>ERZ1026946.472-NODE-472-length-13482-cov-34.671855_pt1 | contig 13482 bp, 8 predicted proteins | sample MGYA00519460_ERZ1026946 | MGnify/ENA primary metagenome ERZ1026946 (study PRJEB26926, sample SAMN06164620) | human gut metagenome | biome: ENVO:00009003; feature: ENVO:2100002; material: ENVO:00002003 | host: Homo sapiens | place: USA | collected 2012 ...
ACGAGATGTAGCTCCGTCTCGTGGGCTCGGAGATGTGTATAAGAGACAGAGCCTAGGCTCCCCACCCTTCCCTTTCGGGTTCCAGCACGCGCTCCATGCGCCCGTTTTTAAGCTCGATTATGCGCTGGTTTGAGCTGCCCCTGAAGTAGAGCCTCGGGTCCGCCAGGGCCTCGACAAACGGGCCGTCCACAAGCACGTCGATATGCTTCAGACACTCGCAGCGGAGAGGGTCCCGCAGAAGGTCTTCATAGACATAGCCCGTATAGCACCACACCCCGAGGCCCGTCTCCCGCTTCAGCCGCGAAAGAAACGCTAGAAATTCGCCGGGGTTAAACATCGGGTCCCCGCCGGAAAACGTGACGCCGTCAAGCAGCGGGTTTCCGAGAATGCGCGCGATTATCTCGCCGGCGAACGCGCCGTCCAGAATGCGGCCCGAATGCGGACTCCAGCTCTGCGGGTTGTGGCAGCCCGGGCAGCGGTGCGAACAGCCCGAAAAATAGACCGCAAGCCGTATCCCGAACCCGTCCGAAACGGTTTCGGGATACACGTTCATAACGCGCAGCTCCACGGCTCAGCGAATCTTTCCGGTTCTCGGACTCATTGCGGTCCCGGCGTTCAAAGGTGCTTTACGCGGTCCTTCTCCTCGGCCTGCTTTGCGGAATTCCAGGTTTCGAGGCTGCCTGTAAGGTAGCCTGTGATGCGGCGCATGCGCGATATGTTCTCGCTCTTGCAAGAGGGGCATGCGGCGTATATCACGCCCCGGTAGCCGCAGTCCTTGCAGGTATCGACGGGGTGGTTTATGGAGCCGTAGCCCACGCCCTCGTCCTTCATTGCCTTGACGATTTTAAGGATGCTTAAGACGTTCTTTTTGGCCTCGCCGTCCAGCTCCACATAGGTTATGTGCCCCCCGCCGGTTATAGCGTGGAAGGGAGCTTCAAGCTTTATCTTTTCGATGAAAGACACGGGCTCGCGCACGTCCACGTGGAAGGAGTTGACGTAGTAGTCGCGGTCGGTGACGCCCTCGATTACGCCGTACTTGCGCTTGTCCATGCGGGTGAAGCGCCCCGAGAGGCCCTCCGCCGGAGTGGCGAGGACCGAAAAATTCAGGTTGTACTTGCGCTTGTACTCCGCCACCACCTCGTTCATTGCGGAAACCGCCTCGTAGAGGGTGTCCCACGCCTCCTTGCTGCGGGCGTGCCCCTCGCCGTAAATTGCGACCATGGCGTTGTGCCCGCCGATAAACCCGATGCCGAGAGTCCCGGAGTTTATCACGTCCCCGACCTGGTCCGACGGGCCGAGCGCGCCCCCGCCCTTCCAGACGTCGTTTGACATCATGAATGGGAACTGGCGCGCGTACGCCGTGCGCTGGTACTGGTACCTCTCGTAGAGCTGTTCGGCCACAAGCTCCGACATTTCCCGCACCGAGCGCAGGAAGATGCGCCTGGCCTCGCGCCGAACCTCGTGCTTGTCGGCGCCGGGATTCATCTCCTCGGCCTCGCGCGACGCCTCTATGGCAAGGCGGGGCATGTTTATCGAGGTGAACGAAAGGTTGCCCCTGCCCACCGACGACTTTTCGCCGTGCAGGTTTTCAAAGACGCGCGTGCGGCACCCCATAGTGGCAAGCTCGTAGAGGTACCGCTTGGGGTCGTCCGCGCGCCACTTGTCGTTGCGGTTGAAGGGCGCGTCCAAAAAGAGGAAGTTCGGGAAAAGCGAGGTCGAAGTCGTCTTGCACGCAAGAAGAAGCAGGTCGAAATTCGGGGCGCGGAAGCCGACTTTTCCGGAGAGCGCTGAGGGCAGGTCTTTGGAGGCCAGTTCAAAGTCGGCCTCGTCGAAATTGACCCCGTCTTTCACCTTGAAAATCTGTATGGGGAAAACCGGAACCTCGCCCGTGCCAAGCCCCGCGGAAGTGGCAAGCAGCAGCTCGCGGATTACCATGCGCCCCTCGGGGGATGTGTCGGTGCCGTAATTTATAGAGCTGAACACAACCTGGTTGCCGCCGCGCGAGTGCATGGTGTTCAGGTTGTGGATGAAGCCCTCCATGGCCTGGCGCGTGTCGCGGCGCGTATTTTCCAGGCTCTGAGCGAATATTGCCTCAAGCTCGGCCCCGGAGAGCGAAATTCCCTCCTTTTCAAGGGCGGCGGCCACCGCCTCGCGCGTTTCAGGGGAAACTTCTATGCTGGTTATGAGCGACTTTGAAATCTTTTTCAGGACATCCTCGCCAGGGACTGCGCCGCCCTTCAGGCGGACGGCGAACTCGATTTCATAGGCCACGTGCTTTGCAAACGACTTGCGGACGCCGGGCGCCATGAAAAAGTCAAACGCCGGTATCGACTGGCCGCCGTGCTGCTCGTTCTGGTTCGTCTGGAACACTATGGTTGCAAGCGTCGCATAGCTCTGTATCGACTGGGGCGTGCGGATGCTGCCGTTTTTGGTGTGGAAGCCGCGGTTAAAGAGGTCCTCCAGGTCGTACTGGATGCAAGTCGTGGTCTTTGTGGGATAGTAGTCGAGGTCGTGGATATGGATGTCGCCGTTTTTGTGGGCGCGGGAGTACTTGACGCCGACAAGGTACTTGCAGGCGTAGTCCTTGGTGACCTCCGAGGCGAACGTCATCATCTGCCCGGCCGGGGTGTGGCTCGACATGTTGGCGTTGCTGAGGTTGACGTCGTTTTTCTCGATTTTTACGATGCCGTCCATGACCGCCTTCATGGAGGTGCGCTTGTCGCGCTCCACGGTCCTCCATTCGCGGTATATTATGTATTTTTTTGCGATGTAGGGGTTTGTAAGCATCAGCTCGCGCTCGACCAGGTCCTGGATTTCCTCCACGGATATGAGCCCCTTTGAAATGGAGGAAACCACGCGCCCTGTTATGCCGTCAATCAGACGCTCCTCATTGAGGATGCCGCCGGCGTTGTAGGCCTTGGTTATTGCGCGCTTGATTTTTTCGGAGGAGAAGTCCTCGGTTTTACCGTCCCTTTTAAGTATTTTTATTTCAGAAAGTTCCATTTTAAGACAACAAAAAAAACGGCCGCCGCCGCAAAGCGCCCTCCCGCGCGCGAACAAAAAACGCGCACAGGCCCGCGCCTGCTTCGCCGAAGCCATTTAAAATTTCAGTTTTTAACCTACCGAACCCCAACCCGCGAAGGCCCGAACGATGCAAAAAACCGGCAGGTATTCTGACTCGCCCCCGCCGCGCCCGCCTTCCCGCCGTTGGTGGCAGTGGCAACATGGGCGCGCGTTTTGTTGGGACTCACAGCAGCGGGACTGTCCGGGAGTTTCGCCCGGTTCCCTACGGGGAGTCTCCGCTTCAGACAGCGCCCGAAAAACCCGACAAGCCAATGCGGGCAGGCAGAGGAGGGCATCGCAAAAATGCGCGAAAAAGCCCTTAAAAGATTCCCCGGAACACGCCCATCTGGGCGCCCCGGCGGAATGCGCCGTCTGAAACGGAAACTCCCCGGCTTCTCGCGGATTTTTCAACCCGTCCGAAAACCGATTTTCCTGTTGGCATTATTTGTTAGATTACAAAAAAGCGTCAACATTTTAATTCGCGCTAGAATTTTAAGAAGATGATAAATACTTACTTAAAAATAAAAAAAGTCCGCCAGCCCCAATGCCGCGCAGGCAAAACCCGATAACCGTTATCACATATGAGGCCGCAACTCAATGCCCTCCAAAGGCTTCCGCCCCCGAATAAAAATCGCGCAAAAAAATGCCTCTTATTTGCGCAGAAAAACCACCCCCGCCCCCCTCGCTTCCATGCGGAGGAATCCGCCTCGCCGGACGCAAAAAAACCGGCGCCCCGCCCGGGCGCCGGAATGCCAAACGGCCAATCCTCCAGCCGAAAGCCTCAAAGCCTATTCGCGCGTGGGCGCACCGCCCTCGGAAACCGCGCGGCAAACGGCGTTCAAGTCGTCGTCGCTTATGCCGGACATCTTTTTTGAGCGCGCAAACACAAACCATACGGAGGCCGCGCACACTGCGGCCGCAATCGCATACGACACTTCAAGCCCCAGTCCGAAACCGACCGGGCCGCCGTGCGCCGGGGAAATCCAAAGTATGTAGCTTGCCACAATAAAAGTCATAAACACCCCCGGAACGAGGGCCACAAATCCGTTTTTGCCGGACCTGAAAAGCCACACCGCAGCCGCCGAAAGAGTAGAGGCTGCGAGCACCTGGTTGCCCCATGCAAAGTAATTCCAAAGCTGCCCGAAGCTCTTGGCGCTGGCGTTCGACCACGCGAGAAGCCCGACCACGGCCGCAATGAGCGGGAGGCAGGTCAGAACGCGCATCGACATTCGCGTCTGGCCTATGCCGAAGATTTCAGCGAGGCTGAGGCGCAGCGAACGCATGGCAGTGTCCCCGGAAGTCACCGCAAGGATTACGACGCCCGCCACCGTAACCGTCCCCATCCAGCTTCCGAGAAAGTGGGAGGTGATTGCAATGAGGGCGTCGGTCGCCTTTGCCGACATCATTTCGGGAAGGAGGTTGTAAATGGCAAGCCCCCCCGCAGCCCATATCATGGCGATTACGCCCTCCACCACCATCATGCCGTAAAACGACGAGCGCGCCTGGCGCTCCGTGCGCATTGTCCGCGCTATTATGGGCGACTGCGTGGCGTGGAAGCCCGATATTATCCCGCAGGCTATCGTTACGAAGAGAAGCGGCACTATCGGATGCCCGTTTTCGGAAGTCCACATGCGCTCCCTGAACGCCTCCCCCTCGGAGAGCAGGTTCGGGTCCGAAAAGAGGCTCCATACAATCGAGACAAAGACCGCAAGGGTCCCCACGATGAGGGTCGCGCCGAAAACCGGGTAGATGCGCCCTATTATCTTGTCCACGGGAAACAGCGTGGCCAGCACATAGTAGGCGAAAATCGCGCAGACTGCGGGCCAGAAGAGGCTCGCCTGCGGGAACACCTTGTCAATGAGGTCGGCCGGAATGTTTATAAATACCGCCACGACAAGCAGGAGCAAAAACACGGCAAAGGCCGAAAAGAATGCGTAATACCCGCGCCCGAGGTTGTCCCTCACGAGGGTCGGCAGGTTGGCCCCGCCGCGCCTTATCGACATCATGCCCGAGAGGAAGTCGTGCGTGGCCCCGGCGACGAGGTTCCCCACGGGGATTATCAAAAAGACTATCTCGCCGAACTTTATGCCTATTATGACGCCTATCACGGGCCCCACCCCCGCGATATTGAGAAGCTGGATGAGCATGTTCTTCCAGTGCGGAAGCGGGAGGTAATCCACCCCGTCGCGCCTTGAGAGGGCCGGAGTCGGACGGTCGTCCGGGCCTATTATCCGCTCAACAAACCTGCCGTAGGTGAAATATCCCGCGGCGAGCATCAGTATTCCTATAAAAAACAGCGCCATATTCTGAAAATATTAAAGCGGCGGAAAGGCGTGCCCCCCCCCGCAGCATTTGCCTGATAAGTAATAAATTTACCGATACCAATAGCACGCGCCGCACATTCCAGTCAAGACGACTTTTAATTGCAGCATCCCGCCAAAGAAATACGCGCACCCCGCACTTTACGCGCCCGGAATGCGCCATATCTTCAACATAAAATCAGACTTGACTGATGGCGGATTAAAAGAATAGAATTCTTTTATAAATAACCCCGACATTTTGAAAATGAAGAAAATATTCGCAATACTCCTGATTGCGGCCGCTTCCATCGCCGCATTTTTCATACTGAAAACCTCCGGCCCCGCAAAGCCCGCCGGGGACTATTCCGCAATGGCAGAAAAAGCCGCGCGGGCCGTCCCGGAAGGCGCATTTGCCGCATTCTGCATAAATCCGTCCGCCATGCAGGGCCAGATAATGGCGCGCGCCGACACCAAGGAGCTTCTCGAAGCTATAAAAAGCAGCCAAGCCATACAAAAATTATGGGAGGCGGCGCTTAAAAAAATTCCGGAATGCGGGGATACGGCCGCCCAGATTGCAGGCATGCTCCCGCAAAAATTCGGCGACGCTTTCTCTGAGCTGGGGGGGACGGCGGAAAACTCCTCGGCTGCGGGGTTTGCGGCGCCGGGCGCCGAAGGCCTTGAAAAGCCGGATTTTTTGTGCGCTATATTTTTCGACGCCGAAGCGCTGCGAAAGCGTGCGGCGGAAGTTAAAATCCCCCAGGACAGCGGTGTATTGAAAAGCTCCGCCACACTCTCAAGCGGCGGAACCGCCGACATATACGAGATAAAGGGGGACGCGCCCTTCCTGGTGGCGGTCTCAAACGGAATGCTTGCCGTAGCCTCTTCCCGCGCAGTTTTTGAAAAATTCGATTCCGCGCTCGCAAACCCTCCCGCGAAGTCGGGGTTCGACAACCCGTCATACGCGAAGCTCGCGCGCGGCGCAGAAACTTCGGACCTGCGCGCATTCGCCGATTTCGCCCTCATGCGCAAGGCCCTGAAATCCGGCGGTGAAAACGGCGAGTCTGAATTTCTGAACGGCATTTCGGACTTGGACGCCGCAGCGTATTTCGCAAACTGCGTCTCCTATGAGGAGCAGAAGGCGTCCGTTCGCCTGCTCTTTTCAGAAAGAGCCCGGAAATACTGCAAAGTAATGGAGGAAATGAAAATTCCCGAAGCCGGCGCGCTTTTTAAAACCGCCCCGAAGGACACATGCTACGCGCTTTCAGCCGGCAACATCTTTGCGATTGAAAGCGCGACCGGCCCGCTCCCGTCTCACATCTCGGGCTCGCCGTTTTATTCGGCCCTCAAGGGAAACCTCAGGCAGATAAACGCATTCGCCGGCTCCCTCAAGGGCATCAGCCTTTTCGACCCCGAAGCCAAAGGCGGCGCCGCCCCGAACTACGGCGGCTCCCTGATTTTAAACGACCTCTCAAAACTAACGGGCGATCCCGCCATCGCGCCCTTTATGGAGATGCTTTTCAGCAAATCGGAATCAGGCGGCAGCATCCTTTTCAAGCCCAAGGCTGAACTTCCCACCGAAAAATCGCTCCCGGCCCTGCTGGCGAAGGGCTCCACCCTCTTCTTCTCAAACTCCGGGGTTCCGGGAGCGCCCGGGGCGGATGCGGGAACCCTGGCGGACAATCCCGAATATTCAAAGCTCCGCTCAATGATAGGAACCGGCAATTTTTTTGAAATATTCATAGACTACTCGGACTATTTCAAAAGCTTCATGGAACCCCTGTGGGGAGAGCTGCGAAAAATGCATGAAGCCGATCCGGAAACCGCGAAATATTCGGACTTCATGGTTTCCTACAACCGGGCGCTTATGAAGTCGATGCGCAGCATGAAATTGGGCATTGGGGCGCGCGCCGAAGGGGATGTGCTGACAGTTGACATAGCCACCATCGCAGAACACGACTTGAAGCCGCTGACAGACTTTATAAAAAGCGAAACATTTGCAAACAGCGCGGAATTTCTCCTTGAATATTGGGAATCCGTAACGCTCCCGTCCGCCGCAAATGAAGATGAGGATGAAGCGGCCAAGTAGCGTGGAAATTTGAAAACTTAAAAACGGGCGTCCGGCGAAAACGGACGCCTTTTTTTGTACGCATTCCACCCGAGGGAAAATCCCCATTCTCCAATTTTGCAAAAACCGCCCCGCCGCCGCGCCGTTTAAATTTGACATTGGGCAAATACGCCCCACTCTTTTAATTTTTATACGGGCGATAGCGCAGTCTGGTAGCGCATCTGGTTTGGGACCAGAGGGTCGTGGGTTCGAATCCCACTCGCCCGACATTTTGAATTCCCCCCGCAAGCCCATTGTTTGCGGGGTTTTTTATTGATAAACAAAGAGTTAAACGGTGCGTTGCTAAAATTTGGCGTTTAAAGTTTCCGCATAGCCTTCGGAGTTTCAAATATGTGAAAAAGGCCAACAAAAAGCCAATACCCCCCGCCCGCCGCCTCCTGCAATCTCCCCGCAATGGCGGATGACATCCGCCCCCCCTTAGAGGCTGGCGCGTTTCTGATTTTCGCCCCGCCCCAAGCATGAATGCGGCCGCTAGAGGGCGCGCCCCAGCTTTCTTTCAAAGTCGGCCTTTGAGATTCCGGTAATTTCCTCAAATATGGAAAAATCGAAATTGGGAAGCGACAGCGCCGCCTCGGCTTCGGAGGGGTCGGCAGACAAGAAGGCGCCCCGGCAGTCCCTTCGGTTGAGCCACTTCGGCAGGCGCACGTCGCGCATCCGGACGGAAGTTGGCCTGTTGAACATGACGGCGAACGGTTCGCCGGTATTGAAATATCCGCAGTTGTAGTTTCCAACGTTCCATTTGCCTACGTTGTGGCTTCCGGAATTGAAGGAGCCGGCATTGCCATGGCCGGTATTGAAAGAACCCGTGTTGAACGATCCCCGGTTGTCGTTTCCGGTGTTGGAATGGCCTGTGTTGCGGCAGCCGACGTTGCCGCTTCCGCTGTTGTTGTCGCCGACATTGTCGATGCCGTCGTTGCAGTCGCCCGTGTTGAAGTCGCCGGTATTGAGGTTTCCGGTGTTGCGGTTTCCGGTATTGAAAGAGCCGGGGTTGAACGAGCCAGTGTTGCGGCTCCCGGTGTTCCCGATTCCCGTATTGAACTCTCCGCCGCGCAAGTCCCCGCCGCACACGTCTAGCGATGAGAGAACCGACTTCGTGACATCCCTCAAAAGGCGTATCCGTCCGCAGCATATCTGCTTTTCTACCCCGAACGAGTCCGGGGGGCACCGCCCGGAAAATTCGGCCTCATATACTGAGCATCCCTCCTCATACCACATGTTCCAGTATTTTGAAAGATAGTAGCCTCGGCTGTGCAGCTCGGCGTCCGGAATGCGCGGAAGCCATTTCCCCGGCCTTCCGCCCCGGGGGAGGTAGGGGGAATAGTCAAAACCCGTCGTGGGCGACACGCCGGATGCGCTTAGAACTTTGTAGTATTTATCTTGCATACGCTTGTCCGCAAAAGGGGCTGAGGGCGCCGGAAACAGCGCGCCCCATGAAGCCCCGGGCACTCTGAAAACCCTACGGCAAGGCGCGCGCATTTCAAGACTTTTGAATGCGCCACCTGCCGGATTTGCGGCGTCGCCCCCGCACGCACAAGCGTAAAGCAGGCTTGCGCCGCAACCCCGTCCGTCAGGGGAGATGGCCCTCCGCAAAACCCCGCGCAGACGCCGGGGCGGGGATGCAAAAGGCCCAGTGCGTCTGCGCATACAAATTCCGGATTTTTTCGCCTGCGCCATGAAACCCGTATGGATTTTTGGCTGACTAAAATCCGAATTTGCGGCTGGATTTGCCTGCGGGATGGGATGCGGATTCCTCCGCCAAAAATTCGCCGCCTCCCCTTGGATTTTTCCATAATAATATTGAAAATCCATACCCCCCCGCGGATGCCCGCATGAAGACCCACCGCCCGCCAAACCTGCCGAAACTGCCCAAATCGCTGAAAACCGCAGTCCAAGCGGCTGAAAAATCTCCGCAATACCCTCCCGGCTGGGCCAGCCTCCGCCGCAATGCGGCATGCGGCCGCGCTGGAAGCACATGCGCCGCCGTACGGATGACGCACCCAGGGCAAAAAAATGCTTCCATGCGCGCGCCCACCCGGCTAGGGTATTGAAAAATGGAAATCAGCGCGGCAAGAAAAGAAATGGAAGCCATGGCAGACGAAGCCTACCGGAAGTTTTCCTCCTCCCTCTTGCCCGGGGTCGGCAACATTTTGGGCGTCCGGCTTCCCTGCCTGCGCGCGATTGCAAAAAGGGCTGCCAAAGGGCAATGGCGGAAATTTCTGGACGCGGCCCCCCGGGAATATTTTGAGGACGACATGCTTTGCGCCATGATAATCGGCGCGGCTGAAATGGATTTCAAAGAGAGGCTCTCCCGCGCGGAGGCATTCCTGCCGAGGATTTCAAACTGGTCGGTTTGCGACAGCTTCTGCGCATCGCTTAAAATTGGCGAGGGCGACAAAGCGGCGTTCTTTGAATTTCTGGAATCGGCGCTCGCCCGCCCCGGGGAATACGAAAAACGCTTTGCCCTGGTCTGCCTGCTTGATTTTTACGTGTCGCGCAAATGGCTGGGGCGCGCGCTCGGGCTCATCGCCTCATTCAAGTCTGAACACTATTACGCGCGGATGGCGGCCGCGTGGGCCGTTTGCGAGTTCTGTGCAAAGTTCCCGGAGGAAACCCTGGAACTCCTTAAGGGCGGCGCGCTGGACGACTTCACGCACGCAGCCGCAATCCGCAAGATTTCAGAGTCGCGCGCAGTAGGGGGCGAAGTTAAGGCCACAGCGCGCGCACTGGCGCGCGGGCGCAAAAAGTCCGCGCCGGGCGCGATGCCGGAGCGGACTTGACACAAATTGCAGACCGGGCGAAAACCGCCCGCCATTCGCGGGGCTAGGCTTCGCTCCTGTCAATAAACGCCCTTGCGGAGCTTTCAAAAAGGCCGCCCACCCTCGCGCGCGCAAGCCATATCTGCTCGTACTGGGACCGCATCAGCTTCAGCGTCTTGCGCAGGTTGAGCGACCTGATTTCAGGATCGTCGTGCGAGCGCGCGACAGTCCACTTTATGAGGTCTGCGGCAAGCCCTAGCTCGCCCTTGCACACGTCGGCGTCCGGGCACCTCGGCTTTGCGGCGGCGAGGTGCTCTATCGCCTTGTTTGCGCCCTCGAACATCCTGTCGAAATGCTCCCCCGCCCCGTCTTCCACCAGGGCTCTGACATCCGCGGCCTTTCCGAAGAAGAGCCTGTTGTGGAGCGAGTGGAGCTTCACCGCCGGGTCCGCCCTGCCAAGCTCGCACACCGCCTTCGACATGCGCCCTTCGGAATCCTGGAATACGAACATGTCCGCCGCCCGGCAGACGTCCTCCTCGGAGAACTCCGCCCCCCAGGCCGACTGGGCGAAGGCGATAACAGGAAGCCACATGGCGCACCACGCCTGGTGGTTTCCGTTGTCGCCCCAGTTGGTGATTACAGCGCCCTCGGCGCCCCATTTTTTTGCGGCGGAGCAGACGGCGCGGACGTTTGAAAAAGCCGCGTCAAGCCTAAGGGCGAACGAGTTCCAGGAATTGGTGCCGCCGGCCACCAGGAAGGGGCGGCCGAGGTCGTGGAGGATTTTGGCCTCCTCGTCAATGGGGCTGTCCGGATAGTATCCCCAAAGCACGGCCACAACGTCGTCCGGAAGCTCCTTTGAAAGCTCCGGCTCCTCCAGAATGACGTCGGCCCAGAAATGCATTCGCCTGCCGCGCTTTGAACAGAGGACGGCGAGCTTTTTCAAATACTCGATATAGACCCTCCCCCTGCCGCGCTCGTCGCAGGCCTGCTTGGATTTTCCCATGCCAAGCTCCCACGGCTCGTCGCAGCCAACGTTGAAGTTTTTTGAGGTGAAATTCGGCAGGAAGTCGTCGTAAAGCGAAGCCACGAAAGAGGCCGCCTTGTCGTCCGGGCACAGGGTGGTGGGATACGGGCGCACATTCCCCATCGGGTCCGTAAACGGCGCCTTGCACTCGGCGAGGGCCGCGTACTCGGGATGGCGGAGCCACCTGTCCATGTGGCCGAGGCTGTTCATGTTGGGCACGAGGTCGATGCCCGCCCTGCGGCAGAGCGCGTCGAGCATCCTGTACTGCTGGCCAGTCATGGGGGTGGCGTCGCCCCAGACTATCTCGTGGCCCCTGAAGGCGTAGGAATGCTCGGTGTAAAGCTCGAGCCTGTTGAACTTGAAAAGCGCGAGCATGTCCACGAGGTAGGCAAGCGACTGTATCGTGGGTATCTTGCAGCGGCTTACGTCGAGCATGAAGCCGCGCACGGGAAGCTCCGGGGAGTCCGACACCCTCAGGCACTGCACGCCCTCCGGGCCGGCCTGCATGAGTATCTGGCGGAGCGTCTGGAATGCCAGCCGCGCCCCGGCCTCGCCGCTGCATCCAACGAGTATGCCGGCCGGCGAAATTTCGATTTCGTAAGCCTCCGGCTTCAGTGGGCGCATGAGGTCGAGCCTGACCTTGTTCCCGACGGGAAGGCCGGCCTCCGATACGGACACGTCGCCCGGCCCGATTTTGAGGAACGCCCCCTTGGAAATTTCCAGGCTTTGCGGTTTTGGATAAAGGAACATAAGGCCGTCAGAATGTGTGGATGAACAGGCCCGAACGCAGCTTGGGTTCAAACCAGGTGCTCTTGGGGGGCATTATCTGCCCGGCGTCGGCTATGGCCATGAGCTGGGATACGGTCGTGGGATACATCGAAAAAGCGACCGCATTCTCCCCGGAATCGACGAGGCGTTCGAGCTCGCCAACGCCCTTTATGCCGCCTACAAAGTCTATCCGCTCGTCCGTGCGGGGGTCGCCGATTTTAAGAATCGGGGCGAGCACCCTGTCCTGGAGGAGGGAGACGTCCAAAGAGGCGACGGCGTCGAGGCCGTCCGTGTCCGCAAAGGCGAGCGAATACCATTTCCCGCCGAGGTACATGCACACCTTCCTCGGCTCCTCCGGCTCTTTTCGGGATGTTTCAGAAACGGCGCACACGGAGGATAGCCTGCCGATAAATTCTTCCGGGGAAAGCCCGGCGAGGTCCTTTACGACGCGGTTGTAGGGAAGTATCTTAAGCTGGCTGCCAGGAAAGACCACAGACAAAAACCAGTTGTAGTCCTCGTCCCCGGTATGGGCGGGGTTCTCTGAGGCGAGCGCCCGGGCGCAGCGCGCGTTGGAGGCGCTGCGGTGGTGGCCGTCTGCGACGTACGCGCAGGGAATCTCGCCGAATATCCCCACAATCTCGGAAATCTTCGCGGGGTCTGAAATCCTCCACACGGTATGGCGTATGCCGTCGTCTGCCACGAAGTCGAACAGGGCGTCCTCGTCGCGCTTGTCCTCAACTATCCGGTCGAGGCCCGTGCCGTCCTTCACGGTGAGGAACACCGGCCCGGTGTTGACGCGCAGGGTGCGCGTCAGGCGGTAGCGGTCGTTTTCCTTGGCCTCGCGAGTCTTCTCGTGCTTTTTTATGACGTCGGCGTCGTAGTCTCCGGCGCTGAACACGGCGACCAGCCCGGTCTGCGAATGGGAGCCCATCTGCTGCCTGTAAAGGTACATGGAATCCCCGTCCTCGCGCACGAGAAACCCGCCGTCAACGAGCTTCTTGAAATTTTCCGCCGCATGCGCGTACACTTCCGGCGAATACGGGTCCGTCCCGGCGGGAAGCTCCAGCTCCGAGCGAACTACGCGCATGAAACTGAGCGGCTTCCCCTCAGCCTGCTCGCAGGCCTGCTTGAAATTTACTACGTCGTAGGGGAGGCTCGCTATGTCCTTTGCGAAACCCTCTTTAGGCCGGAGGCCCTTGAATGAGCGGATTTTCATAAACGTTTTGGATGGAATTTTTTTGAATTGTCTAAAAGGGGGCGGCGCGGCCCCCTTTGAAAGCATAAAGTAAGTGCCCATATTTCGGGGGCTGTCAAGGCTTTATTGCGGTATAGCGGGCGAGCCTTAATTTTTTAAGTATTTTTATAAAAATAATTTAAGCATTAAAACCCGCCAAAAACTGTCTCTTATACACATCTCCGAGCCCACGAGACGGAGCTACATCTCGT
>ERZ1026946.473-NODE-473-length-13478-cov-4.903673_pt1 | contig 13478 bp, 10 predicted proteins | sample MGYA00519460_ERZ1026946 | MGnify/ENA primary metagenome ERZ1026946 (study PRJEB26926, sample SAMN06164620) | human gut metagenome | biome: ENVO:00009003; feature: ENVO:2100002; material: ENVO:00002003 | host: Homo sapiens | place: USA | collected 2012 ...
CAGCGTCAGATGTGTATAAGAGACAGGGCATACGGAGTGCCACCGGGAAAGCCTTCTGCGCAAAAGCCCAATCCAACATACGCAAAGCCTCATCTTTGCAAGTCGGCGCAAGATAAACCAAATTCGGAATATTACTCATCAGCGGAATATCAAATACGCTCAGGTGGGTTGCGTCCATACTGGTCAGGCCGCAGCTTTCCAGCACAATCACCGCAGGACTATTATTCAGGCACAAATCCTGCGACAGCTGGTCATAAGTCCTTTGAATAAAACCGCCGTAGAACAAACCGGCCGGCTTCAACCCTGCCTTTGCCATTCCGGAAAGAAAAGCAATGGCATGCTCTTCGGCAATACCGACATCAAAATAATTATCGGGATGCTTGGTTCGAAATTCTCCCAGATTAACGGCACCGGGTGTTCCGGCTGTCACAACCGCCAGATTTCTGTCTTTCTGAACTCTTTTCTCCATATAATCGGCAACGATATCGGCATAAGTTTCGGTTTCCGGCAACGGCAGTATTTTTCCGCTTTCAACATCAAACGGCATTGTCCAGTGAAAAGATTCTTTATCATCGACTGCCGGCTGATAACCACAGCCTTTTAAAGTATGAACATGAACAACAACCGGATGATCGCTGTCTTTGACCTTCATCAATTCGGTAATCAGTTTGACAACATCGTTGCCCTCATCAACATAAACATAGTCAAAACCAAGCGCTTTAAAATAATTATCCTCGGCCTGCCCTTTGGTTTCACGCAGCTTGGCCAGGTTCCCGTATAAACCGCCGTAGTTTTTGGCAATCGACATTTCATTATCATTAACAATGACAATAAAATTAGATTTGAAAGCACCGACATTATCCAAACCTTCAAAAGCCTCGCCGCCGGAAAGAGATCCGTCGCCTATAATGGCAATCACATTTTCCGAACCGCCTTTTAAATCGCGGGCTTTGGCTAAACCGGATGCCAAACTGACTGACGTCGACGTATGACCGACAGTAAAAATATCATGTTCGCTCTCTTGCGGTGCAGTATAACCGGAAGCATCACCATAATGGTCATCATCATAAAAAGCCGCGGCACGCCCGGTCAAAAGCTTGTGCGGATAAGACTGGTGGCTCACGTCCCAAACCAATTTGTCATTCGGAGAATCAAAAACATAATGCAGAGCCGTTGTCAGTTCGACCACACCCAAATTCGGCCCCAAATGTCCGCCATGCTTGCTGACGCGATTAATAATTGCCGCGCGCATTTCATCACACAGCTCTTTTAAGGCCATAAACGATAAATCTTTAACATCTTTCGGAGAATTAATTGTTTTCAAAATTTCATAATCAGCCATTGTTTTTTCCTTTTGTTATGTCAATTTTTCCTGACTATAATCCTTAGAGTTACCTCTAAGTCAAGCATTAATTTTATTTTTTTAGTTGCGTCTTAATTTCCACACGCCAAAACAAAAAAAAGAGTTCTGAAATTTCAGAACCCTTTTAATTTTCATAAGTTTTTGTCATTACATTTGTTTGAGAAGAGTCTTACCTATTTCTTGCCACCCATAACTCGGTTCAAAAGAATAGTGAAAATTTTTGCAAAATTCTTCTTCACTGACAGGTTTTGCCAAATTGTCCTCGAGTTTATAGGGAAAACGACATCCATTAACTCTAAAACATAACCATTTTTGACTATATTCAAAATCATCTTTATAGATCTGACCTTCCGGCAAATTCAACTCTATACGGACGGCATCCTGATTATAAAGATAAGTTTCCTGCGCTTGATAAGGATAAGCAACACAAACAAAATCATCAAGCCAAAAAACACATTTAATCATATCATCACTAAGATTAATGATTTTACCTGTCTTTTTATGAATAAGATAAGTCTCTTTTTCAACATGATATAAGTCAAAAAACTCATTTTCATCATCAGGCTGGCGCTTTTTAACTTCAACCTCACCTTTCAGACCATAACGATATTTCCAAAACTCGCCGGCAGCTGTCAAATAAATTCCCGGCCACTTTTTAGTAATAAGGCATCTCTTAAGCTCATGTTCAACAAAATCAACCCACTTGCCAACCGTCAACGAATTCGGTGACGGCCAATCACAAGCATCAATCTCAAATATTTCTTCGAGAGCATTACAAATCATTTCCCATTCTTCGGCACAAAATCCATAATCGCCGACACGGGTTCTTTCTGTAAAAATAATCGGATCAACCCCTTTGTGCTCATTCAAATAGGCCGAAATTTTTAATGAAATTTCTTTCTTTGTCATCAGATTAAATATTTAGCAGTTAAACAATTCAGATAAGAAAACTTATGAATTTCAACACAACGATACACAATCGCACAATAATTCATAACTACAGACAGCCTAATTTATTTTAGACAAAAGTCAACTCCGAAAAATTTATTCTTTAAAAACAAAAAAGAGCTCTGACGCAGCTCTTTCCTAATCTTTTTCTCTCAACGAGGCACCTGTAAAAGTTTAAGATTTGAGGATTATAGCGTGAAAAACAAAGCGGTCAAAATTCTAGTGTACACTTAGTACATGAATTTTGACCGTTCTGTAGTTTTTTGCGTTAAAAGTACAAATACTGAACTTTTACACTATTTGATGATTTTAGAAACAACACCTGCACCAACCGTGCGGCCGCCTTCACGGATAGCAAAACGAAGACCTTCGTTCATTGCAATCGGGTGAATCAATTTTGCGGTCATGGTGATGTTATCTCCAGGCATAACCATTTCTGTTCCGGCTGGCAATTCAATGCTTCCGGTTACGTCTGTCGTACGGAAGTAGAACTGAGGACGGTAGTTGCTGAAGAACGGAGTATGACGACCGCCTTCTTCTTTGGTCAGAATATAGCATTCGCAAGTGAAGTCTGTATGCGGGGTAATTGTTCCCGGTGCTGCCAAAACCTGGCCGCGCTCTACTTCTTCTCTCTTGGTTCCGCGCAACAGAACACCGATGTTATCGCCGGCTTCGCCTTGATCCAACAATTTGCGGAACATTTCAATACCGGTGCAAGTTGTTTTCTGTGTCGGTTTAATACCGACGATTTCCAATTCGTCACCAACATGAACGACACCGCGCTCAACACGACCGGTAACAACTGTACCACGGCCGGAAATTGAGAAAACGTCTTCAATCGGCATCAAGAAAGGCTGATCTTTCGGACGATCCGGCTGCGGAATGTAAGAGTCTACTGCTTTCATCAGTTCAATGATGGAATCATGACCGATGGTTTTGTCGCCGTTTTCCAGAACTGCCAAAGCTGAACCTTTAATAATCGGAATTTCGTCACCCGGGAAATCATAAGAGCTCAACAGGTCACGGATTTCCATTTCTACCAGATCCAACAATTCAGGATCATCTACTTGGTCTACTTTGTTCATGTAAACAACCAATGCCGGAACGCCTACCTGACGTGCCAACAGAATGTGCTCACGAGTTTGCGGCATCGGACCGTCGGCTGAAGAAACGACCAAGATACCGCCATCCATCTGAGCGGCACCGGTAATCATGTTTTTAACATAGTCGGCGTGACCCGGGCAGTCTACGTGGGCGTAGTGGCGGTTCGGGGTTTCATATTCTACGTGTGAGGTTGAGATGGTAATTCCGCGGGCTTTTTCTTCCGGGGCTTTATCAATTTGATCATAAGCAGTAAAGCTTGCACCGCCTTCTTCTGCCAATACTTTCGTAATCGCTGCAGTCAAAGTCGTTTTACCATGGTCTACGTGACCAATAGTACCAATGTTACAGTGCGGCTTGCTCCGCTCAAATTTCTCTTTTGCCATAGTAAAAAATCCTAATCTGTTTATGTTGTTAGAACGATTCGTAAGGGGGAAATTTTGGAGCGGGTGAGGGGAATCGAACCCCCGTCATAAGCTTGGAAGGCTTCTGCTCTACCATTGAGCTACACCCGCTTAATTTGCCTCTTATCGAGAGTAAACCTGAAATTGAATGGTGGAGGGGGATGGATTCGAACCATCGTAGACGAAAGTCGACGGATTTACAGTCCGTTGCATTTGACCGCTCTGCCACCCCTCCATTTTGCAAACTTCAGGAGTGAGGAACATTCCTCTTGATATTCACTAACAGGCAAATAACCGTATTTTGCCGACTTTGTCAACATATTTTTTGCTAAACATCCAAATTATTTTCATCTTGTTAATAAAAGAGCGCCCTGCCTTTTCCTATTTATTAACCTCTGCAAATTAATATATCCCTCAAAACAACCAGATGGAGAAAAAATATGCCTGCCGTTGCCCTGACTGAAAAAAGAAACCCCGCCACCATCAATATTGACCTGATGGACGGCTGCGAAATTGCCCGCACCCTGAATAACGAAGATAAAAAAGTGGCTCTTGCCATTGAAAAGGTTTTGCCGCAAATCGGCGCAGCGATAGAATTGATTGCCGAAGCTTTTCAAAAGGGCGCACGCCTCGCCTATTTCGGCGCCGGAACCTCCGGACGCCTGGGCGTTTTGGACGCTTCCGAATGTTGGCCGACTTTCGGCGTAGAGCACGGCATGGTCAACGGTTTTATTGCCGGCGGTGACAAAGCCTTGCGTTTTTCGGTTGAAAACTCCGAAGACAACGCCGACTTCGGATTACAAGATTTGGCAACTTTCAATCCGACCCCGGATGATATTATTGTCGGCATTTCTGCCAACGGCGGTCCGCGCTATGTGCTCGCCGTTCTGGAAAAAGCTCAGGCTTTGGGCTGCAAAACCATAGGCATCAGCTCCAACCCGGAAGCAAAACTGCAACACTATTCCGATATTTTTATCAACCCTGTCGTCGGGGAAGAGCCGGTCACAGGCTCATCACGCATGAAATCCGGCACCGCTCAGAAGATGATTCTCAACATGCTGTCGACCGGTGCCATGATTCGCATCGGCAAAACTTATGAAAACTACATGATTGACGTCCGTATGATGAACGAAAAACTGGTTGACCGCGGCACCCGCATTGTCTCAGAAATTGCTAAAGTTCCTTACGAAGAAGCACAAAAATATATTGCCGACAGCGGCCGCAAGGTCAAAACGGCCTGTGTCATGGCCGTCAAAAAAGTCGGCAGGGAAGAAGCCGAGCAGCTTTTGGCCGCCGCCAACGGCATTTTACGCAAAGTTATCAGCTAAGATAACAGTAGAAAATTAAGATTTTTACGCTATGATAAAAATACAAATTCAATAATGAGGAAAACCATGTCTAAAAATCGCAGCAATAATTCTAATAACTCTGCCGGAACCATTCTCTACGGCCGCCATCCGGTTATGGCCGTACTCAATAACAAAAACCGCCGTATCAGCAAAATCCTCTGCACCAAAGACAACTTTGACGAACTCAAAGCCGTTTGCCAGCAAAACGACATTAACACCGGCCTGCTTAATACCGTCGATAAAAAAGAAATCGACCGCATTCTGCCGCGTGACGCCGTTCATCAGGGCTTTGCCGTTTATTGCAGCGAATTGGAAGATTATTCGCTCGAAGATATCTGCATCATGGCCGACGAGAAAAGCCGCTGCCATGTTCTGGTCTTAGACCAGGTCACCGACCCGCAGAACATCGGTGCCATCATCCGTTCCTGCGTCGCTTTTGACGCTTTGGCCCTCATTTTGCAGGATAAAAACTCTCCGGCTGAAACCGGTGCCATGGCCAAAGCCTCGGCCGGGACGATTGAAAACCTGCCCATCTGCCGCGTGACCAACCTGTCCCGCGCCATTCAGCAGCTCAAAGAAGCCGGTTTCTGGACAATCGGCATGGACGGTTATGCCACCACCTATATTGATGAAATCGATAAATCAGGCAAAACCGCCATTGTCATGGGCTCGGAAGGCAAAGGCCTGCGCCGCTTGGTTGAAGAAAGCTGCGATACAACCGTCAAGCTGCCGATTTCCGACAAAGTGGAGAGTCTGAACGTTTCTACCGCCGCGGCCATTGCTCTTTATGAAATAAACAAAGGATAAAAGAGGACAATCATGCATTTAATGACTTTGCGTACCAAAATCATTTTAATTATCGTTGCCGTTGTGACCGCTCTGGCAACCGTTTTTGCCGCAACTTATCAGCCGCGCCGCGTTGATACCATCGCCCGGCCGCTGGTCAAAATTGATGCTTATCTGCCCCTCTCCGGCCCCAATGCCCATCTGGGTCTGGCGGCAAAACACGCCATGGAACAAGTGTTAAAAGAAGCGGAATTAAAAGCCCGTTATAAATACGAAATTCTTTTTGAAGATATTTATACCAACTCGACCGCCTCCGACAATACAGCCAAAGCCGTCATTACTTTCACAACATCGCCGGAACCGCGCGCCGAACTGACGATAATGACCCAAGAGCCGAACAAATTCATCATTCACAGCCCGTATAAGGAAACCGCTGATTTATTTGTCAAAGATTTGAGCCGCCGCAACATCAAAAACATCGGCCTGCTGACCATGGCCTCGGGCGAATACCGCCGCCTGGCCAAAACCTTCAAAGACGCCCTGCCCGACACTTATGACTTGAACGGAGCGGTTTTCCAGCCGGAACAAAAAGATTTTTCCATTCTGATTAATCTGCTGCGTAACAATGATACCGACCTTTTTGTTCTGGTCGGTGCACCGGCGGAAACAGATGCCCTGATTTCGCAACTGCACGATAACGGCGTCAGCAACTTCAACATCTCAACCCTTTACAGCGTTGATCTTTCTTCCGAACCGAAGCTCTATGACAATACCCGTTCGGTCGGTTCCGTCGCCGGCGGATATGACGCGGCCCTGCCGGCCAAAGCCGTCAAACTGCTGATTGAAGCTTACGAGAAAAACTTCAAAAAAGACTATCTGCCGACCACGCAGATGATTAACGCTGACATCGCCGAAAAATACGCCCGCGATAATATCATTGCCGTTCCGGCTGCCGTCAAAATTGTCCGCGACGGCAAAATCACCATTCCTCAGGAGTAAGCCATGTCCGTCACCCTCCGTCTCAAGAATCTTAGTAAAAACTTTGGCAGTCTTGAAGCTGTCAAAGATATCAGTTTCAAAGCACAGACGGGAGAGATTATTGCCGTTCTCGGACCCAACGGCGCCGGAAAATCAACCCTGATGAATATGATTACCGGTTTTTTGGCACCTTCCTCGGGCGAAATTCTGGTTCTGGAAAAAAACATTGCCGATAATGCCCTTGAAGCTAAAAAGCATATCGGTTTTCTGCCGGAAGGCTCACCGCTTTATCCGGATTTGAGCGTCCGCTCTTTTTTGAATTATATGGCCGAACTGCGCGGTTTCAGCGGCGAAGCAAAAAAACAACAGGTTGATAAAGTCGCCGAGACGGCCAAAATCTCAGACATTATGTCTCAAAAAATTGAAACCCTGTCAAAGGGTTATCTGCGCCGCGTCGGATTTGCCCAAAGCATTATTTCCGACCCGGAGATTCTGCTGCTGGACGAACCGACTGACGGTCTTGACCCCAACCAGAAAGAGCATATGCGCAACCTGATTTGCAACATGGGGCAAAATAAAATCATTTTAATTTCAACCCATTTGCTGGAAGAAGCGGAATCTATCGCTACTCGCATTATCCTGATGAACAAGGGACGTATTATCGTCGACGGTACATTAAAAGATATTTTATTCAAAGCCGATACCGATTCTCTTGACGCCGCTTTCAAAAAACTCACCACGGGAGACAAATAATGAAAAATATATGGATTGTCACCAAAAACGAATTAATCCGCTATTTCATCTCTCCTCTGGCTTATGTTTATCTGGTTGCTTTTTTGCTGTTAAACGGCTCTTTTGCTATCTATTTCGGCAACTTTTTTGACCGCGGACAGGCCAGCCTTTTGACAATGTTTGCCTATCAGCCCTGGCTTTATCTGCTGTTTTTGCCCGGTATATCCATGCGCCTGTGGTCGGAAGAATTCCGCACCAAGACCATTGTTCAGATTATGACCATGCCGGTCTCGACCGCAAGTTTAGTCTGGGGAAAATTTCTGGCCTCGTGGATTTTTGCCGCTTTGGCTTTGATTCTCACTTTTCCTTTTTGGATAACCGTCAATCTCTTAGGGTCTCCGGACAACAGCGTCATAGCCGTCAGTTATCTCGGCAGCTGGATTCTTGCCGGCTGTATGCTGGCCATTTCGCAAACCATGTCGGCTCTGACCAAAAATCAGGTCATCGCTCTGGTTTTAGCCGTCATTGCCAACCTGATGTTTATGCTCAGCGGCCTGGAATATATCCTTGCTTTCTTCCGTCTGTTTGCGCCTTTGTCAATTGTTGACATGATTGCCTCTTTCAGCTTCACAACTCACTTTTTCACCATCAGCCAAGGTTTGGTTGAAGCCCGCGACCTCATCTTTTTCACCTCAATAATCCTGCTGTTCAACTTCACCACGGTGATTATCGTCAGTTTCAAAACCGCCGGAACCGCAAGCTTTCTGAAATCGACCAGCCGCAACTATTATCTGAGCGTCTTTGTGCTGTTGCTGATTGGCTTCATCGGCCTCAACCTGATTGCCAACAACCTCACCCGCTCAATCCAGCATGATTTTACTGCCGAAAAAATCTTCACCCTGACCGAAAACACCAAACAGGTTTTAAGAAACCTGCCCGAAGCTGTCACGGTCAAACTCTATTACACCCCCGAGCTCGGACGCCGCAATCCGTCTTTTCGCTTAATGTTTGACCAAGTCAGAATCCTCCTCAAACAATATGCCAATCTGGCTGACGGCAAACTTGATTATGCCATTTACAATCCGCAGCCGTTCAGCGAAGCCGAAGACCACGCCATAACACGCGGCCTCAAAGCTATTCCGCTCATTGACAACAGTCAGGCGGCTTATTTCGGACTGACTGTCGGCAACAGCGTTGATGACTTCTCGGTGATTCCCTTTTTGGCTCTGGAACGCGAGAACCTTTTGGAGCAGGATTTAACCGAAGCCATTTATACGCTCCACCACAAAAAACGCACCATCGGCATTATCAGTACGCTGCCGGTTTTTGATACCGTTATTGAAAATGTGGCCACCTCGCGTTGGGAAATCATCAATCAATTGGAAAAATTTTATAATGTCAAATCCATTTCCAAAGCCGAAGAAATTTCCGACAAATTAGACGCCCTGCTGCTCATTCATCCGCGCGATTTCAGTCAGGATATGGTAACCGCGATTCGCAATTACAGCTATGCCGGCGGCAAAGTAATGGCCTTTGTCGATGTCGCTACCGATTCTTCCCGCATTTTCGCGCCGGTAACCGAAGATTTCAAACCGTCGGATTTAGGCGGCCTTGATAAGTCCTGGGGCTTTCAGTTTAACAAGAATGTTGTCATTGCCGATTTGGATAATTCTCTGACCGTCCAAGTCGGAGCCGACAGCCAAAATCCTGATTATACACAGGACCTTCTGCAGTTTTATCTGAACTATAACGACATCAACCATGTCTTTCCCGAAACTTACAATCTGAAAAAAATGCTGGTCAGTTCAGCTTCCGTCATCAGCCCGGCAGATGACGCCGATGTATTGTTTCTGCCCCTGCTCAAATCGAGCCTGAATTCAGCTGCCGTCAACGCCGAATGGGCACAAAAATCTCATGACCCCAACGCGCTGCTGCGCAATTTCAAAAAAGATAAATTTACCAAAATTATCGCCGCCCACATTATCAGCAAATCGGCAGCACGCCCGTTTGAAATCATTGTCGTTGCCGATACGGATATGCTTTATGACAGCTTCTGGGCAAAATCTATCCCGATGCAGGACGGCAATTTGATTATTCCGGTTTTTGACAATGCCAATTTTGTTCTCAATTCCTTAGAAACGCTGATTGGCGGTGACAACCTGATTGGCCTGCGCGGCAAATCGGCCAAAGCCCGCAAGTTTGAACGGATTGAAAGTCTTCGCAAACAAGCACAGCAGGATTTCAAAATCAAAGAACAGGAAATCCTTGACCGTATAGACCACACCAAAGAAGGCCTGAAAGAAATCTGGGGCAAAAAAAGCTTTGAAGGCCGCGATACTTTCACCCCTGATGAATTGTCGATTATTGCCAATATCCGCAAAAAACTCGACAGCCAGCGCCTGGAACTCCGCGACATCCGCGAAAACCTCAATACCGAGATTAAGCAGATTGATACACTGGTGAAATTTTATAACATCTACGCCATTCCCCTGCTGATTCTGCTCGGGCTTATTGTCTATGCCCTGTTGACAAGACGCGGCAAAAATCCCGACAACAGCCGCACGCCTTTTTATAACCGCCAGATTCTCTATCTGACTCTCGGCGCATTTGCCCTGCTCGGCCTCGGCATTGCCGCGGTTTATTTCGGCAACCGCCAGGAAATCGATTCTTATGAGGGCAAACCGTTCTTCCCCAAACTGGCCGAACAAATTAATCAGGTTGATAAAATCACCCTGACCGGCCACGATAAAACGCTGCGTTTTTATAAAGAAGACAATCTCTGGAAGCTTGAAGGTGCGCCGCATCTGCTGGTTTTGCAGGACCGTATGCGCAGCTTTTTGAGCGCGCTGCTTGAAGCCCGCTATTATGAAAAGAAGTCCGACAAAGCCGAAAACCTGTCAAAATTCGGCCTGCAGCCGGTAACGGCCGACGGCTCGCCCAATATCCGCGTTGACCTGCAAAATGCGGAAGGAAGAAATCTGCAGAGCTTTGAAGTCGGCAAATATGACATTGAAATCGGCCGCGGCACCCGCGCTGCCTACATCAAATTTGACAACCAGTTCCAAGTCTGGCTGGCCGCCATTGAGCTGATTGACTTGTCAACCAATCAGAAAGAATGGACTTTCAGCCGCCTGTGGGATTTGCGTTTCGGGCGCTTTTTGAGTTTTAACCATATCACCAATATCGATACTCTCGCCAATCTGGCCAAGTATATGCTCAATACCGAGATTTTAAGCACCGCGGACAAACTGGAAAATCCGCAACAGCTGTTTGTAATTGACTTGCAGGTTGAGGGAAACGAGAAAATAAAACTTTCATTTTTGCAAAAAGAGAGTAAATATTTTGTAACTTATGACTTTGCCTCAACGCCGAAAAATCCTGAGTTGAAGAATTTTGCGGCTTATATGAGCGGCAATTTCTACGAAATATCAAAAACAGCCATGGAAAAAATCAAAAATGTCGTTGAACCCCAAATACCTGACCGCGGAACAAAAAAATAAACTCAAAAAATCAGCAACTGCCGCCAGCCTGACTTTGTCAATCTGCCTCTGCCTGCTGAAAACTTTCGGCGCTTTATATACCGGCTCTCTGGCTGTGTTGTCGTCAATGATTGACAGTTTGACCGATATTTTTGCCTCGGCGGTCACCGTCATTGCCGTCAGGTTTTCTTCTCAGCCGGAAAGCTACTATTTCCGCTACGGCTATGGCAAGGCCGAAGCTATTTCAGCCCTCATACAGTCGGCTTTTATCGCCGGCTCGGGTATTTTTATCATGTATGACGGTATCAGCCGTCTGTTTTATCCGCGCCCGATTGAACAAACCACAACCGGTATTATCATCATGGTCATTGCGCTGATTTCCACTTTGCTTTTAATCAGCTACCAGCGTTATGTTACCCGACTGACGGAATCTCAGGCCATCAGCGCCGACAGCGCCCATTATACCGTCGATGTCCTGACCAATATCTCCATTATCGCTTCCCTCTTCGTGGTTAAATATTTTCAAATCAGCTGGTTTGACAGTCTGACGGCAATCATCATTTCTGCTTATCTGCTGTATAATGCTTATAAAATTGCCGCCGAAGCCATTAAAACCCTGATGGACGCCGAGCTGAGCGACGAAATCCGCAAACACATCAAGGAAGTGGTTATGGACTGCCCTTTTTCAAAAGGCATTCACGACTTGCGAACCCGCGATTTGGGCGGCCGCTACATGTTTGAGTTTCATCTGGAACTCGACGGCGAATTGTCTTTGGCTGCAGCCCATGACATGACTGATTTGGTTGAGGACAACTTGCTCGATGCTTATCCGAACTCGGTCATCATCATCCACCAGGACCCGGTCGGCATCAAAGAAGAGCGCCTTGACAACAAACTCAAAAAACCGCTTAAGAAATAAACAAAAAAGGTCCTGGGCATTCAACTCAGGACCTTTTTTTAAGATTAAGAATTATTGAAATTCTTTTTCTTCTTCGGACAATTCGCGCGCATATTGTTCAATAAATGCTTTTTTGGCCTGAAAGAAACTTTCCGCAGCGGCAACATCAACAATTTCATTACTGAAAAAGCACAAAAATCTTGCCACCAGAAAGTTAATCCAGTTTTTGTCACAAGCTGTCATCGCCTGCAGCATTTCTTGTTCAACCAAGCTCAAATCCGTCCCGGAACTGTCAAATTTAAAACGCAAAAAACAAGCATAGTTTAAGATTTTTTCAAGAACCAGCTGCTCTGTTTTCAGAGCCTGCTCCGTTGTGTCTTCAACCATTTCCTGAAGCATTTTAATCGCATCTTCCAATTCGTCAAAACAGGCAACATAGCGCATATGCTCGGCAATTTTGTTTTCCTGCAGTCTTGCGTATTGGGCAGCCATTTCTTTGATTTGCGCCGGATCTTTAAAAAGCCATTCAAGCTCTTTTTCAACCGCTTCCGTCCGCAAAAAAGCCAAACCGCTGCAACAATCGCTGAACAAATCGACAAAAGCACCGATTTCTTTATCGTCCAATTCCGCTTTCAAAGCTTCAACATTTTTTTCTGACAACCGGCATAAATTGATACGGTTCCAGATTTCAAGTTTCAATTCGTTTCTGGTCATAAATCCATTTTTTTAATAATTAATAACAATAAGAAAACCCCGCCTCAACTTCACAGCCTAACGCGGGGGGCGTAACTAAAAAATGTTACATTACAAAACATTATCTTTCAGACAAAAGCGCCAGCGACGCCCGTCTTTTATCAAACAGCCGTCTCAATTGCTCCACATCGTTGACATAACAGATAAACAGAGCAAAAACCTCCATTGCCGTAAAAACGATTTCGTCTTCACAATCTTCCAGAGAATCAAGCAAAAAGCCTTCATTAGTCCGCAGACGAACTTCTGCATTGTCCAATTTTTCAACATATCGGCCAACGTCCGTGCTCAGCTCGCCGCCACTGTATTTATCTCGGCTGTCAAACAGGCGGATTGTATCCAGCAGCGCCGCAGCATAATCTTTCAGCTTAACGAATTTATCATCTTTAAGATTTGTCAGCAGCTCGATTTTTTTAACGGCAATAAACATCGCCATTGAGGCGGCTTCATCAGCATCGAGATTATATTTTTCAATGATTCGGCGGTCAAAAGACTTTCCCAAAAACAAATATGAATCTTCATGGCCTGACAACAAAGTTTTAATTGCCGCAGCTTTTTCTGTTCCATATTCTTTTACAATCTCAACGGATAATTCTTGTGAAATTTTAGCACCTTTAAGAGTTTTCCAAATTTCGGCGCGCAGTAAATTTCTCATAAATAATTTGTTTTTTTAATTAATAAACTAATTCC
>ERZ1026946.491-NODE-491-length-13145-cov-5.331169_pt1 | contig 13145 bp, 15 predicted proteins | sample MGYA00519460_ERZ1026946 | MGnify/ENA primary metagenome ERZ1026946 (study PRJEB26926, sample SAMN06164620) | human gut metagenome | biome: ENVO:00009003; feature: ENVO:2100002; material: ENVO:00002003 | host: Homo sapiens | place: USA | collected 2012 ...
GTTTTGCAAGCATAGCGTTTGGATATCCAAACGCACTTTGGGGAGAACCCCAATCCCCATGCCGGACTGTAAACAGACGAAAGGAGAACGAAATAATGTTAGGATTTGTACTTGGCATGATGACCGGAGGAGTAATGGGCGTTTTTGCAATGTGTCTTTTCATAGCTGGAAAGCGGGAGGACGAGGCGCTGGAGCGGTGCCGGATAAAACGGAAAGAGATCATCGACCACGGCGTGTGCATCTGTTTTGTAAACAGCCAGGGAGAGGAACTGTTCCGTCTGGCAGACGGGGAGAGCCTTGTGCAGAATGCCCCAAATGGAGAGCGGAACGTATCCACCTGCCACTATCTGGATGCCGATTCTGCTATGATCGATGGGAAGAAATGGAACCTTCTGGAATTTGCAAAAGAGATGGAAAAGAGGGGAATCATACTTGCCCCGATGGAGCTGTGCCAGGTACCGGAAAGGGGGTGAGGCCTATATGAAGAAAAAGATCATTGCTGCAGCCGTAGCCATTGGCGTGCTGACAGGATTCCTGATCTGGAAAAACCGTGAAATGTAATGGAGTAATCAATAACCCGTTGGAAAGCAGGTGAAGAGATGAGAAAAAGAAACCATGTGATACCAGTCCGCCTCAATGCAAAAGAGCTGCGTTTTCTGGAAGAGCAGGTAGAAAAAAGCGGCCTGTCCCGTGAGGAATACATCCGTTCCATTGTCATGGGTGGCGAAGTCCGGGCAAGACCCTGTGAGCATCATACGGAGCTTTTGCGGAAAATATCCGGTCTGTGCAACAACGCCAATCAGCTTGCCCATGTAGCCAACGGCTGTGGGATGGCCGGGGAAGAGAGTATCCGGGAAATGCTCCGCATGACGAAAGAGACATGGAGGCTGGTCAAAGAGGAATGGTAGCCGATGGCATACACCAGTATCATCCCGGTCAGCCGTCTGGACAATTCCATCACTTACATCCGAAATAAGGATAAGACCACAAAGAAAGGGCAGAGTGCCGGCTCTCTGGAAGAAGCCATCGATTACGCCATGAATCGGGACAAGACGGAGCGTTCCGTTTTTGAGGATGCCATCGGCTGCGTCTGTGAGACTGCCTATCAAGATATGGTAGCTACGAAGAAACGATACCACAAGATGGACGGAGTACAGGGGTACCATCTGGTGCAGAGCTTTGTCAAAGGGGAAGTCACCCCGGAGCTTGCTCACCAGATCGGCATGGAAATGGCAGAAAGGCTCCTTCAGGGAAAATACGAAGCAGTCATCACCACCCATCTGAACACGGAGCATTACCACAACCACATCGTGTTTAATTCCGTTAGCATGGAAGATGGGAAAAAGTACCACAGCAACAGCAGGAGTTACTATGAGGATGTGCGGAAAGCTTCGGATGCCTTATGCCTGAAATACGGCTTATCTGTCATCGAACCGAAAAACGGCAAAGGGAAATCCTATGCACAGTGGATGGCAGAACAGGACGGAAAGCCGACCTGGAGAACCTCGATCCGTCTGGACATCCGGGATGCTGTGGCAGAGAGCTTCACATGGAAACAGTTTCTGGAACAGATGAAGCAGAGGGGATACCAGTGGAAGCTGAACCGGAAGTACATTGCATTAAAAGCACCGGGGATGGAACGGTATATCCGTCTGCGGAGCCTTGGGAAGCATTACTCGGAAGAGAGCATCCGGCAGTGGATCTTGCAGCCCAAGAGCAGGATACCTGCTGGAAAAGAAGGAGATTCCAGATTCCCGAAAAAGAAGTTAAAAGGGATACAGGCCCTGTACTATTCCTATCTGTATCAGATGGGTGTTCTAAAGCAGAAGCCGAAAAGGATCTCCCCGGTGCTCCGGGCAGATATCCGGAAACTGGATGCCAGGATCGAGCAGATGGAATTTCTACAGAAGCATCAGATTACTAGCCGTGAAGAGCTACTCGCCTACCGCACATCGTTGGAAGAGAGGGTACAGGCACTCACGAAAGAGCGGAAGCGGCTCTACCGGAGCGAACCGGACAGTGTCAGGATCGGTCAGATCACCGAAGAACTGAAGCCGCTTCGAAAGGATATCCGCATTTGTATCCGGATCGAACAGCAGTCCAGAGAGATGGAAGAGCGGATGCGTCTGGCAGAGCAGATCCAGAGACAGGCAGAACAGGAAGAAGATAAGACGGAGAAAACCAGACAAAAGGAAACAGAAAGCAGGTGAACGATATGAATTATGGAGGCGATGCGGCGGACCAGATCGTCCGGTATTCCCTAGACGGCGTGGACCACGGGCTCAGGCTTTCGGGTACGCTGGCAAAGCATCTGGCGGTATTTGTTGCCGCCGTATTAAAAGACCAGAAGAAAACGAGGGGCAAGACCAGAATGGTGCGGATGTTAAAGGAGAACAAGCCATTGAAGTTCTTCACTGTGCCATCTGACCGCCTGCGTGAATTCTGCAGTGAGGGCAGGAAACGAGGACTGCTCTATGTGATCATCCGGGATAAAAAGAACCCGGAGATGAGCGAGGTCATGGTCTTTGCCGATGATGCAGCCAAAGTCAACCGTGTCATGGATAAGATGAACCTTGATTTTGTAAGGAGCGAAGTCGGGGAAGCTGTCCATGAGGTAACCGCCGGAATGGAAGCACCGGAAACCGAAGCAGTACAGGAAACTGTGCAGATGCCGGAGGGCGAGGTGCAGTTTGAAATCAGCGATCTGGACGAAGCATTCCAGGTCGGTGACATGGACTTTTCTGAAGAGGAAAAGAACCAGAATCATCCCGAAAAGGAGTTTTCCGAACCGGAAAATTTTATCCCGGTGCAGGAAGAGGGGGAAGAGAATCTGTCCGGCTCTTCCTTGCACAGCAGAAATATTTCTACCGGGCAGGAAAAAGGGACTGATGCAGGGCAGAGGGAACAGGAGCGTCCCAGTGTCCGCCGGGAGCTGGAGAACATCAAACGGGAGAAAGCAGAGAAATCCCAGAAGCGGAGCCGGGAAAAGAACCGTGGACCAAGGAAAACGCAGAAGAAAGCAAGAAAGAAACGAAAGGTGAAAGCGAGGTAGGAGATGGACCTGACAAAATTTTTAGGGCAGGACTCGCAGGAGCAGTCCGCCCAGCGGTTATCGAAAGAAGAATATGCCGCACAGAAAAAGCAGGAGAGGGAAGAAATCTGGGGTATGATCGATGGAAAGGCACAGGAGGTCTTCCAGAATGGGGACTCCTTAAAAGGATTCCTTGATTTTATGGGACAGTGCAAGCCGCAGAGGACAGACAACCTGTTCCTGCTTTATGCACAGAATCCGGAGATCCGGCAGGTCAAGACCTTTGAAAAATGGAAGGAAGAAGGCAAGGTAGTCAAGACCGGAAGCAAGGGATACAACTTCATTGTCGGACAGGAATATGAAAAGGACGGTGTCATCCAGCAGGGGTACTCCATCCAGAAAGCCTATGACATCAGCCAGATCCGTACCAAGCAGCCGGAAGAGGCAGAGCCAAAGCCGATGGACCAGCTGATGGAAGCACTGCTGACCGACAGCGAGGTACGGATTCAGATCGCAGACAATCTGCCGGATAAGGTACAGGCACAGTACATCCCGAACAAGCGGACAATCTATGTCCGAAATGGCATGAGCGAAAATGCAACGTTCCATTCCATCAGCCGGGAACTGGCGTATGCATCCCTGGACCATCACGATGGAAGCTACAGCCGGGCAGGGGTATCGGCACAGGCCTATTGTGCGGCGTATGTGACAGCACAGAAATACGGCGTGGATGTCTCCGGTTTTTCCTTTGACAAGGTATGCCAGATGCAGGCATTCGGACAGAAAGATCCGAAAGAACTCCGCTCCTTTATCCAGGATGTAAAGAGTGCAGCCTATTCCATTGGCAAGCAGGTAGACCGCAACCTTGGCAAAAGCGAGCAGGAATTTATGACCGATGAATTTGCCATCCCGGAGGAAAAAACGGAGAAACCTGCCAAGAGTAAAAAGTCCCCGGAACGCTGATAAAAAGGGGCTTTTCCGGCTCTTTTGCACTAGCTTTCTGGGAGGAAGTGTGGTATGTTGTGGTTGAGAAAAAAGAGGAAAAAAGGAGGCTCGCCTATGACAAGAATGCGATATGTAAAGATGGACCGGATCATGAACCACATGCTGATCCATGCACTCCGGGAAGTGTTCCGGCAGGAAAAAGAACAGGGGCTTCCGGTGGATACCACACGGGATCTGGTTCTGAAGCTGGCAGAGCAGGAAGAGGGAAAGCTCTACCTGACAGAAGCCGAACACAGCAAATCCGTGGAAGCCTTAAACCAGCTCCGGGACACATACCTGAAAAACGGACGCTATTCCGATGGGATCGACAGCGTCCTGTTAAAGATCATGAAATCCAGATACCGCCCATACCGTGGAAGGGGAAGATGAAGAAAGGATGTGGTACAAATATACAGAAATATGACACAAGAAAGAATAGAAGCCATGCGGAGAAGATATCCGCCGGGAACCGAGGTCACGCTTAACAGCATGGAGGGGGAGAGCCACATGCCACCCGGCTTAAAAGGTAAGGTGGATATGGTAGACGATGCAGGGCAGATCCACGTAAACTGGGAGAATGGAAGCAGCCTTGCCCTCGTTCCGGGAGTGGACAGCTTCCACATTACGGACCTGCCAAGAGCAGAGAGACCCAAACAGCAGCCATCCCGGTAACAAACAGCCGGAAGTCAGACTGGGTGATTTGGCTTGCCGGACTGCCTGTCATCTGGTGGGCAGCAATTCTGATTGCGGATGCCATCCAGCCGGGCAGGAATCTTTTTGAGCTGATGGAGGTTCTCACCGAAAAAATGAACCACCCCTTCCAGCTTCATTATACGGAATATACCATCAAGTCGATGCTGGTCTGCACGTTACTTTACGCAGCCGGGATCGGCATTTTTTATTCCAGTCAGAAGAACTACCGCAGAGGGGAAGAACATGGCTCTGCCAGATGGGGCGATGCCCGGCAGATCTGTAAGAAATATAGCCAGAAGCCGTACTCCCAGAACATCCTGCTGACACAGAACTTCCGCATTAGCCTTGACACCCACAAGCACCGCAGATGTCTCAACATTCTCGTAGTGGGAGGCTCCGGTGCAGGAAAATCCAGAGGCTTTGCCCTGCCAAACATCATGCAGTGCTGCTGTTCGATGGTCATCACCGATCCGAAAGCCGAGCTGCTCCGAAAGACAGGCGGTCTTCTGGAAAAGAAAGGATATGAGGTGCGTGTCTTTGACCTCATCAATCCCGACACATCTTTTTGCTACAATCCATTCGAGTATGTCCACGATGACAAAGACGTGCTCCGTCTTATTTCCAATCTGATACAAAACACCACACCCAAAGGTTCCCAGTCCTCTGATCCCTTCTGGGAGAAGAGCGAAACCGCACTACTTCAGGCACTGATGCTGTATCTGCTCCACGAAGCTCCGCCGGAAGAACAGAACTTCGCCATGATCATGGAGATGTTAGGCTCGGCACAGGTAAAAGAAGAGGACGAGGACTACGAGTCCCCTCTGGACATTTTGTTTGACCGTCTGGAGATGCGGGACCCGGACAGCATTGCCGTCAAGCAGTATCACATTTACAAGCAGGCGGCAGGAAAGACCGCCAAGTCCATCCTGATCAGTGTAGGTGTCCGGCTGGCAGCCTTCAATCTGCCGCAGATTGCCAAGCTGACCAATACTGATGAACTGGATCTTTCCAACATGGGAGAAAGAAAAGTTGCCCTTTTCTGCTGTATCCCGGATGCAGACACCTCTTTGAATTATCTGGTAGGCATGATCTACAGCCAGCTTTTCCAGACGCTTTATTACATGGCAGACCGTGTGCATGGCGGTGCCCTCCCGGTTCCGGTCAACTGCATCATGGATGAGTTTCCAAACGTATCCCTGCCAAATGAGTTTGAGAAGATCCTGGCAACCTGCCGTTCCCGTTCCATTTACTGCAGCATCATCATCCAGAACATGAGCCAGCTAAAGGCTCTGTTCAAGGACTCCTGGGAAAGTCTGGTGGGCAACTGCGATGAGTTTTTGTACCTGGGCGGCAATGAAAAAGAGACACACAAATATGTATCAGAATTACTGGGGAAAGAAACCATAGACACCAACACCTACGGGCAGACCAAAGGAAAATCCGGCAGCTACTCCACCAACTTCCAGCAGAGCGGAAGGGAGCTGTTACAGCCGGATGAAGTCCGTATGCTGGATAACCAGAATGCACTTCTGTTTATCCGCGGGGAGCGGCCCATACTGGATGCCAAGTATGACCTGATGAAGCATCCCAACATCCGGTATACCGAGGACGGAGGTGCCGGCCCGTTCAATTATGCGAAAGCACCGCTGGCGCATGACGATTTTACATTTGACGAAACAAGATATGACGATTACGAACTGCTTCTGGATGAGGACATCATCGGGGAGCTTTTTTGATGGGAGGAATGCCAATGAATTTACTGAAAAATAAGAAACACACAGAAATCAGGAAAGAGACCGCACCGCTAAAGATGAAGAGAGGGCAGAAGAAACTGTTTGCTCTGTATGCAGTCATGGTACTGTCGATCTGCATTGGGGCGACCTGCGTTTATGCCGCAGGCGATCCGCTGACCGTAGTCAATAACCTATCCACGTTTATCTTTTCCCTGATCCGCGCCATTGGCCTGATTCTGCTGGGATTTGGTATCGTGCAGGTCGGTCTGTCCTTAAAGAGCCACGATCCAAGCCAGAGGGCAAACGGATTTCTGACACTGGCAGGCGGTATCATCATTACCTTTGCAAAAGAGATCCTGGATCTGATCATGGGATAGGAGAAGAGTCCAGAAGGGGAGCCATGCGAAATGCCGGCTCCCTGCTCACTTTTGAGGATGGGAGGTGAAACTGTTTGAGTGATAACTGGATCGTACAGAATCTAAATTCTGCCTTGCAGACCTGGAGCGACAAGCTGGCTGAAATCTGGACACTGCTGACGCAAAGCCCGGAGAATTTCAAGGGCGGGGCAATCTGGAGCGTGATGACGAACATCAACGGTGGACTGAAAGCCATCGGGTACGGCCTGCTGGTTCTGTTCTTTGCGGCAGGGCTGGTAAAAACCTGTGGGAGCTTCACGGATATGAAAAAGCCGGAACACGTAGTGAAAGCCTTTATCCGTTTTGCACTGGCACAGGGAGCCGTTATGTCCGGCATGGAGCTTCTGACAGCGATCTTTTCCATTGTGCAGGGCATCGTGACCAACATCATGTCCCACTCCGGGATGGCAGGGGGAACCGTAACGGAACTGCCCTCGGAGATCGTGGACAAGATCGAAGCGGTGGGGATGCTGGAATCTATCCCTTTGTGGATCGTAACTTTATTAGGAAGCCTGCTGATTACGGTATTGTCATTTGTCATGATTCTGACTGTATACGGGAGAATGTTTAAGCTGTATATGTACACAGCCATCGCACCGATTCCATTGGCAACCTTTGCCGGGGAGCCAACCCAGTCTGTAGGAAAGAACTTTATCCGTTCCTACGCCGGGGTATGTCTGGAAGGAGCCATCATCGCACTGGCCTGCATCATCTTTTCGGTGTTTGCATCAAGTCCGCCGGCCATCGGGGACACCAGCCTGTCCGCCGTGACCATTGTCTGGAATTACGTCGGGGAACTGGTATTTAACCTGCTGGTACTGGTCGGGGCAGTCAAGGCATCCGACCGTATCGTAAAAGAAATCATGGGATTATAGGAGGCGAAAAAAATGGAAGAACCAAAGACACTGAGCTACGACTGGCAGTATGGCCGGGAGGAATTATTTCTCAGGGTAGACAGTTACATGAGCGATGACAATCTCTATATCGGGCTTTACCATATGGAAGATGGATACCCGGAAAGCTTTGCAGACCTTACGGTAAACCTGCCTTTTGCTCCGCTGGGCGGTATCAATGAAGCCTATATCGACCACAATTTCAGCAAAGAAAAGCTTCGTTTTATAAAGCAGCATAAGCTGGGAACGATACAGCCGGATACCGCATCCTCCGGTTACTGCATCTTCCAGAGGGTTGCATTCGACCTGAAAAAACTGGCAGAGCTTGATCCGGAAGGAACAAAAAGATTTATGGAAAGAAATGGCATCCGGCAAAGGGATGTACCAAAACAGAAACAAAAGAAAAAACAGAGATTACAAAGAGAAAGGTAGAAAACAACATGGAAGTGAAAATGAATAAAGAAATCCGAGACTATCAGGAGTCAATGTTCTGGGGCTTAAGCTTCCGGCAGTGCTTATTTTCGGTACTGGCGATCCTGGCAGCCCTTGGAATCTATTTTGTCACCCGGAAATATGCCGGGGAACAGGTAACCGGATGGCTGTGCATCCTTGGGGCGGCTCCCTTTGCAGCCTGCGGCTTTTTTCGTTACCACGGCATGACGGCAGAACAGTTTGCATGGGTAGTCATTAAATCCGAACTGCTGTACCCGAAGCGGCTGGTATTTAAGTCGGAGAACCTGTACTTTTCCTGCATGGAAGAGAGCCTGCGGCTGGGTGAGAAAATGATGGGAAACGGAGCGGAACTTCTGGAAAAGAAGCGGACGAAACAGAAGAAACCAAAGAAGCGAAGAGGAAGGGGTGATGCCTTTGATTAAAACCCTGAGTCAGACACTGAAACAGGACAAGGAAAAATTTAAAGTACCGAAGTCTGTCCAGCAGGCCATCCCGATTCGCAAGATCTGGCCAGATGGTATTTTTCAGGTGGAGAGCAAGTATTCCAGGACATTCCGGTTTACGGATATCAACTATTCCATTGCCAGTAAAGCGGGCAAGACGGAAATGTTCCTGGACTACTCTGAACTTTTAAATGCACTGGATTCTGGCTGTACGGCGAAGATCACCCTGAACAATCGTAAGATCAACAAGGAAGAGTTTGAGCAGTCCCTGCTGATCCCGATGAAAGGGGACGGTCTGGACGAGTACCGGAAAGAGTACAATGACATGCTCCTTTCCAAGATCTCCGGTACCAACAACAGTATCTACCAGGAACGCTATCTGACCATCAGCGTCCACAAGAAAAACATCGATGAAGCCAGAACCTATTTCGCACGTGTGGGAACGGACATCATCACCCATCTGGCCAAGCTGTCCTCTATTGGGGAAGAGCTGGATGCAGAGCAGAGGCTACAGATCTTCCGGGACTTTTTCAAGGCAGACGTTCCACAGAGTTTTTCATTTGACATGAAAGCCTTTGCGAAAAAGGGACACAGCTTCAAAGACTGGATCTGCCCGGACACGATGGAATTCCATAACGACCATTTCAAGCTGGGCGAGCAGTACGGCAGAGTCCTTTTTATGGAAGATTACGCCAGCTATGTAAAGGATGAGATGATCTCCGAACTGTGCAGCCTTGGCAGGAACCTGATGCTGTCCATTGATATCATCCCCGTACCGACAGACGAAGCGGTGCGTGAGATCCAGAACCGACTGCTGGGCGTAGAGACCAACGTAACGAACTGGCAGAGACGCCAGAATGCCAACAATAACTTTTCAGCCGTAGTTCCCTATGACATGGAGCTGCAGAGAAAAGAGACCAAGGAAATGCTGGACGATCTGACCACCAGGGATCAGAGGATGATGTTCGGCATCCTGACAATGGTACATATGGCAGACAGCAAGAAACAACTGGACTCCGATACGGAAACCCTGTATTCCATTGCGAGAAAACACCTCTGCCAGATGGCAACTTTGAAGTGGCAACAGGTCGATGGACTGAATACCGTCCTGCCGTATGGCCTGCGGAAAATCGATGCAGTGCGTACCCTTACTACAGAATCCACCGCCGTCCTGATCCCGTTCCATACGCAGGAAATCATGCAGCCGGGAGGCATCTATTATGGGCAGAATGCCGTCAGCAAAAATATGCTGGTGGCAGACCGAAGGAAGCTGTTAAACGGCAACTCTTTCCGACTGGGTGTCAGCGGCTCCGGCAAGAGCTTCTCGGCAAAAGAGGAGATCGTAGACCTTGCCCTTTCCACGGAAGATGACATCCTCATCCTCGATCCGGAGTCGGAGTTTGCTTCTCTGGTGGAAGCCTTAAACGGAGAGGTCATCCGGATCTCGGCAACCTCGGATACCCATCTGAATGCACTGGATATGGATTCTGCCTATGGCAATGATCGAAATCCTCTGATTGAGAAGTCAGAATTTATCCTTTCCCTGTTTGAGCAGCTCGTAGGAGCCGGAAACCTTTCGGCAAAGGAGAAATCCATCCTTGACCGCTGCACCGCAGATGTGTACCGGGATTATATGAGGGGCGGTTACAAAGGGCAGGTGCCGACCTTAAAGGACCTGTACCGACAACTCATGCTCCAGCCGGAAGAAGAAGCCAGAGGGCTGGCTCTGTCTTCGGAACTGTTTATCAATGGCAGTCTGAACACCTTTGCCCAGGAAACCAATGTCAACACGAAGAGCCGTATCATCGACTATGACATCCGGGAGCTGGGCGAACAGCTGATGCCCCTTGGCATGCTGGTCACACTGGATTCGATTTTTAACCGTGTGATCCAGAACTGGAAGAAGGGAAAAACGACATGGATCTTTGCGGATGAGTTTTATCTGCTGTTCCGCTATGAATACAGTGCGGACTTTTTCTACCGCCTGTACAAGCGTATCCGTAAGTATTCCGGATTTGTAACCGGACTTACCCAGAACGTTGAGGAACTTCTGAAATCCGATACCGCCCGCCTGATGCTGGCGAACAGTGAGTTCCTGATCCTTTTGAATCAGGCTACCACCGACCGGGATGAGCTGGCGGCACTTCTGAATATTTCAGACAACCAGTTATCCTACATCACCAATGTGGGTGCCGGCCATGGTCTGATCCGCTGTTCCGGAAATCTGGTGCCGTTTGAAAATTCGTTTCCAAGAAATACAAAGCTGTACCGCCTGATGACGACCAAGCCGGGCGAAGGGTAAGAGCGGGACAAGCCGGGACTGGAGGTGAGAGATGAAGGATATCAAAACCAAAGAAGTTACAACAAAACCAAAGACCAAAAATCCTGCCTCCAGAATCCCCAAGGAGCTGATGCGGACGGCCATACTGGAGAGCAAGGAAAAATCCCAGGCCATCGCAAATGCCAGGGACAATGACATGGGAGAACAGTCCCCATCCGAATATGCCAGTGGGAAAGTCGCATCCGCAGAGGAATGGGCTGCAAGAAAGACAGGCAGAACTGTAACCAGAGCCGGAAAGACAGCCGCACAGACTTCCTACGAGAAGATCAAACAGAGAGCCGCTGGCAAAAAAGAAGTAGAAAAAGAAGCGGAGAAAGAAACCGCCAGAGGAACAGGGGACACACAGACCGCCGATCCTGCTAGCCGGGAAGCACCCGAGCAGAAGAGCCGGGAAGTACAGATTCAGAATGCCCAGCGGCAAAAGGCGGTTTCAGATGCCGTCAAAACAAAAGAGCAGAAGATCCGGGCTGCCAGGGAGACACCAAGAATCCAGAATGGACAGGAAATGTCGGAAGGTGGATCGCTTTCCATCAAAAGACAAAACCAGAAAAGCAAGGCCGAAGATACCGCAAGGCAGAATGCCATCCGCCAGAAACAGCCGGAAACCATACGGATCAAGGAAAAGCCACGGAAACAGTTGGAGCCGAAGACCATACAGCGGCGTACTATTAAGACCGCCCCTCCATCTGTGAAGATCAGCATCCAGCCAGAGCAGAAGCTCCGGGTGGCCAGTTCCAACGCCCTGACAGCCCGGATGCAGAAGCAGATGGAACGAAGGGCAGCGAAGCAGGCGGCGAAGAAAGCCGCCTTGCAGACTTCCGATGGAGTCCGCCGGATACAGAAAACGGCAAGGGCAGGAGAGAATACCTTCAAGGCAGCTAAGGCCGCTGTAGAAGCGGCAGCGAAAACGGTGCAGTCCATGATGGCTGCACTGGGAGCCGCCGGAGCGGTCATGGTTCTGCTTCTGGTTATCATGGTCGGGATCATTGGCGGTGCGGCATTCTCTGGAAGCTCAGAGAGCAACGAAGCACTCAGCCAGGAAGTACTTTCCTATACGGCAACCATCCAGAAATACGCCAACCAGTATGGAATCCTCGAATACGTTTCCGTGATACAGGCAATCATGATGCAGGAATCTGGCGGCCGGGGGACCGATCCCATGCAGAGCAGTGAGTGCCCATACAACACCCGGTATTCCAACAGCCCGAATGCCATCCAGGATGCCGACTATTCCATACATGTAGGAATCCAGTATTATGCGGACTGCCTGAAGGAAGCCGGATGCACCAGCCCCCAGGACATGGATAAGCTGAAGCTGTCCCTGCAAGGGTATAACTACGGCAACGGATACATAACGTGGGCGCTCCGAAACTACGGGGGCTACAGTGCAGAAAATGCTCTGCAGTTTTCCAATGATCAGGCTGCTTCGCATGGCTGGAGTGCCTATGGCGATCCAGAATACGTCCCTCACGTCCTGAGGTATTATTCCAGCGGCGGATTGTTTGCCGGCCTGTTTGGAGGCAACGGCCAGATCGTATCCGTGGCACTTACCCAGCTTGGAAATGAAGGAGGCCAGAAGTTCTGGTCATGGTATGGATTTGACAGCCATGTGGCGTGGTGTGCCTGCTTTGCCAGCTGGTGTGGGGATCAGGCAGGACTGATCGAGAGCGGCAAGATGCCGAAGTTCTCCCTATGCGATGATGGGATCGCGTGGTTTCAGGGCAAGGGAAAATGGAAGAGCAGAGGATATTCGCCAGCACCCGGAACCCTGATCTTCTTTGACTGGAACGGGGACGGAACCTCAGACCATGTGGGAATCGTGGAGAAAATTGAGGGAAGTACCGTATATACGGTAGAGGGAAACTCCAGTGATGCCGTGAACAAGAGAAGCTATGATATCAATAACGGAACGATCATGGGATACGGCATACTTTGAAAATTAATATGTTGACTCTTAGAGAGTAGTCAATAGTTTAGATTACCTTGACTAAAAAACAAATATAAAGTATTATGTGATTAGCTTCGACTAACTAGAAAAAGGAGGGCGCACGATGACAAACCAATATATGACGAAGCTGTATCACGATCTGCTCTCCAACTCTCCGCAGACAGTGACAATAGATATTCCGGCTGATATGGGAACAGGTCAGATTTCGCA
>ERZ1026946.494-NODE-494-length-13095-cov-8.210506_pt1 | contig 13095 bp, 12 predicted proteins | sample MGYA00519460_ERZ1026946 | MGnify/ENA primary metagenome ERZ1026946 (study PRJEB26926, sample SAMN06164620) | human gut metagenome | biome: ENVO:00009003; feature: ENVO:2100002; material: ENVO:00002003 | host: Homo sapiens | place: USA | collected 2012 ...
CTAGTCGTCGGCAGCGTCAGATGTGTATAAGAGACAGATATTACACAAATGAAGATATAAAGAAAGTGTTTTATTCATTGATTGTTATTGCTTTAGAATATTTATATACTTTAGTAATAGAAATGGCATTTTCTTTTATTTATAATTTGACAAATTTAATAGATTTATCTAATTGTACGATGTTTGAAAATATAATTGGGTTTATTCCTATTAAAATTGTTGAAGTTATTATAATATTTGTTATTATGAAATTTAAAAAAGGAGAACTAATAAATGAAGCAGTGGGTTGGTTCAGGCGTAGTTCGTAAGTAATTACATCCTAAAAGTTTTCTTATATGGTTCTTTTACTTGAAAAAGCAACCATAGTACATAATAAATACAATGAGGTGATTTTTATTTTAGAAAAAATACAAGATTTTATTATTAAGAAAACAGGCAATCACGATTTAGCATATTATGTAACTTGTTGTATTTATCTAATAACTACATATACTCCAATAATAGTATTTGGTATTTTGTTTGACATATTGCCTTTTGTAATTGTAAGTGCGATTGTTTTTAATAAGATTAGAAAATTTTGTGGTGGTTTTCATTGCACTTCAAATTTGAGGTGTAGTGTAATTTCTAATATGTTAATTATAATTGCTGGATATATGTCAAAATATTCTCTACAATGGCTTTGGTTAGTCTTTTTAATTGCGTTAATATCAATTAAGGACTTATATATAAAAGCACCATTTAAAAAACAAATAAACGATATACAGCCTAAAGATAGGTGGTATAATAATAAACCTTATACTTTATTGTGGAATAAATTAAATATAGATACAAGCAAATATGATAAGCCTTATGATATTGTTTGGTATAGAAAGGGTATGATTAAATGGATAGTCATATCCTTATTTTTTGCCATTTTGTTTCTATATTTAAAATTATATTTATACACATCTTGCATTTTGTGGAGTATTATCCTTTGTGATATAACACTCTTTTTAAATAAGGATGATTTTTTGTAAAGGGGATAATCTCAATGGCAGAAAATACAACAGTTGAAATTAACAGACTTATTAAAGATATAAAAGACACTCAAAAAAGAATAGACCATATTGAATACGATGATATTAAAGAAATCAATCAAAAAATGAATAAGTTTGAGGTTGAACTTAATACTAACGACCTTTTAGTTAAACAATCTATTGAGGCAAATGAAAAACTTGTAAGCACACTGGACTCTGTTAAAAGTTCTATGGTTGAAATTGCACAAACAGTTAAATATCAAGGTGAAACATTTTTGAAACAAACAGAAGTTATTTCACAGTTGACAGATAAAGTTAATAGTGTTGAAAATAAAGTAAACAATGTTGAAAGTAAAATCAATAGTGTTGAAAATAAGTTTGACGAAGTAGATGATGAAATTCAAAGAGTTGATAATAAATCAAAAATTGATATTATGGAAACTCAAAGTAATTCAGTTAAAACATTTTTATCAAAGTATGGTGGTTATATTGTGGGTGGAAGTGGTATTATATTTGCAATAATAGAGTTAATTCAAAAGTTGTCTTGATAAGGGGCATTTTGCCCCTTTGGTACATAATTAAATTAGAAAATGGGAGGGCAATAATTTGATTTATGCCTTTGATATAAACAAATTAGATGTAGTTTGTAAAAATGCCAAAATAATTATTTTAACAGACTCTGTTAAATATCATACTGCTAAATTCAAATTTAGTGAAGATTGGAAAAACTTTTCTAAAACTGCATATTTCATAAATAAAAGTAATGATAAAGATGAAAAAGACATTAGCATTCCTATGTTCTTGGGCGAAAATGAAACAGTATGTCTTATTCCGTGGGAGGTATTGACAAGAGAGGGGCAACTAATTGTTTCTATTCAAGGTGTTCAAGATGATACAGAAATTTGGACTAAAATGAATAGACCTATTGTGTTACAAAAGAGTGACAAAGATAGTGGTACAATGCCTCAAGAGCCAACTATTCCTATATATAATCAGTTATTGAATAAATTAGACTCAAAAGGCGATAGTATTCAATTTGAAGATGATACTTTGTCTTTAAAGAGTGGAGATAAGGTACTTTCAACAGCAAAAATTAAAGACGAAACAAAAGATTATGAAAGTCTTTTAAATATCCCAACACTTAACGAAATTGAAATAAAAGGGAACAAAACAGCAAATGATTACAATATCGGAAATGGATTAAAGGTTGACGAGGCAAAAGTCACTTATAAAGGCGAGGAAATTTCTTTTAAAGATTTTATTACTCAATACATTAAAGATAATGAAGTATTTGCAAAACTTATTGAAAATAAAGCAAAGAAGTTTGATGTTAATAGTCCTTTAAGCAAGGAAATTGGCAATGGTGAAAATGCTGACATTTTAAAACTTAAAGATAAATCTATTGATAAGCAATTTCTCGCACAGTCCATAGTTGATATTCTTGAAAATATTGAGAATATTGATTTTGCCGATTATTCACAATATTCAACGGAAGATAATTTCTATGATTTATCTCAACTTGACGAAAATAAAACTATTTTTGTAAATAAAGCAGGATATGTTGGTATTGCGAATAGTATTTTATATGATTGGCAAGCAGAAGAACCAACTCAAAAACAAAATAATGTTATTTATGTTAATGTAAATAATTTTATAACAGTCAACAAAGGTGAAAATGGATATAAGTCTATTTATTTTATTACAGACGAAAATCAATATTATTTTGAAAAACTAACAACTAATGATGGTTGGAAGTTATATAGAACTAATCTTAATGCTACTTATCAAACTTGGCAATTTGCTGAACAGTTAGATAAGGGTAAACAAAATATTTTAATTAGTGGCGAAAACATTAAGACAATAAATAATGCGTCGGTTCTTGGAAACGGAAATATTGATTTGCCACCAAGTCCGATTACTATAATAGATGCTGAAAAATATACACTTCTTCAAGAAGGCTTATTTTATTTTACTAAAGATGCAGAAATAGGTTATAAAAGTAGTAATTATGCACGGGGTCAAGGCTCGGTGTTTACTAAAAATATATATGCAAACACTTTAGTATATAAAAAAGATTTAGGATTGAGTACGACACTGATACTTTTTGCTCCTGTTGAACCGAATGAAGATGGGTCTGGAAATTTAATTGGTGGATTAAGTCTTGAATACATTGATTTAGACGGTAATGAAAGTATGTTTGGCTTTAGTGATTTTATCAATTATATAGGTAATATACTTAGTATTTTGGGAGATGTTGGCTATCAAGACCCAAATAGGATTATAATAACTAAAGAACACAATGACGAAAATGGAACTTTTAGTTTTGATACAATAGGCATAGGAAAAGGATTAAAACTTGAAAATCAAGAATTATCCGCAATTATAGGAGATTGGACTATCTTAAAAAACGAGCAAATCTCAGTAGATACAGAGTATTATACTTTGTCTAATTTGAGCATAGGAGAGTATTATATTTGGTTAAGTAAAGATACTCCTATAAATACAGGAGTACAAGGTAGTCTTACAGTTGATTTATTTGGTACTAATATTACACTTGGCAATTTAGAAACAGATAGTAAGAATGTTTTATTGCATATTATAAAACAAAGTAATGATTATGCTTTGTTAGATTGGAGTACGATTACACCAAATACTGTTTTTAGTTTAAGTAATAATAGAAATTTTGGTTTATTCCCAACTCCTATTACAAACAATTCGGTTACTATTAGAACTTCTATGGGCAATTTTAGTAGTGGAACGCAAATTAAGGTTTGGAGTAAAGGATAAAATGTATAAAATAGGTTAGTGTTTATTTAAACATTAGCCTATTTTTTTGTTTAGAGGTGATAAAATGGCAGATATAACAGTTGATACAGAATTAAGTTTGACAAGTGAAAATCCCGTTCAAAACAAGGTCGTTACTCAAAAGTTTTATGAGGTTGAGGGTGATATTGAAAAAGCCACTTTATCATTAGTTCAACTTAATAAAATGATAAATGATGAAATAGAAAAAATTAAAGAAAGTGGGTTGGTAAGTTGAGTTTGGCAAGTGAGGCACAAAAGGCAGTTGATGGTCAAAATACACTTAATTATTATTTTGATGAATTGATTAAGCGTGTTAAAAATGTGACAAGTTATAATGGCTTAACAGATAAACCACAGATTAACGGAATTATACTTGAAGGCAATAAAACAACTGATGATTTATGTGACAGCGAGATTACTGCACAATCCACAGGAATAGCGAGTAGCAAGGCTGTTTATAATTTAATTATGGGTGCATTGGAGGATAGTTATTAATATGGCAAGGACTGATAATTTAAAAAACTATTTAACCGATGTGGCAAATGCAATAAGAGAAAAAACAAAAACAACAGATAAAATTAAGGCAAGTGAATTTGATGATAAAATCAGAGGAATAAGTGGAGCAAGTGAACAATGGGAATGGGCATTAAATAATGTAATCAACTTTAGTTCTGCTAATCCAACTTTTTTAAGGGCAATAAATATTTAAAAGTTATGCCTAATTATTTTAATGAAGAATGTGCAAAAATAACCAATTGGAGCAATGCTTTTAACGGCTGTTCTAATTTAGTAGATGTAGATATTGATACAAGTGATGGTACTAATTTTACTTCAACATTTAGAGCTTGTACTAAACTAACTAATGAAAGTATAAAAAATCTAAATTTTGATAAGATGACTAATGGTTTTGCTATGTTTGGCTATGGTACAAAAATTACTCAATTACCAAACTTTAATCACGAAATTATTACTAATATGGGTGAGATGTTTTGGGCAAGTGCATTAAGCGATTTAGGAGAAACAGATTTGAATTTTCCAAAGGTAACTAATGCTGATTATATTTTTGGTGAAACACAAATTACTAAAGTGCCTAATTTAAGTTTTCCTGAAGCTACAACAGCCAAAGGACTTTTTCAAAGCTGTTTAAAATTAAATAGCTTTCTACATAATTTAGATATTCCGAAAGTAACAACTGTATATCAATTATTTAAAGGTTGTACATCATTAACGGAAATTGGAAGTATTGAAGCACCTTTAGCAACAATCTCAAATGATATGTTTAGTGGTTGTACTAATTTGGTATCTATTGGAAATGTCAGTCTTGATAGTACGACAAATACAAATGGCTTTCTTACTAATTGCACTAATTTAAAAACAATAGGTGTGTTATCTGTTCCCAAAGTTAAATCTCTTGGTAATCCGTTTAAAGGATGTTCTAATTTGGAAAGTATTGGGGAATTTAATGTAAGTTCAGCAACTTTATTACCTTCTTTTGCAGACTCTACAAATTTAAAGTCCATAGATTTTGTAAATTCCACATCAAAAGTAACTAATTTTAGTGAGCTTTTTAATGGAAAAACCGTATTGGAAACAGCTAAAGGGTTAGATTTAAGTAGTGCAACAAATGTATCTAATATGTTTTTAGGCTGTTCAAATTTAAAAAATGTTACTTTTGCAGAAAATAGTATTAAAATAAGTTTCAATTTGGGTGACTCACCATTATTAACAGATGAGTCTATTCAAAGTCTTATAAATGGCTTGGCAACAGTTACAAGCCAACAAATATTAACTTTACACGCAGATGTAAAGGCAAAATTGACTGACGAACAAAATAACACAATAACTTCAAAGAATTGGCAACTTGCATAATTTATAAAGGAGAGAATATAATATGGAATTAAAATTAAAGAGAAATTATCTTACTATTGAGGAAATTGGCAATATTGTAAATCAATGTGCCGAAAAACATACTTCTTATGAGTGCGAACTCATTAAAACTGTTCTTGTTGCAAAATATTGTCTTAATTATGATTTTAGTTATAAAGACGATGTTACTATTTATAACGAACTTGCAGAAAAAGATTTTCTTGATAATGGCTATTTTGCCATTACAAATATTGAGGTTCTTGAGGATTGTATTAGAAAAGAAAATAGCATTGAGCAGACTTTTAGAGATTTTCTTGAAAGTCTTAATAAGTCAATTGAAAAAGGTATGAAAAAGATACCAAAGAACTTTGATACAAAAGAATTTATTAAAAAGGTTGAGGAAGCAGTTGGCAGGAAAGAAAACAATAAGTAATGAGGTTGAATTGCAACAAGTGCTTATAAGACGGCTTAGAATTGCGTTTAAAGCGACTTTGACTCAATGTTTAGATAAATTAAAAGACATTATTGAAAGTGAAGTTTACGAGGCTTATAAGGGCGATTGGGCAAAAGCAGGACTTCGTACATATCAATTTGAAAATTCATTTTATAAGAGAAATACAAAAGTGGTAGCAAATGAGATTATCGGTGGGATAGAGCAAAATTTTTCTATAATGAAAAAAATACCTTTAAAGAACGGAATTACTATTCATAAAGATAAAAGACAACTCGCAGAGATAATTGAAACAGGAATAGGTTATACTATTGGCAATCCCCCTGCTCGCCCCTTTTGGTCTAAATTTGAAACTTGGCTTTATGCTAATGCCTATGATATTTTCAAGAATGAATGTTCTAAAGTCGGTTTGAAAGGGGTTTTTACTTCTTATGATTAGTTTAGGTCTTGATATGAGTTCAACTAAAAGTGGATATGGCTTATTTAAAGATGACAAGTTAATCGACTATGGTGTTTGGGCAATACCTAAAGACATAATTGATTGGCGAGATAGGGCATTTTGGATGGGTGATAGGCTTAAAGAATTTATTGTAACTCATAAGATAGATATTATTTACATAGAAGATGTGCCTCTTATAATGAAAAATCCTCAAACACTAAAAATATTAGCGTTCTTGCAGGGCATTATAGCAGGTATTGTAACGGCTTTTGATATACAAGTCGAATATATTGCTGTGTCTAAATGGAGAGCCGATTTAGGCTTATTTACAGGCAAAAGAAAAGACACAGAACGAGAATTGATGAAGCAATCAAGTATAGAATATGCAAATAAAACATTCGGTCTTGATTTAATATGGAAAAGTAAAACAAGCAAATATAATCAAGATGATATTGCCGATGCAATAAACATTGCATATTCACAAATTAAACCCAAAAATAATAATGCTTTTGGTCGAAAATCAAAGGTGGGTGATTAGTTGGCTGATTTTTTCATAAATGCGAAGGTCAGAGTTGATACTTCTGATGTTCAAAAACAATTAAGCAAAAAGAAAATTAGCGTTGACACTAAAGACGCTACTAACCAAATTACAGGGTTAGGTACAAAAATAAAAAGTCTTGGTAGTGATTTCATTGATACTACCAAGAAAGTAGCTAAATTCGGTGTAAGTACAGCAGTAATTGGATTATTTACTGCAAGCGTTACAAATGCAGTTCAAATTGTAAAAGATTTTGATGACGCTTTAACCGAATTTAAAAAAGTTAGTGATTTAAGTGGTGACAGCTTAAATGAATACACTCAACAATTAGGTGAGTTGGGTGAAAGTGTCGCAAGAACTCGTATTGAGATGACTGAAGCTGCGACAGAATTTAAAAAGTCGGGTTATTCAGATGAACAATCGGCTCAATTGGCAAAAATATCAAGCCTATACCAAAATATTGCAGATGAGCAATTAAGTGCTTCTGACGCTTCAGCTGTTCTTATTTCACAGATGAAAGCTTTTGATATTCAAGCAGAAAACAGCGAACATATTATAGATGCTATCAATGAAACTTCTAATAATTTTTCTGTTTCATCAGGTGATATTGGTAAAGGTTTAACAGCAGCAGGTGCTGCTTTAAGTACATATGGCAATAGTTTTGAGCAGACTATTGCATTAGTAACAGCAGGTGAAATAATTTCTTGCCTGTATAGGCTAAATTGCTGGAAAGTCCTAAAGATACATAGACTACAACATAATAGGAAACTATAAGTGTGAATGTTTGAAAATTATGTATATGTAACAATGGATAATCAGCAGCCAAGTCTTACTTGAAATAGTAGGAAAGGTTCACAGACTATCGAAAACAATCAAGTAAAAAATACTTGACAAATGTAACTAATTGTGGTATAATTAGAATAAGCTACAAAAGTAGACGAAGTGAGTAGAGTAGCGAAAGCAAAAGAGCCTACATTTTATTATTAAAATGAAAATATAGTCGGTTCTTATATGAAAATATAAGAAAATATAAATCGTCTAAAAAAGAAATTAAAATATGATATAATAAGAAATGGAAAATTTAAAAAGATTTTAGACGATTTTATTAAAATTTAAAGACAGAAATATTCCAAGGCAAGTCACAACAGGTTGCAAGAGGCTTAAATACTATTTCAAGCCGAATAGCAAAGAATGAAAAAGCATTAGCTGAATATGGTGTTGCAATTAAAGACGAAAACGGCAATCTTCGTTCAACCTATGATATTCTTGCCGATTTAGCACCTAAATGGGAAACAATGAGTAACACGGAACAAGTTGCTCTTGGTAATACTCTATCGGGTGTTAATATGTATAAAATATTTTCGGCTGTTATGAGTAATTTCAACACGGCAATTGAGGCAAATATAACAGCACTTTCTTCTCAAGGCTCGGCAGCAAAAGAAAACGAAGCTAAAATGGAGTCTTTGGATGCAAAGGTTACACAATTAAAGTCTGCGTTTACTGAGGTTGTACTCGGTGAGGGTGGACTTAACACATTTTTAAAGAACCTTGTAGATGCTGGCACAGGTATAGTCAAATTTATTGGCTATGGTAATAATTTAGTTTCTATCTTAACTACCATAGGTGGTGTTTTAGTTGCTATCAATGCTAAAGTAATTGCCCTTAAAATTGATAGTATTATAACTTGGGTTTCAACTCTCACTACATCTATAAAACAAGGTTTAGGAAATGCATTAGAGGTTATTAAAAATCCTTTAAGCTATATTTTAGAGCGTTTGGCAGAACCTCTTATAGCAAAAACTGGAGAATATGTTACAGGTGTAGAAGTTGCGACAACTGCACATAAAAGCTTTGCTATTTCAACACAAGGTGTTATTTCTGCTATCGGTCTTGTTACATCTGCTATAAGCATAGGTGTAATGGCTTATAATAAATATAAGCAAACACAAGAACAAAACGCAAAAGAAGCAAGAGATAATTTAAAGTCTTATAGTGAAAGTGCCAATAAATACAAAGAACTTGAAAAATATTTAAGCGACACAAATTTATCCGAAAAAGAATTAAATACCATTCTCAAAAATAATACCGACATTTTTGGCGAATACACAGAGGCTATTAAAGGCACTACTAAAGAACGAGAAAAGTATTTAAAAATTCTTAAAGAGCAAAACGCTGAAGAGGCTCAAGTTGCTTATGTTGGTAGTGTTGGTGAAGTAAAAGAAGCAACTCAACGAGCAACGGAAGGATATGTTCCTGAATATAGTTTAAAGTCTGATAGTATGTATCAACAAATCAGTCAACTTGAAAGTGTTGCTCAGAGCTTAAAAAATACATTTCCTGATTTATATCAGAAATTTGAGGATTTTAAAAATGCAAAAGGAATAAAAGCTCAAAGAGATGCAATGTTGGATTTGGCTTCTGCTCTTCAAGGAGCTTCGACAGAAGAAAATCATTTTGGTGACTATGCAGAAGTTGCAGGAAAAGTTGTTGGAAAACTTAACGACCAAATTGAACAAGATAAAGAAACACTTGAAGATGCTAATATTACTTATCAAATAGGTAAAGAAAATCTTGGTGCTTATGCTCAAACAAACGAAGAAGCAAATAAAGCTTTAGATAAATTAAATGGCACTCAAAACAAAAATGCTAAAAGTGCGGATAAAGCGACAGAAAGTCAAAAAACTCTTTTAAAAAAATTTGGATTAACGGCAAAACAAGCAAAAGAATTTGCAGAGTCTTTAGGCTTGACTACTGATGAGTATTTAAAACAAAGAAATGCACAATCCGAGTCAACTGACTCAACTGATGAAAATGCTGATAGCACTGCAAATAATGCCGAGGCTGTAAAAGATTTAGCAACTCAACTTAAAGAACTTAAAGATGTTCAAGATACTGCTAAAGACGCTCTTAAAGAGTATAATAAATATGGTGGTGTAAGTTATGATACACTTCAAGATTTATTAAGCCTCCAACCTGAATATTTACAATATCTTATAAACGATAACGGTCAATTTGAGATTAACAAAACAACACTTGGCAATCTCAATCAAGCTCTTGCAAATAATTATACTCAAACTTTAGCCAATTCGGCTGTTCAAGATATGTATAATTATGCAATGGGCAACACTAAAGATATGTCCAATCTTGCTCAAAGTGCAGTTGGACTTTTTGGTGATACTGCCGAAACAACAGGTAATAAAGCTACAAATGCTACGGGTGGAGTACTAAGCTTTGCTACTGCTCTTGCAACTGCAAATGAGGCAGCAGGCGGTAAAGGTGTTAATTTAGACAAATTGACCGAGGGTCAAGAAAAGATTATGAAAGCTTATCAAGGTTATCATAATCAAATGCAAAAATCTTTTAAGGTCACTGCTGCTCAAACTAAAGCAACTAAAAGCAATTCCTCTGCTACATCAAAAGCCACAAAGGCTAAAAAGGCATTAACCGAGGCAAACAAGAAACTTGCAAAATCTATTGAAAAGGTTTCTAAACAACTTGAAAAGGAAAAGCAAAAACTTGAGGACAACATTGATAAATGGAAAGAACAAGCCGAGGATATTGAAGATGTTTTCAGTGTTGTTTCGGATAAAATTCAAGATAGAATTGACCTTTTAGAAGAGGAAAAAGATGCAAGAACAGAACAGATTGAGGCTGAAAAAGAAGCACAAAATGACTTATTACAATCTCAAATAGATGCTATTGATGCTGAAATTGAAAAGCAAGAAGAAGCTAATGATGCTGTAAACGATGCTATTGAATTACAAGAAAAGCTTGAGGCACTACAAAAGGCTAAAGCAACTAAAGTTAAAACATTCAAAGATGGCGAATGGACTTATGGTGTTGACGAAAGTGCAGTAGATGAGGCACAACAAGCTTTAGATGAATATAATAGGGAAAAAGCACAAGAAAATGCTGTGTCTGCTCTTGAAAGTCAAAGAGATATTTTACAAGCACAGCAAGATAGTCTTGATAAAGAATATGAGATTAAATTGGCTAATGACGGAATACTTAATAGCCTTAATAATCAAATAAGTATTCTTGAAAAGCAAAAGGAACAAGTTGATACTCTTGCTAATAAATATAAAGATATTCAAAATAATCAACTTTTAATACAATATCTTGGAACAACAGATATTTTTGGAACAGAAGGACTTAAAAATAATGTTATTCCGACATTAAGTAATGTTGAAAATAAATACATTTCTATTCAAAAGAAAATTGAAAGTGCAACAAAACAAGTTGAAAAGCTTGAGGCTGCGACTAAAAAGTTAGACGAACTTGAAAATAAGACTAAAAGTTCGTCTAAAAAAGTTTCAAAAACATCTGTAAATAAGAAAGTTGAAAAGATTGTTGCTTCTACCAAACCTAAATCTACATCTAAAAAGAAAAAAAAGAAAAAGCACGCAGATGGTGTAGCACGAGTTGAAAATGACGAAATTGCTTTAGTTGGTGATAGTCCAGATACAGAACTTGTTGTTGGCTCAAAAATAAATGAGGGTATTACTACAATGTTACCAAAAGGTAGTGGAGTAGTTAATGCTAAAAGTTTAAATACTTTAGCAGGTATTTTAAATAATGTTGGTGCTTTTAGTAGTAGTAACTTTGGTGCAGGAAATGGCACAATAAATAATTCTTCACAAGAAAATTCAACAAATATAAATATTTCTAACTTGAATGTTCAAACGGATAATGGGGAAGAATTTGTTAATTATTTACAAGATTTTGCTTTAAAAATGAAACAAAAATCTTATTAGAATATATTTTAGATAAAGGAGTTAGGCTTATCTAACTCCTTTATAGTACATAAAGAGAGGTTTTAGATATGAATAAATATGAAGAGGCAGTAAGGCAACTTCAAAAAGGTATTGAAACTTATGTTGATAAAAAAATATCTGAAACAAAATTTGATAAAACATATATAGGCATAATAACAGCAATTACAGATAATAATACTTATTCAGTAAATGTTAAAAATGTTATATATAACAATGTACCCGTTGCGGGCAATGCAGTGTGTAAATTGAACGAAATTGTTAAAGTGCTTGTGCCAATGAATAACTTTAATAATATGTTTATTATAAATGTTAATAATGATTATGTTAATAATGTTAATAAACCTAAAATCAATGGAGTTGAAATAGTTGGGGATTTAACATCTGCTGACTTACATATTGGCGATTCAAGTTCTATAAGTGAATTTGGTGGTTGGGTACAAACAATTGGTGAATTTTTTAGCAATAAAAAAGGTTCAAAAAATGTTGGTATGTCACCCAATAAAAACAGATATGCTTTGTGGGCAGGAGAAACAAATGGTACAAATGGACTGATAGATGGCTGTAATGCGTATTTTAAATTAAAACAAAATGGTGAGTTATCTTTACATAGTGATAAGGTTGTTGAACAACAACCAATCAAAAAAGGAAGTCTTTTTATTGATTTTACACCTGAAGATAAAGATGATATTTTTTCGGCATATTACAGAAAAGATATGCGATTAGAATTGATTTCTTTGCCAAATTCAACTGCAAAGAGAATATATAAAGATGATGTTTATGTAACAATAATAGACGAAAATGGCAATGAAAAAACTGTATTTGACCCAACTGCTTATTTTGCCGATATGGGAAATGGATATATTTCAAGAGTTTATTCTCAAACATATAAAGATTATGAAGAAAACCCATATGTCAATCCGTTAGATAGAGAAAATATAAAATTTGATGAAAATAATATATCGGGAACTAAAAATAATACAGTTTCTGCTGGATATGGAGCTTTTACAACATATAATACTTATAATCCTGATGGTCTAAGTAATTCAAACTTGTTTCTATCAAATTCAAGTAATTTAACTGTATCATTTGGATTAGGAACGGGTGCAGATACAGCACAAGATAATAGCCTAACTTTTTATAATTGTAGCAGTATAAATGCTGTCTCTTATACACATCTCCGAGCCCACGAGACGGAGCTACATCTC
>ERZ1026946.516-NODE-516-length-12688-cov-4.811050_pt1 | contig 12688 bp, 5 predicted proteins | sample MGYA00519460_ERZ1026946 | MGnify/ENA primary metagenome ERZ1026946 (study PRJEB26926, sample SAMN06164620) | human gut metagenome | biome: ENVO:00009003; feature: ENVO:2100002; material: ENVO:00002003 | host: Homo sapiens | place: USA | collected 2012 ...
TTTTAACGCCATCACCATATTTTTGTTTCCAAGTTTTTGTTTTAATTTTTGCTGCAGCTTAATGTTAAAACAGATTTAGGAACTTGCTGCAATTAACTTTATTGTTTAACTAAATTTTTGATTTTTGTAAAACGGTAAGCAGGGAAAAAAGAAAGCTTTCTGTTTTGAGCGGAGTCATTGGCAAAGGTATCAATTCCCGAGCTTCTTATCCGCGTTTGCCCCGAATTCAGAACTCTTAAAATTTAATTGATTGCCGGATTGTTGAGCTTTTGGCAGTTGCAATCCCTAAGTTCCCAAATTTGTGTTAAGATTTTTCGGTTCTCTTTCTGGCGATTTATGAACCGTACTGTTAAAAAAAGCTTTGCGCAGCAAAAGCCGTTCACAAGATAAGCGTATCTCGGGAACTTTAACACCAGCAAAAAAATCTGACTCTGTTTGGGTTTTAAGAGACGTATTGTCAACATAATGGTATCGGCCGGTTCAAGCGTGAATACCGATACATCATTTTTAAATGTTACGAGCAAAAGAGAGCCTCTGTGAAGAGTCTCTCTTTTTTTTGCTGCAATTTACATTTGACTCCGCGTTTTTCTTGTATTAAAGTTAGCGCAGTTTTAATCAAATTTATAAGAAAAAGATGTTCAATTTATTCATACATTCCGTTCTTTCTCATATTATCCCTTAGGGGATTCATCTTTTTATACATAAAAAAACAAGTTTTCCAATCACAATAAAACCATTCAAATTTAGGGTATTTGTCAATGTCTAAATACTATGCTGATGTAAAGGCTAAGCCGGACTTCGTGGAAGTCGAAAAAGAAGTTCTCAAATTTTGGGAAGAAAATAACACTTTTGAAAAATCTGTTCAAAACCGTGACGGCGCTGCAGAATTCGTTTTTTATGACGGTCCTCCGTTTGCCAACGGCACGCCGCACTATGGCCATATCATGGTTTCTTATGTCAAAGATGTGGTTGCCCGCTACCAGACAATGAACGGCAAAAAGGTTGAACGCCGTCTGGGTTGGGACTGCCACGGTCTCCCTGCCGAAATGTCTGCCGAAAAACAACTGGGCGTTTCCGGCCGCAAACAGATTGAAGAATTCGGCGTTGAAAAGTTTAATGATTTCTGCCGCTGCGATGTTTTGAAATATTCCGGCATTTGGGTTGATATGTTCAAACGTATCGGCCGCTGGGTAGATTTCAACCATGATTACAAAACCATGGATTTGTCTTTTATGGAAAGCGTTATCAACAACTTCAAACAGCTTTGGGAAAAAGGGCTGGTTTATGAAGATTACCGCGTTCTGCCTTATTCCTGGGCGGCTGAAACGCCGTTGTCAAACTTTGAGGTCAATCAGGGCTATCAGGACAAAACCGACAATGCGATTACCGTCATGTTCAAACTTGAAAACGGCATGAATGTTTTGGTTTGGACCACCACGCCTTGGACTTTGCCGTCAAACCTTATGCTGGCTGTCGGTTTGGATATCGACTATGCCGTTATGGAAGAAAACGGCCAGAAATATCTGCTGGCTCAGGCGCTGCTCGGCCGCTACAAAAAGCAGCTGGAACACGCTGTTCAGGTCGGCACGATTAAAGGTAAAGACTTGGTCGGTTTGAGCTATGAACCGATGTTCCCGTATTTCAAACATTTAAAAGAGCAGGGCGCTTTCCGCGTTTTGAGCGGTGAGTTTGTTTCGACCGAAGACGGTACCGGCGTGGTGCATATTGCTCCGGGCTTTGGTCAGGACGACTTTGAAGCCTGCCGCGCTTATAAAGAAGATTTTCCGGTTGTCTGCCCTGTTGACGAAGCCGGCAAGTTTACGGCCGAAGTTCCTGATTATCAGGGCAAACAGGTTTTTGAAACCAATGAGCCGATTATGCAGCTTTTGAAAGAGAAAGGCATTCTGGTCAAAAAAGAGCAGTATACCCACTCTTATCCTTTCTGCTGGCGGACAGATACCCCGCTGATTTATAAAGCCATGTCCAGCTGGTTTGTCAAAGTAACAGACTTCCGTGATGACATGGTCAAAAACAATCAGCAGATTAACTGGGTACCGGATCACATTAAAGACGGCCGCTTCGGCAAATGGCTGGAGGGTGCCCGTGACTGGTCGATTTCGCGCAACCGTTTCTGGGGAACGCCGATTCCGGTTTGGAAATCGGACAATCCGCAGTTTCCGAGAATTGATGTCTTTGGTTCTGTTGCCGAGATTAAAGAAAAAACCGGTATCGAAGTCACCAATCTGCACAAACCTTATATCGACGATGTGGTTTATCCGAACCCGGATGACCCGTCGGGCAAAACCATGATGCGCCGCGTCGGCGATGTCTTTGACTGCTGGTTTGAATCCGGCTCAATGCCTTATGCGCAGGTTCATTATCCTTTTGATAACAAAAACTGGTTTGAAAACCATTTCCCGGCTGATTTTATTGTTGAAGCAATGGACCAGACCCGCGGCTGGTTTTATACACTGACGGTTTTGGGAACTGCTTTGCATAATAAACCGGCTTTCAAAAACTGTATCTGCACCGGCCTGCTGATGGCTGAGGGCGGTCAGAAATTGTCTAAACGTTTGAAAAACTATCCTGATCCGAACGAAGTCTTGGAGACAATCGGTTCTGATGTTTTGCGCTGGTTCCTGGTTTCTTCTCCGGTTTTGAAAGGCGGCAACTTAGCCGTAGACAAAGAGGGTAAAGAGATTGCCAAAGCTGCCCGCGTGGCTCTGATTCCGTTGTGGAACGCTTTCTACTTCTTTACGCTTTATGCCAATGCCGAAGGCTATCAGGCCAAAGAAGTGTCTTCGTCAAACGAGGCGATTGACAATTATATCTTGTCCAAACTCAAACGTCTGAGCCAGATTGTTAAACAAGGGCTTGACACTTATGATGTTTCAATGGCCACAAATGAAGTTGCCTCCTTTATGGAAATTCTGAACAACTGGTACATCCGCCGCACGCGTGACCGTTTCTGGGCCGGCGACAAACAGGCCTTTGATGTGCTTTATACCGTTTTGGTCAATCTGAGCAAAATTTTGGCACCGTTAATGCCTTTTGTCTCGGAATATGTTTTCAAAACTTTGACCGGCGAAGAATCTGTCCATTTGACCGATTATCCGCTGCTCGAACAAGTCAAATTAGACGAAAAACTGGTTTCTGAAATGGACTTTCTGCAGGATTTGTGTTCTGCCGGCAAATTCATTCGTGAGGAAAAGAATCTCCGCAACCGTCTGCCGCTGCAAAGCCTGACCGTTGTCGGTGACAATTTGGGCTTCATCGGCACCCAGTATCAGGACATTATCAAAGATGAGCTGAATGTCAAAGAGGTTAAGTTGGATAATAATCTTGCCAACTATGCCGAAAAGACGGTTTATCTGTATACCCCGCTGCTGGGTAAGGCTTTGGGTAAAGAAATGGGTCCGGTTATGGGCGCTTACAAACAGGGCAAATGGCTGCTGAATGCCGACGGCACTCTGAGCATTGCCGGCCAGACTTTGACAACAGATTTGTTTGAAGTCCGTTTGAATATGAAAGAGGGCGTTGCCGGTCAGTCTTTTGCCGAGAACAAAGCTGTTGTCACCTTGGATACCAATGTGACTGAAGACTTGCGCCGCGAGGGCATGGCCAGAGACTTTGTCCGTTTGGTTCAGCAGCTGCGTAAGGATAAAGACTTCAACATTTCCGACCGCATTGAGCTTTGCTATGCAACGGATAATGCTGAGTTGGCCAAGGCTTTGGCTGATAATAAGTCTTATCTCTCTGAGCAGGTTCTTGCTGTCAAAATCACGGACAGCTGTTCAGACGGCACAACCGCTGATATTGAAGGAGCCAAAATCACTTTCAATGCCAAGGTCAGCAATGCCAAAGTTGCATAACCAGGAAACTGATTAATCACCATGCCGCAGAGATTGTTCTGCGGCATTTTTTTGTTTTATTTCTGCTTTTTTGCAACCGTCGGACTCATTATTTATTAACCAATCTTGTCTAAGATAATCAATAAATGTGCCGAAACTGTTACAAATATATGACATCTAGCCGTATTGGACAAAAACTATTGTTTTTTTCTCGAAAATAGGCTATGATGTAACAAATATAAGTTTACCCGGAGTGTGAAATTATGGCTGAAAATAAAATGACTTTAGACGAAGCAATGAAACTGGCAGGCGGTGATTACCAGGCGATTGATAATGCACAGCTTGCAGAGATGAATCAGGTATTTGCCAACTCTTTCACGGCACAGGACGGTTCTTATACCGATGATGTCAAATTTGCCGCCAATTCCATGCAGCTTGAAGCGGAAGAGCGTATCCAAAAACTGGAAAAAGTAGATAATTTTGAACCGAGCGAAATTGACGGAATTATTGCTTTGGCAGACTCTTTGGGCTTTTCGTCTCCTTTGAGAGATCAGGCCAAAGCTCTGGCCGAAAAAGCGACCAAACAAAAGACCGAGCTGGAAAGCCAAAATGCGACGGCTCCGGAAAAGACAGAGGAAAATGATACTTCGGCAAATGACAACGCTCCGAAGCAGGAAACAAATGATGCTGTAAATCAGGACTCTGCTGCCCGCGAAGGTGCTGAGGCGGCCGCTTCGGCCGGAACAGCGGATACACAGCTGGACGAGAAAGATAATAAGAAAGATCCTGAATATGCCATGGGCGATGAAACATCGTCAGAAGAAGCTCCTCAGCAGGAAGAAAATTTGGAAGCAACTCAGGAAAGTACAGAAAATGCCGCTCCGGAAACGCCTGATACGCCGGCGCAACAAAATGAGGATGATAACGAAACCGAAACTGCTGATGAAGAACAGCTGCAGGCCGGTGAAAACATTCCTGAAGAACAGGCCGCTTTAGAAGCCTTTGATAAAGAATACGGCATTGATACAATGACTGAAGAACAGTTGAATAAAAATGCCGAGTTCATGGATGAGATGGACAGAACTTTTGAACCCTTTGCCCGTGACGGACAGGGAAATCTGGTTCATCCGGAATTTCAGGAGGAATTTGACGCTTACCAAAACATGGTCATTACCGATGATCAGGGTAATCCGTTGTCAGAGGAAGAACAGAAAAAAGCCAAAGAAGCCTTAAAAGAAACGGCAATGTTTGAAGCCGGTATGCTGGTCCGCGGTTGCGCCAAAGGCGATTCTCTGGAAACCCAGTATAAAGAAGCTCTGAAGTCTTCTCTGCAAAGAGCGGCCGTCAGCGTTGGTTTTGCCGCAGAAATTGCCGGCAAGCCTCTTGACCGTGAAACCATCGGCGCTGCTTTTGCCAAAGCGGCTGCTCAGGAGGGCGGAATCAGAGCAACCCAAACCGGTATTACGGCCTATGCCGGCAATACCAGCGGCGAAATGACCAAGCTCAGAGACCGTCTGAAAAATAAATTTAAAGAAATTCCCGCCGTTCAAAAGATGAGCGCAAAAATTGCCGCCTTTGATAAGAGCATGGACGACAGATACGGCAAAAAATGGAAAGTTGCCAAACGCATTGGTAACATTATTGCCAAAAGAGCTAAAAGCGTAGCAATTTATACCGCGATTGGTGCTGTTGCCGGTTCTTATGCGCCGCTGGCAATGGCCGGTTTGGCTGTTAAAAGCGGTTATGATGCCTGCAAAGGGATTCAGAAAAAAGCCGCCGCTAACGGTATGGGCTTCTGGGAATATGCAAGAAGCCACAAAGGCGAAGTTGCGATGTCGATGACAACTTCCGGTCTGGCGATTGCCGGTTCTGCCTTAGGATTGGGTGAAAGCGGCCGTGAGTTGGCCCCGGCTTTGAAAACGGCAACGCGTGTTTTGGCGATTGCTCCGAATGCCGCTAAAGCAGCTTTCCACGGAATTAAAGCTTTTGCTATCAAAAAAGGCTGGGCTAAAGGTAATGCCGAAGAAGAATTGCAGGCGGCTAAAGAGTCTTGGGACAGAACTGTTGATGCGACTATCGGTATGATTGCCGGTGCGGCACTCAACGAAGGAATTCAGGAAATGCGTGGTGATGAACCTGCTCCTGAAAACGATACGCCGGCTCACGATGCCGCCGCGGCTGCTCAGCAGATGAGTCCGGATGAAATGGCATCTGCGCTTGAACATATGGGATTAAGCCCAGATGTGGTCGATTCTATGGATCCGATAGCGATGCAGCGTTATATCGATATGCATCCGCAGGATTTTCAACACGCGCAAATGATGATACAGGATAAAGACCATGACGGCAAGCCCGATTATATGGATCCCGACCATGGCGAAGGCTGGGCAAAAGCAAACGAAACCCAGTTAGATCGCGCGATGGATGCCGACCCGAAAGGGATTAATGAAATTTTGAATGACGGCAAATGGCATTCTTCTGCCGAGCTGAAAGAAATGATGGAAAAAGGCCAGTTTAACGATGATCAGTTAAAAGCCATTCATGACCTTGCCGTCAGAGAATTTGACGAGAACGGCAAAATTATTGACGGCGATTTGAAAGCTTACTACGAAAAACTGGCTAAAGAAGCAGCCGACAATGAATTAAAGGCCGATCCTGATAAACTGCGTGTTTCCGAAGATGAAATTAACAAACCGGATATCAGCAATCAGCCGGCTCGCGGCGAACCGGAATTGACCCCGGCCGAGCAGAAGATGTATGACGCAATCTTAAATACTATCGGCAAAAATGAAGATATGACTAATCCGGAAATCAGAGCTTCTGTCGAGGGATTGGCCCGTCAGCAGTTTGAAGACGCCAGAGCTGCCATTATTGCCGGCGATGACGCCAAAGCGGCGGACATCATTTACGGGGTTCATGCGCAGGGTGAAAAAGGCGAACTGGAAACAGCCACAAAACATGAGGAAGGCGACAGCCGCCGCGTTATCAATGCCAAAGACGGTTTGGTCGAAACCAAAGAAAAACTTGATGCCGCCAAAGAGGCTCTGGCTCAAGACCCGGATAATGAAAAGCTTCAAAAAGAGGTTGCCAAACTTGAGAAAGAGTTTGATAAAGACAGCATAAAACTTGATAACCGCGAAATCAAACAGGAACGTTCTGATTTGAAAGACGAAATCAAGCAAGATAAAGAAGCTTTGAAGAGCTATGATAAAGCTCGCGAAACCATTGAGAAAAATGTCGGTCTGAGTTCGGCAGAGGTTGACAAACAACTGGCCGCCGCGGGGATTGACGTTAACAATCTGCCCAAAGATGTTGAGAACCTGCCGGATAATGTCAAAAATCTGATTGGCGCTCATAATCTCTATGATCAGGTTGATAAAAATCAGGAAGAATTAAAACAGCGCATTGCTGATAATGAAAAAGCCCGCGAAGACTTAAAAGATCAGCGCCATGATAATAAAGAAGAGCTGCGTAATGTTAAAAAAGGCAACGGTCTGAGCGATGAGGCCGAAGAAAGACTGGCCGGACAGAGCCAGTTCGGAAAAAGTGAATTGGTTGATTCTTTAGCCGGTGTTGTTCTTGAGCAAAATGTTGAACAGGGTGTTCTGCAGGAAGCTCAGATAAATGAGAATCCGCTGCAGGATAAACCTGCGGAAGCTCCGGTCTATGAAGACAACTCAGCCAAGTTGCAGGCTCAGCAGGAAGTTGACAAATTCCTCGCCGATGAAGTTGCCAAAGGCAATATGACGGCAGAAGAAGCGAAAGAAATGGCGCCGCTGCTGGTTGCCAAGGCTGAAGCCGAACATTTGGAAGAGCAGGCTAAAGAGGCTGAGCGCCAGCCGGCACAGACAGAAAAATCTGATGAAAAACCGGTAGAGAAAACCGAGACTTTAACCAAAGAACAAGAAGATCAGATTCTCAAAGATCAGGCTATGATGAGGGCCAAAATGCAGGCAAACAGTATAGGGCTGAAGCCGGGAACCGAAGCCTATGATAAATTTATGGCTGATAAAGAAGCTAATTATGAGGCATCTAAAACTTTGCGCGAAGATTTGCAAGAACAGTCAAAAGAAGAAAAGGCTCCGGAACAAACTCAGGAAAAAGCTGATGACAAGGTTGCCGCTCCCGCGCCGGAAATTGCCGAGAAAATCAGCACGGTGGTTAATAAAGCCGAGGCTCAGTTCCAGCAGGAAATCAGAGAACATACCGGAACTTCCGAAAAACTCATTCACGATGACGGGTCGACACAAGAGAAATATGCCACCAATGACGGAACCGTACGTTTAATTGTCCATGATGTTAACGGCGGAGCCACAATTTCGGCTTACTCAATGGCTGGTGACGGCTATAAGCTCAAATTGGAAGCTGACGGTACTTCGATTGCTTCAAAGACGGATATCTACGGTGTTCAAACCACGGAAACAAAAGACCCGTCAGGAAAAGTTATTGAAAGCCATCAGGAAACCAAAACCATGGAAGAAAAACTGGCTTTCCGCGAGGGCCGCTTAAATTCGATGAAACAAGACGGTTTCATGACTGACAAAGAAGTCAAAGACGCTATGGAAGCGTCACGCAAAGAACTGATGGCTGAAAAAGCCAAAGAACTGAGCGGCCGCGGTGATGTCTCTCCGACAAAGCCGGTCCAACAGACCAAACTTGACCTCACGAATGCCGGAAAAGGCAAGAGCTTGGTTGATTAAACAATCAGAGGCAGAAGAAAGCTTCCGGGTTGAGAAGCTTTCTTTTTGTTACAAATTTATGAAAATACAAAAAATCGCCCAATTTGACAAAAAATCGGTTGTTTTTTAGTGTTTTTTATGTTAGAGTACAAGCAAATTTAGAAGATATAAGGAAATTTAGGGGGATAATATGGCACGCAATTTCCAAAAAATGACAAAAGAAGAGTTGTCTCTCATCATTGAAGACGGCGATCTGAACGAACTGAATAGCGCTGATTTAAATCAGCTGCGCAATGCTGCAAAACAAGCCGGCATTCTGAGTGTTCAATTTGACAATATCCTTGGTCTGGCTATCAATAACCGAACTTATGAGGATATTAAAAACAGCAAAGATTATACTGATGAAGAAAAGGCTGTTGCTTTAGAAGCCCGCAACGAATATAACCGCGAGCTGCGCCTGACGATGAAAAATAAACATTATAACGCGGAAGAAATTCTGAGCCGTGCTGTTGTTCAGAACGGAAAATATTTCTTCCCCGGCGAATTGACAAAAGGCGAGATGGATTTCTTGACTGAATCCGGCGCTCTGCGTAAAAGTGATTTTGGCAATTCTGAAGACTATAAAGTCGGCCAGGAAAAAGAATCCAATTTAGACTCAATCAAAAAGGCAATTGCCCAAGACGCTGAAAAACGCGAGTTATTAGCCAGACTGCTCCCCTCTCTGGCCGCAAATGCCGCAAAACGCGAGGCTGCTGCTGAGAAAAATGAAGTTAAAGAAACAAAGCCGCAAACTCCCGCTATGCCTGCCGATTTGCAGAAGTCTTATGATTTTTGGAATAAGTTTAATGAAAAAAGCGCACAAAGCGGCGTAAAATTCAATATTGAGAATCTGTCAAACAAAAGCTTGCTGGTTGAAGCCGAGAAAAACGGCAAAACCATGTTCAAGGGCATTGATCACGGTTCCAAAGGCTTTGATATTGTCAAACGTGACAAATCTGTTGAACCGTATGAAATTTTTGACCTGTTGGTCAAAAAAGCCAAAACATCAAACCCCAAGACTAAAATCCGCATTAAGGATAATGTCAAAGATGATGTTATGCGCAATAAGATTTTGATTGCCTGCGCTAAAAACAATATGATTCCGGTCGGCAATCTGCCTGAAGGTTTTGATTTTGAAGAATTGAAAGCTTTAGTTAAAGACGCCAAAACCACGGAAGAAATCAACGATTTGGCCTACAGCCTGTATCAGCCGGGTGAATTTGAAATTGACGCCGGCCGTATTGAAGATAATTCTGAGGTCAGAGTTGATGATATGCGTATGTTCGGAACTCAAAATGACAATGCGGGTCACGAACAAGCAGCCCCGTCTCACAACGGCGGCAATTCCGGAAACAATAACGGCGCTGACAATAACAATCGCCGCCGCTCTTCAACAGTTATTGCTGTTCCGGTCGTGACCGGCAATAGCAACAACGGTAATGGCGGTAATAATCTTCCGACAGGCAACGCTGGTAACGGTGATAACAATCCTCCGGCGCCCCCGGCTAATTCCGGAAATAATAACGGTCATAACAACCGCGGAACATCAACAATTGCCGCAGTTCCGGTCATGACCGGCAACGGTAACAATGGCAACGGCGGTAATAATCCTCCGGCACCTCCGGCCGGCAATGGCAATAACTCCAATGCTGAGGTTAAAAAACCGGTTGTAGCTCCTAAACGGCCGTTCTGGAAAAAAGTTCGTGATGCAGCTGTAATTGCCGGTATTGGTCTCTTGAGTTTGATTGGCGTCAGAAGCTGTCAAAATCAGGAAAGATTGGAAAGAAATGTTAAAGATCTCAAAGAACAGGTTGATAAAAAGAGCTTGGCCGATTGTGAGGGTTTGAGTGCCGTTCGTGCTGATGCATATGCAAGCGGCTATAATGACGGTAAAAAAGACTGTGAAGACAGCAAAAAACCGAAAGCACCTGTTCGCAAAACGACACCGAAGAAAAAAACAACTCCGGTTAAGCCGGCCCCTGTTTATCTTCCGGGCGATACTATTAAAGGCGAGACGGTTTATATCCCGGGTGATACAATTAAACAGCCGGATATCATCATCCCCGGAAAAATTATTCAGGAACCTGATCAGATTATTCCGGCTAAGAAAGAACCTGTTGCACCGAAAGTCAAACCTTCAGGTATTCCTTTGGAAGAAGTTGATACCAGTATCAAACACGAGAAGGATTATGATTTGAATGAGGCTTTGGAGCTTGACAATCAGGGTAAAACCACCGGTAAAAAACAAGACGTTGCTCAAACAAATAAAGGTAAAACACTTGATTTGACCGGCGACAAGTTTAACACTTTGTGGCAAGTGACCCAAAATCAGAAAATACACTAAGACAACAGAGCCGCAGCTGATTGGTTGCGGCTCTTAGTTTATCTTTAGCAAAATTTAAGTTTTGCTGTGCTATAAGAGCTGAACATAAGGAGAAATCTGATGGAAAAACAAACAAAAAAATTCACGCTCGGAAATCTTAAAAAATATGCGCTGGTTGCAATTGCTTCCGTAACCTTAATGGGCGCACCGGCACAGGCTCATGCTCAGGAAAAAAATAAAGCTGATAAGGAAGTGTTCAACCTGCAAAAAGCCTCTGATCGAGATAAAGTGCTTTATGCGGCTATTGTTGATGTTCTGGCTGTCAAATTTCCGGCAGAAGAAGCCTCTTACCGTGCGGCAAAAATTATGAGCGGCATGTCTCAGTTCAACGAAGCACAGGGGAACGTTTATGTCCGCTTTATGGTTGAACAGATGATGGGCGCAGAATTTAAGGATCAGATTGAAAAAGCAAAACGCGAAGTAGACGGCCCTGCGGCCAACACGGCGGCAGAAGAGCTGAGTGATGACGCCAAAATCCGCGCCCGATTCAGCCGGAAAAACTTGCAGACAGATAACCCGGACCGGGATTTGCGCAAAGTTCAAACCAATTTCGGCGCACTTTACTACGAGCTCCAGCCGAACGGTGAAGTCAGCAATTGCGAATATGACCGCCAGGCTTTGAGTGAAAATAACCGAAGTGAAATTGCTGAAATCGGAAAAGCAATTACCGAGAATATTGATAAGCATGCTGTGCGTGCCCGCACGGCTTCAGAAAATCTGGCCTATCATGCAATTGTTGAAAATATCATCTTTCAGGATATCAAAGCCCGTCAGGCACAGGGCGAAAAAGTCTCCGGCGGCCAGGAATTTATGAAAAAATTTGAAACCAGCCTTGCTGACTTATACGGCCTTGATTTATCCGCCGACGGCAAGCTGATCAAACGTGATTATGATAAGGATAAAAAAGCAGCTCCGGCCACAACTGTAACCAAAGACAAATTCGGAACCGAAGAAAAAACGGTCACGGTTGCCGATGGTGTGACAACCACGACCACCAAGAGTGAAAAAGTCTTTAAAATTACCAGCCTCACGCCGGAAGAACTGCTTGATTATAATACTATGCTGGCCAAAATTAAGGTTTCACGCGAACTGCGCGGCCAGAATGATGCCGGAACAATGATGCTGGCACAAAATGCGTTCATGAGTTCGGAAAACCGCGATAAGCTTTTTGATATGTATGTCGGCGGTGTCAAATTCCGCGATTTGGACGATGCTTCTTTTGTGGCTTTCAATCCCAAAACCGGACAAGGAAAAATCCATGCCCGCGGCGATGTTTTGTCTCAGGCTAAAAAGCAAATCAAAAAAGCCGGCGGTATTGAAAACTTTGTTATGTCGGTTCAGAAAACCAAAACAAAAGCCCCGAAGACGACCGGAAAAATTCCGCTCAAAACTTTGGACGGCAACATTCATTAAAAATGTTTTCATTATCGCATATTGCGCATTTTAATCTTTTTTGTTGAGGACAGCCGGAGTTTTCCGGTTGTCCTTTTTCAGCCCATTTATGTTGACAAAATAGCGGAAAAGAATAATGTTAAAACATTAGAAATCTTATTGTTAAACTAAAATATATAAATTATGAAAAAGGAAGAAATAGACGTTATCGTATTGATGATTAGAAATCTGGGTATTGAGAATGAAGTAAGAGAAGCTTTGTCTTCAAATTCTGAAAAGCCTTTGCCGCAAAAAGAAAAAACATCTAACGGTTATCGTACTGTCTCTTATACACATCTCCGAGC
>ERZ1026946.538-NODE-538-length-12364-cov-5.057275_pt1 | contig 12364 bp, 10 predicted proteins | sample MGYA00519460_ERZ1026946 | MGnify/ENA primary metagenome ERZ1026946 (study PRJEB26926, sample SAMN06164620) | human gut metagenome | biome: ENVO:00009003; feature: ENVO:2100002; material: ENVO:00002003 | host: Homo sapiens | place: USA | collected 2012 ...
GACTAGTCGTCGGCAGCGTCAGATGTGTATAAGAGACAGGCGCGTAACCGTGCCACACGGTCTGCGGTGCTGGGATGTGTACTGAATAACTGCTGCATATCTTTTGCGCTAAATGGGCAAATGATAAACATATGAGCAGTATTTTCAGTAGCTCCCGGCATCGTTCTGTTTTTTGCATACGATTCTATTTTCAGCAAAGCGTCAGCCAAAGCATCCGGATTACCGCTTAACTCACCACCGGATTTATCAGCCATATATTCCCTCGAACGCGAAACAGCCATCTGAATAATACCTGCAGCCAAAGGCGCCAGTATCATCATAGCCAAACCAACAATAGCACTGCTGCTGCTATTGCGGTCTCTGTCGCCACCACCAAAGAACATCCCCCAGTGAGATAGCGTCGTAATAATACCTGCCATAGATGCAGCTATTGTACCGATTAAAATATCACCATGTTTGACATGACTCAATTCATGTGCCAAAACGCCTTCAATCTCATCTTTATCTAAGGCATTGGCCAAAGCGGTAGTTACTGCAACCGCAGCATGTTCAGGGTTACGGCCGGTTGCAAATGCATTCGGCACAGGGCTGTCAATAATATATACTTTAGGCATCGGCAAATTGCCTCTTTCCGCCAAACGCTGCACCATTTTATATAAAGCAGGCGCACTTTTTTCATCAACCTGTTTGGCATTATACTGTGCCAAAACCAGTTTATCGCTGTTCCAGTACGAAAATAGATTCATGGCGAGGGAGATGATAAGCATCATCATCATACCGCGGGCACCGCCGAAATAATCTCCGACCAGTACCAATAACACAGTAAGAGCCGTCATTAAAAAAGCTGTTCTCATACTTTTTTGTTCCTCCTCAAAATAAAAACTATCGAACATTATCTATAAGACCTGCGTAAGTCTTATAGCATATTATACCAATTACTGCACTATTTTTCAATTTGCGCTTTAACAGCTGTCAACATATTTTCACTGTTTTCACGAACTTTTTTCTTTAAAATAGGATTTAACAGCCCGGCAATCATCGGAATACCAAATTCAAAATCTACCAGCAGGGAAACTTCTGTCCCTTCACTCACGGGTACAAGTCTCCATTCCCCTTCCATTTTTTTCAAATCACCCTCGGTCTGACAATAAGTGATACGCATTTCTTCCGGATAAAAGGTATCGCGTTCAGTCCAGACGATTTTACGACCATCAACATTAGATACCCAATGTGAAACAGTAGTATTTTCTCCGCGTTCTAAAATTTCTACACTCACCAGATCATGCATAAAAGAGGGGTAAGCTTCCATATTTTTTATGATTTCAAAAATAGGCTTACTATCGCCGTTGATCACAATCTTTGTTTCTACGCAAGGCATAATTCTGCTCCTTTTATAAATCTTCAATCACTTCAGCCGTACTGCTGACAGCTTCTCTAAAGATAGTCAAAACCTGATCAATAACATCTGTAGGCATGATCAGAGGCGGTTCGATACGAATAACTTTAGGATTATTTAGAGTATAAGCAATAATAACTCGTTTATCGATCATCAGCGACATCAGCATTCCACCGGCGCCTTCTTTTGTAAGCTCAATTCCGATCATCATTCCGCGGCCGCGGATCTCTGCGATGACCGAAGGATAATCTTTTTGAATTGATTCCAACCCTTTTTTAAAGTATGCCCCCGCCGCAGCACTGCGAGACAGCACATCATTTTTTTCAATGTAATTCAGCGCAGCATTGGCAGCAGCACACGCTAATTGATTACCGCCAAAAGTTGAAGTGTGTAAAAAAGGTGCTTCTATTAATCCAGCCCAGGCATCAGCCGTAGCGGTTATAGCTCCGATCGGCATCACCCCTCCACCTAACGCTTTAGCCGTAGCCATGATATCCGGAGTTATCTGCTCATGTTCAACCCCAAACCAGGTCCCGGTTCTGCCAATACCAGTCTGTACTTCGTCCGCAATCAGTAAAGTACCGTATTGGTCACATAACTCTCTTACTGCTTTAAAATAACCTGCCGGCGGAACGATAATGCCGCCTTCCCCTTGAATCGGCTCTAAAATAACGGCAGCTGTTTCTTCATCAATAGTTTCAGCAAGATCATCTATATCCCCATATTCTACATGTGTAAAATTATCCAGCAGCGGTTTAAACGGATCTCTAAACAAATCTCTGCCAGTAGCTGTCAACGAACCAAAAGTTTTTCCGTGAAACGCATTCCTTGCCGCAATAAACTTTTTCCTTTTTGTAGCCAGTCGCGCAACCTTCAGGCATCCCTCAACAGCTTCTGTACCGCTGTTAACGAAAAAACTGTATTGCAAAGCACCGGGAGTAATTAAAGCCAGTTTTTCAGCCAGGTCTGCCATAGGTCTGTTAAAAAGCACTTTACCGCTCATTGGCATTTTATGCAGTTCTGCTTCTACAGCAGCTACGACATCAGGATTGCGATGTCCTAACGCAAACATTCCGTAGCCGCCAAGACAATCAATGAACTGTTTGCCCTCGCTGTCAGTTATAGTCCACCCCTCTGCATATCCTTCAACGCTTGCCAATCCCATAAACCGAAATAATTTCGCCTGAGCAGGGTTAATATATTTTTCATATTTACTGATCGTTTCTTCAACATACATATGTATAATCCTCCGACTACTTCAATAAACTACTTACAGGAACTAATTGAATACCAGATGCATTTACCTCGTTGATAACTTTGCTCCACGCTGCGGCAGTATGCGGTCTGGCATGACAAATGGCAATAGCGCTTCCATTTCTGTCTGCCATTTCTACAGCCTGCCATATTTTAGCAATAATGTCATCTTCGTTGGAACTGTTGTCCAAAAATATATTGTTACGGGCAGTAGGAACACCCATACTGCGTGCAACCTGATCACCTATAGATTTGGAGTATGTACTGCTGTCTACAAAAAACAAGCCTTGCTGTTTTAAAACTTTCAGTACAGCTTTCATCGTTGCTTCATTACTTGTTGCTTTAGAACCCTGATGATTATTGACGCCTTCGATACCTGGTAAACTATCTACCGCTTCCCGAGTTAATTGCTGCACCTGTTCAGCAGTCATATCAGTCAAGATTGTAATCTTACCCTCAGACATAGCTGTTCTGTCCATAGGTTCCATAGGCAAATGCAGCATCGCAGTCTGACCGCCGCCTTTTATAACATGCAAAGCGTCACTGCTGAAATCTTTATAGGGAAGAATAGCGTAACTAAAAGGCGCATTCAAATTGACCAGCTTCCTCACCGGTGCCAGATCGTAACCACAATCGTCAATAATGACAGCCAATTTTCCATGATATTTCTGAGCAGTTTTTTTGTCATCTTTCTTCGTACTTTCGTCTTCTTTGATATCTTTGTCTTCTTTAGTCAGATTTAAATTATGATAAAAGTAAACCGTATCGGTGATAAAATTCATTTTACCAGTTCCTGCTTTAGCTGAAATAGCAATTTCCATACGTACGGCTTCCCAACCATTATAAGTAGCCTCACGCTGATTGAGAACAAGCATTTTCGTACCGGAAATCTTTTCACCAAGCCAGGCTGCCGCACCTTCTAATCCAGTACTTGGCGGAACTCCAATAGCCAGCTGCCGCTTATTCCAGACAACTTCTCCGCCTGTTTCTTTCATACGTTCGTGCTGATCTTCACGACCATTATCAGTTAGCTGCCAGTTATCCTTTGATAATAAAATATCATCGACTGCCCTATGTGCTTCTTTGGACTCTTCCCGCAAATCAACTGAAGAAGAACCAGTCAAGCCTTTATCAAGCACATCTTTTTCTCCGTCTCTGCTCGCCGCATAATAAATGCCTCCAGCAACAGCTATAGCTAATAATACTAAAATCAAAGTCAGTACAAAACCTCCTCCTGACCCTTTTTTTCTATTAGTCCTTCTTGCCATAGTAGCCTCCTCTATGCCCGCGGATGCGCTTTTTCATAAATATCGCGCAGGCGTTTATTTGTCAAATGCGTATATATCTGTGTCGTAGAAATATCCGAATGCCCTAAAAGCTCCTGTACAGACCGCAGATCAGCACCATTGTCAAGTAAATGTGTTGCAAAGGAATGCCTCAGCATATGTGGTGTAAGCTCCTTATTTAATCCTGCCTGATGCCCATAACCGCGAATGATTTGCCAAAACCTCTGCCTTGTCATTTCATTTCCGCTCATACTTAAAAATAAATTCTTTACATTAGGATTTTTAGTATGAAGCAGTTTGGGCCTTACAACATTCAGATATTTATCCAAATATTCAACTGCTATGCCGCCAATAGGTATTAACCGCTCTTTAGAGCCTTTACCGAAAGCGATTATATACTTCATTTGCAGATTAACGCCGCTGACAGGCAAACCTAATAATTCAGAAACACGCATTCCCGTTGCATAAAGCACTTCCAGCATCGTTCTGTCACGATAGCCTTCTTCCGTCCTCAAATCAGGCTGTTCCAAAAGCTTCAACACCTCTTCCTGATTTAAAACTTTTGGCAGCTTGATACCTTTTGTTCCAGCTTCTACAACTTCCGCAGGATCAATCTCCAAATACCCTTCTGCTGTCATAAAACGATAAAAAGATTTTATAGCAGCAAGTTTTCTGGCAATCGTTGCTGCGGCTAAGCCTTTATTTTTCAAACCTGTCATATATCGAATAACCTGCTCACGCGATACAGTTGCCAAGGCGTCATTATCCTTTAATCCTAAAGCTTCTTTAAACAAACGTAAATCACGCTCATATGCTAATCTTGTATTTGACGCTAAGCCTAATTCAACTGTCAGATATTCAAAAAATAAATTTAATTTATCGTTCATATTTCATCCTCAAAAAAGAAAAACAACGCTCAAGCGCTGTTTTTCAAAACATTATTGTTCGCGCTTCTCTGGCTGCATAATTGTAATATTAGCAGCCGGCGAAATAGTCGATATAGCGTGCTTATAAACAAGCTGTTGTTTGCCTTCATTTTCAATAATAACAGTAAAGTTATCAAAACCTCTTACCAGACCTCTGATTTGAAAACCATTAACCAGGTAAATAATGACGCCAAGGTTTTCCTTCCGCACATGATTTAAAAAACTGTCCTGCAAATTCATTGCCGGCTTTGATCCACTATTATTCATAACTTTCCCCTCCAAAATAATTTCTATCTATTGTTATAATTTTACCGCAGTTTAAACTTTTCCACAAGCGTTTGCTGCATCTCATCAATAATCTTTTCATACACAGGCTCTTTTTCCAAATCGAACCATTTAATATACGGCATCTGACGATACCAGGTAAATTGGCGTTTAGCAAAATTACGTGTCGCCTGTTTCAATTTCTCAACTGCTGCCAATTTATCCATCTGGCCTTGTAGATACCAGACTATTTGTCTGTAACCAATGCTGCGCATTGACTGAGCATCCAACGATATCCCACTGTCGAGTAAAGCTTTAGTTTCCTCTACCAGACCATCTGTCATCATTTTATCAACTCTGGCATTGATCCGCGCATATAAAGTTTCTCGTTCCATTCGCAGACCAAAAACAACAGTTTCATAAGGCCATTCCTCCGACTTCCTATGAGCTATTTTTTCACCACTCTGTGCTGCTTCAATAGCTCTGATAATTCTTCTGCGATCATTTGTATGTAATCTTGAAGCGGCCTCCATGTCAAGTGCCTGTAGTTTTTCATACAAGGCGCTGTTGCCGTGTTCTTCAGCAAATGCTTCCAACTCACTGCGTAATTCACTGCATTCTTCAACAGTATTAAATTCATAATTTTCAATCAGGGCCTTGATATAAAGACCGGTACCGCCAACAATTACAGGTAATTTACCTCTATTATTGATATCAGCAATTAATTTTGCCGCTTTTTCTTTAAAATCAACAACACTGAAAGCAGCATCCGGCGGCAAAATATCGATTAAATGGTGCGGTACTGACGCCAGTTCTTCAGCAGAAGGTTTTGCTGTACCAATATCCATTCTTTGATATACAAGCATGGAATCGCCGGAAATTATCTCGCCATTCAGACGTTTGGCTAAGACTATCCCGCAATGGCTTTTGCCTGTTGCAGTAGGACCTAAAATGACTGCAACTCTCGGTTTCATGCCGTTACCTCCTTCGGATACCATATTTTACACGGCTATAACGGCCGCCCAGAATTTCTGTACAGCCTAAAGCTTCCAATAATTTTTGTCCGCGTTCTTTAACCACTACACAAGGAGCGACTCTAAGTGCCGCATTAACAGTCGCTTCTGTTAACGGTTTCTCACAGGAAATAGGCCTCAACGGCTCCATATTTGAAGAAGCATTTATCGGTATTCTAAACATTGGGTCAAAATAAACAACATCAAAGCTGTCGGCTGGCAAAGTGTACAAATACTCATCTGCTTCTGCATATACCGTTTCTATTCTGCGCATGGCGTTGTTTAAATCAACATCTTCAGCCTGATAATTCTGCAGGCCTTCGCTGACTACAAAATGTAACAACGGCGAAGCCTCAACAGCACAAACAGTTCCTGTCCGGCCTGTAATAAAACTGGCAACAACAGCATCACTTGCCAGCCCCATCGTACAATCCAGTACCCTCATTCCCGGTTTAAGAGCCAATGCAGCACTAAAGTGATCAGGCTCGTACTTTTTTAAACGCTGTACCCGCAAAACGGCCATACTTGGATGAAAAAAGAAAGTTCCAGAAGCAGTATATACCTGCGGGCCTTTATTTGTTGCTACTAAAAGTGCTTCTACCCGTTCTTGATCTAGTAAAAAACCCAAAGACCCCCTACTGCCACGTTCCACATATTTTACACCAAATTTTGCTGCCCATGTTTGCGCAAGTTTTTCTAAGGCAACATTTTCACTGCGTCCAACTGTTACTGCAAATTTAAACGTTTTCTGCATGTTTAAGTTCGCTTAAACATCTTGTATAACTCGGCAGAATTTATTTCAACCATACACGGTCTGCCGTGAGGACAAGTAAAAGGATGCTCTGTATTGCAAAGATCAATAATCAGTTGTCGCATTTGGCGCATATTCAGCACCTCACCGGCTTTAATTGCTGCTTTGCAAGCAGTCATATGTAAAATATTCTGACGCAAATCACTTGGATTAATCGTTCTTAATTCACTCAGCATTTGAGTAATTTCACGCACAAAGTCCTCGGCATCATCAGCCTTAATATCTGAAGGCAAGCTTGAAACGCGCAGCATAGATTCGCCTGCAGCCTCAATATCGACACCCAAACGCAGAAATTCTTCCCGATGTTCCTCTATCAAATTTACATCCTGGGCAGTAACATCGATATATAAAGGAATCAACATCTGCTGGGCCGGAATATCATTATGGGACGCAACAAGCTTATCGTATAAAATGCGCTCATGCGCGGCATGCTGGTCAACCAAAAACAAAGAATCATCAGATTGGGCAACAATAAAAGTTCTGTCAATCTGTCCTAATGGCCAAATCGTATCAACACCACTATCGGTATCAGTGAAGTCGATAATATTAGAAGCAATGTTATCCTGCTTGTCAAAAACATCACGAGTTTCACTGATCGTATAAACAGGCTCCGTTTTTGGAGGCCTGTATGTGTATTCAGGTTCTTTCCAAACGCTTTGCTGTTGTGACTTGTAAGCCGAGTAAACCTCAGCCTTTGCTGTACCAGTTGTTTTTAAGGCCGGCAACTCTGTCTCAGGCACTTTAGTTTCAGCGGCTGGTGTTTCAACAACTATCGATGGTTCTGTTGCTGCCACAACTGCTTCAGCAGACTTGAATACCTGCAGTTCAGAATCATCCAATAATGTCAGGTCCTGAGGTTTAGCGCTCATAGGTCTTGTCAGTGCATCAGTCAAAGCTTTATACATCGCTTTATAAACAGTACTGTCATCGCTGAACTTAATTTCACTCTTCTGAGGATGTACGTTAACATCAATACTTTCAGTATCGACGGTAATATTCAAAACAGCAAAAGGGAAACCGCTTTTCGGAATCTGAGACTGATAGGCATGATCAATCGCCTTGGCGATCATTCTGTTAGTAATGATACGTCCGTTTACCAGCAACGTCTGCCATTGACGCGTGCCTTTTAGTAAAGTAGGTTTACCAATAAAACCTCTTACCTTAACTTCGCTGTCAGCAAAATCAACGGTCAAAAGCTCCTCACTAACATTTTTACCATATAGTGCCTTAACAGTATCAACTAAATCTCCGTTACCCGGCGTACTCAAAACCTCTTTATCATTGCTGACAAGCTTAAACCGCACATCAGGGCGTGATAAAGCCAATTTTGTGATCAATTCACTGATATAACGGCTTTCAGTCTGTACAGTACGTAAAAATTTACGCCTGGCCGGAACATTAAAAAATAAATTCTCAACAATAATCGTCGTACCCGTGTGCCCACCAGTAGCAATACATTCTGCCTGATCGCCGCCTTCAATTTTTATTGAAGTAGCAAACTCCTCGGTAACAGGACGTGTCAGCAGCTGGAAGTTACTAACAGAAGCAATACTCGGCAACGCTTCACCGCGAAATCCTAAAGTGTTCAAATGCAGCAGGTCTTCAGCAACTCTGATTTTGCTTGTAGCGTGCCTTAAAACTGCTAATTTTGCATTTTCTTCCGACATACCGCTGCCATTATCGACAACACGAATATATTCTGTACCACCGCCAAAAATAGTGACCTCGATGTTATCTGCACCTGCATCCAAAGAGTTTTCTACAAGCTCCTTTACTACAGAAGCAGGTTTTTCAACAACTTCACCGGCAGCGATCTGATTCGCTGTATTTTGATCTAATAATTGCACTTTTTGTTCGTTCATAATTCACCGCCTTCCCTTTTTGCTTCATCCTGCAATTTATACAAAGCATTCAAGGCTTCGATTGGCGTCATCGCCATAACATCCATTTTTAAAATCTGCTGCTGCAGACTGCTGGCAAACAATGATCCCATAGGTGCTGTTTCTTTTTCTGCCCTGGGTGTTATCTGAACGCTGCAGGCAGTTTCACAATTATCATATTCTTCCAGAATATCCTGGGCCCTGTCAATGACCTTTTTAGGCAGTCCTGCCAGCCTTGCCACATGTACGCCATAACTGCGGTCAGTACCGCCAGGCACGATTCTGCGCAAAAAGACAATATTATTACCACGTTCTTTAACTGCCACAGAATAGTTTTTTACTCCGTTCATCACGTCTTCCAACGCGATCAACTGATGATAATGTGTAGCAAATAATGTTTTTGCTTTTATTTTCTCATGAATAAACTCCATGACAGCACGTGCAATACTCATACCGTCAAAAGTACTTGTACCACGTCCAACCTCATCCAAAATAATCAAACTGTCTTTAGTTGCGTATCTGAGAATCTGTGCAACTTCATTCATTTCTACCATGAATGTACTTTGACCAGTCGCCAAATCGTCACTGGCACCTACACGGGTAAAAATCTTATCTACCGGGCAAATAGTTGCCTGACGTGCGGGAATAAAGCTGCCCATCTGTGTCATCAAGACCAGCAGAGCAACTTGGCGCATATAGGTCGATTTACCTGCCATATTCGGTCCTGTAATAATAATCATACGTTCATCATTATTATTGAGGGTTGTATTATTAGGAACGAAAATCTCACGTTCCAATAAACGCTCTACAACAGGATGACGACCGTCATAAATCTTTATTTCACTGCGATTATTCAATTCCGGACACACATAGTTGTATTTAAATGCTACTTCCGCCAACGATACTAAAACATCAATATTGGCCAAAGCACGAGCAGTTTCCTGCATTTGAACAATCTGAGACCTTATTTTTTCGCGCAGCTGTGTAAAAATATAATATTCAAGCTGTTCGATTTTTTCTTTAGCGCTTAAAATTTTATTCTCAAAATCTTTTAATTCCGGGACAATATACCGTTCAGCATTTACAAGTGTTTGCTTACGTACAAAATAATCCGGTACATTTGCACTTTGACCTTTAGATACCTCGATATAATAACCAAAAACTTTATTATAACCAACCTTTAAGGTTTTGATACCAGTTTCTTCTTTAATCTTAAGTTCAAAATTCTGCATCCATGTTTTGTTATCACTGGCAATTGAATGCAGTTCATCTAACTCTAAATCAAAGCCGCTGCGGATCATGCCCCCTTCACGTACGGAAAAGGGCGGCTCATCAACAATTGCTGCCAGCAAAGTAGTAAACAGCTCCTGATGCAAATGTACATCTTCGCATAACTGCTGCAAAAGTTTACTGTTACAATATCTTAGTAAGCTTTTTATTTCTGGAAGCACCGCCAGCGAAGAACGCAATGAAACCAGATCACGCGCATTAGCACTGCCAACTTCGATCCGTGAAACTATTCGTTCCAAATCAAAAATTGCTTTTAATTTATCCTGCAGATTACCGCGCATCTGTACATTTGTCAGCAATTCTCCTACCGCTTCCTGCCTTGACCTTATCTGTGATAAATCAAGCAAAGGACATTCTATCCAATTCCGGAGTTTACGGGCACCCATGGAAGTAGAGGTAAAATCAAGCACATCTAATAATGTACCTCGTTTAGAACCATCACGCATATTCTTTATAAGTTCTAAATTTCTAACAGCTGTTGCATCCAAATTCATAAACTGCTCTTTAGCTATGCGCGATAAGCTGTTAATATGCGACAAATCAGCTTTAACGGTTACATGCAGATAACGCAGTAAATGTTCTACTGTATCATGTACTAAAGTGTCGGCAACATCATCACTGCCAAAATGCTGCGCAAAATACTGCGGTGCGCCTTCTTCTTCCTGATATACAGAAACAGCACACTCTGGAACTTTACTTTTGATCCAAGCTGCTAAATTTTCCCAGTTTACAATACCGCTATACGCAACTAATTCTGCCGGTTGAATGCGAAACAATTGTTCCTGTATTGCCATTAAACGTTCTTCACCAGCAGCACTGAACCATTGGCATTCACCGGTAGAAATATCGGCAACAGCAAGACATAATTCATTGCCATCCTCCTGCAGAAAGACTAAATATCTGTTGTGCTTATCATCTAAAAGCTGTTCACTCAAGACAGTGCCCGGTGTAATGATCTTAACAACCTTGCGTTCAACTATCCCTTTAGCCGCTTTAGGGTCTTCCACCTGCTCACAAATTGCGATGCGGTAACCTTTTTTGATCAGTTTGGCAATATAATTATCGACAGAATGATAAGGCACACCACACATCGGTATCTTTTCTTCCATACCGCCGGCACGCCCAGTCAAAGTAATATTTAATTCTCTGGAGGCCGTCAGCGCATCCTCAAAAAACATTTCATAAAAATCGCCTAAACGGAAAAACAGCAATTCATCCTCATGCTGACGCTTTACTTCAAGGTACTGCTGCACCATCGGCGTATAAGCAGTTGTCATTCTACCGCCTTCCCTTTCAAAAGCCAGGTCTGCGCAGTTTCAATTTGCACCTGCACTTTATCCCCCAGCTCAAAATCACGACCTTCGACTGGCCATAAAACCAGCTTATTTGTACGCGTTCTTCCGCTCCATACTTTATTATTATTATTACTTGGCCCTTCAGCTAAAACTTCCAGTGTTTTGCCAACCAGGGCTTCATTACGCTGCAAGCTTGAAATATTCTGGGCTTCCATCAATAAATTCAGCCTAGCTTTTTTTATCTCTAACGGAACCTGTTCTTCCATCGCCGCAGCCGGTGTTCCAGAACGCTTGGAATAAATAAAGGTGAACGCAGCATCAAAACCAACTTCTTTTACTAAATTCAGCGTATCATTAAAATCAGCTTCTGTTTCACCCGGAAAACCGACAATGATATCCGTTGTAATAGAAGCTTCAGGCACATAACGTCTGATCATGGCTACAAGCTCTAAATATTTTTCTCGTGTATAACCGCGGTTCATTGCTTTCAAAATTTTATTGCTGCCAGATTGAAACGGGATATGAAAGTTTTCGCAAATATGCTCACATTCGGCAACTGCTTTGATAACATCTTCGTGCATGTCACGCGGATGACTCGTCATATAGCGAATCCGTTCCACTCCAGGGATTTCATTTACACGGCGCAGTAATTTAGCAAACTGGTCTTTCACACCAAAATCTTTCCCATAAGAATTTACATTTTGCCCTAACAGCGTAAATTCTTTATACCCCTTAGCAACAGCCTGCCTAACCTCGTCTACAATATTTTCTATACTGCGGCTGCGTTCACGCCCACGTACATAAGGAACAATGCAATACGTACAAAAATTATTGCAGCCATACATAATAGGAATCCAGGCTGAAAAACCGCTTTGACGAATACGCTCACCCTCAAATTCGCTTTCTTTTACTTCCAAACTGTTATAAACACGTTCGCCCTTTTCAGACA
>ERZ1026946.546-NODE-546-length-12280-cov-4.897996_pt1 | contig 12280 bp, 13 predicted proteins | sample MGYA00519460_ERZ1026946 | MGnify/ENA primary metagenome ERZ1026946 (study PRJEB26926, sample SAMN06164620) | human gut metagenome | biome: ENVO:00009003; feature: ENVO:2100002; material: ENVO:00002003 | host: Homo sapiens | place: USA | collected 2012 ...
TGGGCTCGGAGATGTGTATAAGAGACAGTAATAAGGTTTTTGCCAAGCTGAACGCTGCCGAGCGCAAAGTTTCGCTGCAGGTTTTGTGGCTGTCGATGTTTTCGCTGAGTTCTTTTTTAACCCTGAACGGTTTGGACAAGATGAGCAAAGTCAACAAAAAGAGTATCTGCAAACTGCTGCTCAATACTTATCTGGCCGGTTTGAGCGTCCTGAAAAAAAATTAGGAGGCGGGTATGGTTTATGAAGTTTACTATCGCCTGATGGCTATTCTGAATTCGCCGGAATTTTTGCAGGGCGTTTTTGACAATCGCTTTTATCTGATTTTGATGGTGATTGTGCTGACCCGTTTCAAATATGCCACTTATAACAGTATGTGGATGTGTTCGCTGGTCAATGTGCCGGGAACTATTCTGCATGAGACGATGCATTTTGTCGTCGGTTATATTCTCAATGCGCAACCGTGCAATTTTACAATCCTGCCGCGGCGCAGCGTTGACGGCGGTTATGTGATGGGGGCGGTCGGTTTTCGCAATATCACCTTTTATAATGCCGTGCCGGCGGCAATGGCGCCTCTGCTGCTTCTGCCGATTGGTTATTATGTGAATGAGATTATTCTGCCGCTTATGCCGGCGACGCTGCTGAATTATGTTTTGTATGTTCTTCTGCAAACAATCATCATTGAAAATGCCGTGCCGTCTTCGCAGGATGTGCGCGTTGCCACCTGTTCTTTTCCGGGGCTGCTTTTGTATACGGTTTTCTTCGGCGCGTTGTTCCTGATGTGGCTCGGTATGTAATCAGCGCTGGTTCTGCAGCGTTTTTAAGGCGGCTAAATCAAGGCCGGCGGTGTCATCTTCAATTTCGCAGCCGTTAACGGAGAGTTCTGCCAGTTGTCCGGCTTTCAGCCCTTTCAGCGAAGTCAGATTTGTGTAGTTGGCTTTGAGGGATTTGAGCCTGGGCGGCAAATTTTGCAAAAATGCGGCATCCAGATTATCATTGTTACTGATGTTTAGTTCTTCAAGCTGCGAATCTGCGGACAAGCCTAAGCCGTTGAAATTTGAGAAACGGGCATTGAGGCTTTTAACCGAGTTCGGAATTGTCCGTCCGGCGTCTTTGTCGAGTTGGTCGCAATGGCTGATGTCAAGCGTTTGGCATTGCGGGCAATTTTCAAGATTACCCAGCGGCATAAAAGAAAGATTAAGTTTTTCAACTTCCATTTCTTTGAAAAATTCCGGCAGGCGGTCAAATCCGCTGTTTGCCAAATTTAATTCAGCCAGTTTAATTTTGCCGTCTTCTTTTTGATAGTCCAGATTTTGGTGGCGGCAGAATTCTTCGGCGCCGGCAAATTGGAATAACTGCTCGGGAGCATGGTCAGGCAGAATATGCTCGTTGATTTTATAAATACCGTTTTGAGCTGAGCTGATTTCTTTGGCCAGTTTTTCAACGCTTTCACGAAAAGCCAGATTATATTCGCCGTAATTGCGGTTGACATGATAGATGATGTCGCCTTGCTCATTTTTGTAAGGCGTAAGCAGAATGCGGCTGATTTTCTTTTGCGGCAAATGAGAGTTTATGCCGTAAACAATAATAGCGCCTTCCGCTATGCCGTCGATGACTTTGTGATGGTTGAAATCATCGGCAGAAGTGCAGTTGCGCCAATTTTTATATTCAGATTGCGCGGCAATCTGGTGCGGATGATTGGAAACGATCAAGGTGTCAATCGAAACGGTGTCTTTTTCAATGCTGCCTTTTTGCTGGGTGAAATTGATGGTTTGGGACGAGCGGCTGTAGGAATCAAGCAGGCTGCGCAGCGAATGAGTGATTTTGGCTTCAAAATCAGGCGTATGTTGTTTGATGACCAAATCAGCCAGTTGGTGAAACAGGACTTTGTCGCCTAACGTGCGGATAAAATCATGATTAGTCTTATCCTTATTCAGCGAGCGGTTTTTGCGCAGTTCAAGCAGCGCCGGATAGTCGACATCATCAATAATCTGCATGAGTTCGGTATCGGCAAAATCAATTTGTTTATTTTGCAAAAGTTTGCCGAGTTCTACTTTGCGGCGTGAGAAAAATGCGCCGACGGAAAAACTTTGTTTATCCATTTCCAGTTTGGCTGTTTCGGGATTGTAGCTGATACGGTTGGCGGACGGCAGGGTTTCGTTAATCTGGTGAATCTGCTGCTCAATCGTCTGGTAGGCTGAAAGAGAGTTTTCAACGGCAAAATAAACGGTCGAATTTTTTTGCAGAAAATCAGGATAAGACGGGTTGACCTCACGGCGGCGTTTTAATCCCTGTTCGGCCGTATTGCGGAGTTCGTTCTTGAATTTGTCAGCGGTTTCATAAAGCTGGCGCGTGTATTTTTGCAAGCCGGAAATTCCGATGCCGGCGTCCAGCAGATTTTCAATATCCTCAATAATCGGAGCGGTATCGACATTATAATTGTTGGTGGTATTTACGGCCCGCATAATCAGAATGACGGCTTCTTTCTTTTCGGCGGGAGAAAGAGCTGCGCCGTGATGGGCGATAATCTCTTCGGCTTGTTTTTTCTGTTCCTGAAGCAGATTTTGCAGAATTTGTTTTTGCTGTTCTTTACTGAGTTGTTTCATACTTCTGCTCGATTGTTTTTTTATTAATTAAATTCAGTATAGCAGAAAATGGGATTTTGTCTACAATTGTAAAGACACAAAAAAAGCCCCGAAAATTCGGGGCTGAGAGGTCGGGGTGTTTATTTCTTTTCTAAAGCGGCAACGATTTGTTCGGTGACTTTTTTGGCGTCTCCGTAAAGCATAATCGTATTATCAGCGTAGAAGAGGGGGTTCTCAACGCCGGAATAACCGCTTGCCAGAGAGCGTTTGACAAAGAAAACCGTCTTTGCTTTTTCGACATCTAAAATTGGCATACCGTAAATAGGCGAAGAAGAATCGGTTTTAGCCAGCGGATTAGTGACGTCATTGGCGCCGATAACATAAGCGACATCCGCGGTGGCAAATTCGCGGTTGATGTCATCCAGCTCAAAAACATCTTCATAAGGAACATTGGCCTCGGCAAGCAGAACATTCATGTGTCCGGGCATGCGTCCGGCAACCGGATGAATGGCAAATTTGACCTCAACGCCGTATTTGTCATGCAGGTCTTTGGCCATCTCATGAAGGATATGCTGTGCCTGCGCAACGGCCATGCCGTATCCCGGAACGATAATGACTTTGTTGGCGTTTTCCATAATAAAGGCGGCGTCTTCCGGATTGCCGGCTTTCGCGACTTTGTTTTCAGCTTCGCCGCCGGCGTGGCCTTTTGATGTTTCGGCACCGAAACCGCCGAGCATGACGCTGGTGAGCGAGCGGTTCATGGCTTTAACCATGATATAAGACAGAATAGCTCCGCTGGCGCCGACGATTGAACCGACAATAATCAGCAGAACGTTGTTCAGCGAAAAACCGATACCAACGGCTGCCCATCCGGAATAAGCGTTCAGGACCGAGATGACAACCGGCATATCGGCACCGCCAATCGGCAAGACCAGCAGAAAGCCGAGAACAATTGCCAAAGCGGCAAGAATATAGAACAGGTCGCGGTCTCCGTTGAGGCAGAACCAGACACAAACGGTGATTGTGGTGATTGCCAGCAGCAGGTTTAAGAACTGTTGTCCGGGGAAGGTGAGTGCTTTGGCGGAAATTAAGCCCTGCAGTTTGGCAAAGGCAATCATTGAACCGGAGAAAGCCAGAGCGCCGATTAACATGCCGACCGAGGTTTCAATCCAAGTTTGTGATCCGGCCAAAATCTCGGCCATAGAAATAAAGACGGCCGACAAACCGCCCAAACCGTTGAAGGCGGCAACCATTTGCGGCAGAGAAGTCATTTTGACTTTGAGGGCGCTGTAAGTACCGATGGCGCCGCCGATTAAAATGGCTTGAACAATCCAATGATATTCGCTGACCAGCGGCGAATACATCGTAACGATGATGGCAATTGCCATGCCGAGCATGCCGAGGACATTGCCGCGGCGCGCGGTTTCCGGCGAGGCCAGTCCGCGAATCGACAAGATAAACAGAATGCTGGAGAGGAGATAAGAAAAAGACAGAAAGCTATAAGACATTATTTTTTCTCCCCATCAGAAATTTTAGGCATTTTTTTCTTTTTGAACATCAGCAGCATACGATGCGAAACGGCAAAGCCGCCGAAGATGTTGATTGCGGCCAGGCCGACGGCAATCAGACCCAGATATTTCGAGGTATCCATGGTGTTGACGCCGGCGGTAATCAGCGCACCGACAATAACAATGCCGGAAATGGCGTTGGAGACACTCATCAGCGGCGAATGCAGTGCCGGAGTAACGCCCCAGACGACAAAATAGCCGACGAAGCAGGCCAGAGTTAAAATTGTTAAAAGCGTCCAGATATCTACCATTTTACGACTCCTGTCAGTTTGCCGTCTTTGCAGACGCAGGTGTTGCGGATAAGTTCATCATTAAAATTGAAGACCAGTTTTTGTGTTTCCTGATTGTACATCGGGGTTAAAAAGTTGAGAATGTTTTTGGCAAACAGCGAGCTGGCCGAATATGGGACTTCGGAAGCCAGATTGGAATTGCCGATGACTTTGACGCCGCTGATAACGACGGTTTCCTCGTTTTTGGAACCCTCGACATTGCCGCCGGATTCTGAAGCCATGTCAACGACAACCGACCCTTCAGGCATGTCTTCCAGCATTTCTTTGGTTATCAGTTTTGGTGCCGGGCGACCGGGAATGAGAGCGGTGGTGACGGCGATATCGGTGATTTTCAGTTGTTCGGCAACGGCCTCGCTTTGTTTTCTTTTGTAAGCATCTGAGGTTTCTTTGGCATAACCGCCTTCGGTCTCAAAACTTTCGTCGGTTTTGACCTCGAGGAAGCGGCCGCCCAGAGATTCAACCTGTTCTTTAACTTGCGGGCGCACGTCGGAAGCATATACCTGAGCTCCCAGGCGTTTGGCTGTGGCAATTGCCTGCAACCCGGCGACTCCGGCGCCGAGAATCAGGACTTTGGCCGGCGCAATCGTTCCGGCGGCGGTCATCATCATCGGCACGGCTTTATCAAGAGCGGCAACGGCGTCAATGACGGCTTTGTATCCGGCGAGGTTGCTCTGAGATGATAAAATATCCATCGACTGGGCGCGGGAAATGCGCGGCATTAATTCAAGAGCAAAGCATTGCAGTTCCAGTTTGGCAAATTTTTCCAAGCGCTCCTTGCTGGTCAGAGCCTTAAAATTGGCAATGATTGTTTGTCCGGCGTGCAGATATTTATCTTCTTCCGGCAGCGGCGCCCAGATTTTGAAAATCATATCGGCGGCTTTGTAAGCGTCTTTGGCCGAGGAGACGATTTTGGCTCCGGCGGCGGCATAGGCTTCGTCTTTGAAGCCGGCGTTAAGTCCGGCGCCTTTTTCAACCAGAATTTCGGCATCCCATTTTTTCAGGCGGCTGACAACTTCCGGCGTGGCGGCGACGCGCTTTTCACCTTTTTTCAATTCTTTAACAACGGCAATAATCATTAGTGACCCTTTACTGTTTTTTAAGATGATTCAGAGTTTATACTAATATAAGGTTTTAGAAAGTTATATACAATAGGGCTGCTTAAAAATGAAACAACTGTGGACGCTGTTCAGCGTTTTCTTCAAAATCGGACTATTCACTTTCGGCGGCGGCTATGCCATGCTGCCGCTTCTTCAGGATGAACTTGTCAAAAAACGCAAGTGGGCAACGGATGCCGAATTGCTTGATTATTATTCAATCGGGCAATGTACGCCGGGGATTATTGCCATTAATGTCGCCACTTTTATCGGCTATAAGCAGAAAGGCAAGCTTGGCGGCTGTGTATCGACTTTGGGAATGGTGACGCCGTCGCTGATTATTATCGGCTTGATTGCCAGTATTCTCGGAAAATATATGGATAATCCGTATCTTGCTTATGCTTTTGCCGGTATCCGCGTTGCCGTGACGGCTTTGATTTTTGATACGCTTATCGGCCTTTGGAAAAAAGGAATCGAAGACAAAAAAGGGCTGGCGATTTTTCTGGTCAGCGTTTTGCTGCTGTTGCTGTTCAATCTGTCGGCAGTGTGGATTGTCATCCTTGCGGCGTTGAGCGGGGTGGTTATCCGCAAACAAGCGGCTTGCCCGAAGGAGAATGATGAATGATTTATTGGCTGTTGTTTTATGAATTTTTCAAAATCGGGTTATTTGCCATCGGCGGCGGTTTGGTAACCGTCCCGTTTTTGTTTGATTTGGCAGAGCATTATCCGTGGTTTGACGCTAAAGATTTGGCTGATATGATTGCTATTTCCGAATCGACGCCCGGGCCTTTGGGCGTTAACATGGCTACTTTTGCCGGTTTTAAAACCGCCGGAGTTTTGGGGTCGCTTTGCGCGACTTTCGGTTTGGTTCTGCCTTCGGTGGTGATTATCATCATTCTCTCAAAACTCTTGAAGAAGTTTCGCGACAATCAATGGGTCTGCAGCGTGCTGGCGGGAATCCGCCCGGCGGTGATTGCGCTGATTTTGTTTGCCGGAATCGAGATTGCCAAACTGGCGATTGTTGACTGGAAAACAGCCGTGATGTTTGCGGCTTTTTGGACGGCTATCCATTTTTACAAAAGAAGCCCGATATTCTATATTATTATATCGGCCGTTCTGGGAATTGTTTTGAAACTTCCGTAAAAAAAGCCTCTCAATCGAGAGGCTTTTTTGCCGGGATAACGGCTTAAATATCCAAAGCTTTTTTGTAAGTTTCCAACAGATATTCCTGCTCGTCGCGGTCGGCGGCGTTCATCTTGCGCAGTTTGATAATCGTGCGCATGATTTTGACATCAAAACCGGCAGATTTTGCTTCGGCGTAAATGTCGCGGATATCTGAACCCAGAGCCGCTTTTTCTTCTTCAAGGCGTTCAATTCTTTCAATCAAAGAACGAAGTCTGTCAGCAGCAATGCCGCCGACTTCGGTAGAGGTAGTTTCTTCACTCATTTTAGTTCTCCTGTTAGGTCTTGTTTTTATTGGCGAAAGAATAGCAAGCCGATAAATTTTTGACAAGCAAAATCTTTTCTGCGTAAATCTTGCCAAAATAAGATGTTTTTAACTTTTTTAGGTTTATATTGCAGACAATGAGTAATTTAAATATACGAAAGGTATAAATATGCCGCTGAAAACTAAAACTAAAATTCTAGCTACTATCGGACCGTCTTCTGCTACTAAAGAGCAGATTGAAAAGCTGATTGATGCCGGTGCCGATGCTTTCCGTGTTAACTTTAGCCACGGAACCCATGAGGAGCATAAAGAGCGTGTTGCCATCATTCGTAAGCTTGAGAAAGAAAAAGGCCGCTATATTTCTATTCTGGCAGATATGCAAGGTCCGAAGTTGCGTGTCGGAACCTTTATCGGTGCCGGTGTCGACTTGAAGGAAGGCCAGAAATTCCGTCTTGATTTGGATCCGGCTCCCGGCAATGACCAACGTGTCAACCTGCCGCATAAAGAAATTTTTGCCGCTTTGAAACCCGGCGACCGTCTGTTGTTAAATGACGGTAATATTGTTTTGAATGTTGATGACTGCGGTGCCGATTATGCTGATACGACTGTTGTCGTTCCGGGTTTTTTATCGGCTCATAAAGGTGTGAACCTGCCCAATACGCAATTGCCGATTTCTGCAATTACCGAAAAGGACCGCGAGGATTTAAAATTTGCTTTGAAACTCGGTGTTGACTGGATTGGCCTGTCTTTTGTTCAAACCGCAGAAGATGTCCGTGAAGCGCGCCGTTTAATCGGTGATAAAGCATGGCTGATTACCAAGCTGGAGAAACCGAGCGCCATTGACGAGCTGGAAGAGATTATCAAATTGTCGGACGCCGTCATGGTGGCCCGCGGTGATTTGGGTGTCGAATGCCCGATTTATACCGTTCCGGTTTTGCAAAAACGCATTGTGACCTGCTGCCGCAAATATGCCCGTCCGGTTATTGTGGCAACGCAAATGCTGGAATCGATGATTAATAATCCGACTCCGACGCGAGCCGAGGTTTCCGATGTGGCAACGGCTGTTTATGACGGTGCCGATACGGTTATGCTGTCGGCCGAAACGGCAGCCGGAAAATATCCGGTTGAAGCGGTTAAAATGATGAATAATATTATTCAGCAGGTTGAAGCCGACCCGTTGTTCTATACCCTGATGCAAAATTCGCGTCTGCATCCCTGCTGCGGCGGTGAAGCCGACTCAATTACTTTTGCGGCCAGCGAAATCGCCAATGTTTTGGAGAGCGTCTCGGCGATTATCACTTATTCGTCTTCCGGCTTTACCACGCTGTTAACCGCCCGCGAACGTCCGAATCTGCCGATTTTGGCAATAACGCCCGATGTTGAAGTCGCGCGCCGCATGGCTCTCGTCTGGGGTGTTAAAAGCTTTATAAATAAAGAAAGCTTCAAGAGTTTTGATAAAGCTGAAAATGTTGCTATCAGAATAGCAACGGAAAACGGTTTTGCCGAATCGGGTGATCATATCATTATTACGGCCGGTTTCCCGCTTAATACCAAGGGACGGACTAATATGCTGCATACGGTCTATATTCCATAGCAAAGTTGTGGCAATATGTATAAAAAATACGCCGATGGATTCCATACGGCGTATTTTTTTCTTGGAGTTTAATCGGGCGAAAAAAAACCCGCCTGAAAACAGCGGGCTTTAATCTTTTACTAAAACGATATTCAACAGATTATCCCTGGCGAGCTTTGAGCTTCGGGTTTTTCTTATTGATAACATAGACGCGGCCTTTACGACGAACGATTTTGCAGTTCTTGTCGCGTACTTTTTTAGTTTTCAATGAGCTGTAAACTTTCATTTTTTTTCCTTTTCATAAACAGTTGACCGCAACTTATGATAAATCTCCGCCTTTGTCAACCATAATTTATATATCCATGGTAAAAAAGTAAGATAACTTTTGCATTTTGCGGCGTTTTTTTATAAACTCAGGCCAATATCTTAAATCATGGAGATTTTAATGTTCAAAAAACTGCTCATCTCAGCTCTTGTCGTTTTGTTTCAGGTGACTCCTGCCGCGGCGCAAATGTCATATCTTGATGAAATGCGGGCTCTCGGAACTGTTGCCGGCCAGGGAATGGCCTGCAGAGCTTCGCTTTATGACAAATATGAGATGTTGGCGCGGGCAATTATGCTGACCAAAGCTCCGAATCAGAAAGTTCTTCAGGACGGGATTTATGCTTATAATTCTGCCAAGGCCGATACTTATTTGGCCAAACAGCGCGACGGCGGTTATTTATGCGGCGAAATTATCAATCTCTTCAACCGGCAGGAAATTTTTCAGATTACGCTTTATGAAGACGGAACGCTGAAAATGCCGGACGGTAAAATTATTACGCCGAAGAATCCTTATGACGCCAAGCAGATTTATAAGCGCAACGACAAAATGCAGAATAATCTGCAGGAAGTCTATGCCGGCAGTGTTGAAAAAGCGCAAAGCAAAATGCAGGCTGCCAAAGTTGAGCCGCCCGCCGCAGATTTTGATCCCAACCGGCCTTTAGTCTTGCAGGCCGAGCCGGCTGACGGGCGCCGGGTTCGTCAGGTTCCGGTCGCCAATGATGTTCCGCCATCGACAATCGGCCATATTTCGCGCCGTTCTTCCCGTTGATAAAAGCCCGAAAATTCGCGGCTTGCATAATTGCAATTTGCCTGTATACTCAACGCCAGTTAATTTAATCAGATGGAGATAGGAATGCCTGCGTATCAATATGTATATGTAATGCAAAATTTAACCAAAGTTTTTCCCGGCGGCAAAGAGCTGTTTAAGGGGATTACCCTGTCGTTTCTGCCCGGCGCCAAAATCGGCGTTCTGGGTGTGAACGGTGCCGGTAAATCTACCTTATTGAAAATTATGGCCGGGGTCGACAAAGATTTCAACGGCGAAGCTTGGGCTGCCGAGGGTGTTAATGTCGGTTATCTGGAGCAGGAGCCCAAACTTGATCCGTCTAAAAACGTGATGGAAAATATTATGGACGGTCTCGGAGAAACCCGTGATTTGTTAAAGCGTTTTGAAGAAGTCTCGATGAAATTCGGCGAAGAAATGACTGATGATGAGATGAACGCTCTGATTGACGAACAGGCCGAGCTGCAGGAAAAAATTGATGCCTGCAACGGTTGGGATTTGGAACGGACCATTGAAATTGCCATGGATGCTTTGCGTTGTCCGCCGGCTGATGCCGATGTTACCAAACTCTCGGGCGGTGAAAGACGCCGTGTGGCTTTGTGCCGTTTGCTGCTGCAAAAACCGGATATGCTGCTTCTTGACGAGCCGACCAACCACTTGGATGCCGAATCGGTAGCCTGGCTGGAAAAACACCTGCAGGAATATAAGGGAACCGTTGTTATGGTTACCCACGACCGTTACTTCCTTGATAATGTAACCGGTTGGATTTTGGAACTTGACCGCGGTCAGGGTATTCCTTATGAAGGAAACTATTCTTCGTGGCTGTCACAAAAGCAAAAACGCCTGGAGCAGGAAGCCCGTGAAGAATCTGCTCGTCAGAAAACTTTGGCCAACGAGTTGGAATGGATTCAGAAAAATCCCAAAGCCCGTCAGGCAAAATCCAAAGCCCGTATTAATGCTTATGACGAGTTGCTGAATGCCGCTACCAAAGATAAAATTACGCAGGCTTATATTAATATTCCGATGAATGAGCGTTTGGGCGATTTGGTGATTGAAGCCAATAACATTTCCAAAGCTTATGGTGAAAAAGTATTGATTGACGATTTGTCTTTCAAAATTCCCAAGGGAGCGATTGTCGGTATTATCGGTCCGAACGGCGCCGGAAAAACCACTTTGTTCCGTATGATTACCGGACAGGAACAGCCTGACAACGGTACAATCCGCATCGGTGATACGGTTGAACTCGGTTATGTTGACCAATCCAGAGACAGCCTTAATCCGGATAAGAATGTTTGGGAAGAAATTTCTGACGGTCTGGATATGCTGGAACTGGGCAAAAAGACAATTCCGTCGCGCGCTTATGTCGGCCAGTTCAATTTTAAGGGCGGTGACCAGCAGAAAAAAGTCGGCCAGTTGTCCGGTGGTGAACGCAACCGCGTCCATATGGCAAAAATGCTCAAAAAAGGCGGCAATGTTATCCTGCTTGATGAGCCGACCAACGATTTGGACGTTGATACCCTGCGCTCGCTGGAAGAAGGTATCATGGCTTATCCCGGCTGTGTTCTGGTAACCTCGCATGACCGCTGGTTTTTAGACCGTCTGGCCACGCATATTTTGGCTTATGAAGGTGAAGGCCATGTCGAATGGTTTGAAGGTAACTTTGAAGAATATGAAAAAGACAAGCGCCGCCGTCTCGGTGATGAAGCCTGTAATCCGCATAGGATGCGCTTTAAGTCACTGACACGGTAGCGATAAGATAGAATTCGCTCTGTGGGTAACTAATACAGATTTTGCGGGCTGAAAGTTTCCTCACGTACGGGTAGTGTACGCTCCGGTACTTTCACCCTGAAATCTTATTATTTCCCTCACATATCGAATTCTATCCGCTCTCGTTCTTATATATTTTTGTCATTGCGAGGAGGACATTTATGTCTGACGCGGCAATCTAAATGAAAAAAGAGATAGTCTTAAATGACTATCTCCTTTTTTTTGTAGCGTCTGGCAGAACTGCGGTATTTATCGCAGACATCTTGGATTTTTGAAAAAGTTGAGTGTCCTATCCAATACCATGAGTTGCCCTTTTGTCCCATTTTGCCGCCGAACCGAGCTTTTAACAAAGAACAGATTTTCCAGCAGCCGACATAAGCGACCCTTGGTCCGTTGGGGAGTCCGTAATTGATGTCATCGGAAATTTTACGGCCGATTTCAAGAATCATTTGGCTTAAATCTTGCGGCGGAATGCGGATGATATAATTCTTTTTTTCCTGCCGGATAAGTTTGTTGATTTGTTCAATGCTTGCAAAACCAAGCCAAAACCACCAATGCTCGATGATATCAATCCGGCCGCCGAATTTTTCTTTTAAATGATTGCATTGTTTGAATGTTCCGATATAGCAAGTCGGATTTTCCCGCCCTGAAGTGATAATCACGCCAAAAGCCCTTTGGGCACAAATATGCGGGATAACTTCATCTATATCGTCGCGCCGGTCAAAAGGCCTGATTTTTTTGTGCCATTCAAAATATGCATTCGCAACGTCGCTTAAGATTTTTTCTTTATGTTTTTCTTCCATGATAATAATATTTAAAACTGTCTCTTATACACATCTGACGCTGCCGAC
>ERZ1026946.552-NODE-552-length-12188-cov-4.942965_pt1 | contig 12188 bp, 14 predicted proteins | sample MGYA00519460_ERZ1026946 | MGnify/ENA primary metagenome ERZ1026946 (study PRJEB26926, sample SAMN06164620) | human gut metagenome | biome: ENVO:00009003; feature: ENVO:2100002; material: ENVO:00002003 | host: Homo sapiens | place: USA | collected 2012 ...
CTAGTCGTCGGCAGCGTCAGATGTGTATAAGAGACAGACCCAATTTCTAGGACTTATCACCATGTTTGTCAGCTTGAATAAGAAGTTTATTTATACGATTGCATTCTTCTTTCTGTTTACCGCCGTTTTGTTTATCTATACTTTTTATATTATTTACGGAATCCGCTTCCAGGAAGAGCAGAAGTCAACGCTGACCCGTAATCAGCAATATCTGGAAATGCTCAGTGAAAATAACATATTGCGCAAGGAAATCCGCGCGATAATTGAAAATAACCCCAAACTGAACATAAGTGATTTTCTGAAAAAAGAAGTTCTGGCAGACAATCTTGAAGAATCAATCCTGCAAACAACCATCAGCAAGGAAAAGAAACGTACCGAAGAACTGATGAAAAGCTACGAAGACCGCTATTCAACCGTCAAAGAAGGAATAAGGATTATCAGCGCCAGCTCCATTTTGATTGTTCTGGCAATCGCTTTGCTGTGGTTCCTCATGCGGCGGTGGATTTTGGCGCCTCTGGACAAGCTGTCACTCGTCAGTGAAGAAGTTTCCAAAGGTAACCTCGGCAGCCGTATCGAGCTTGAAAAACAACATATTTTCTTGGATGAGATTGATATCTTATCCGAAACCTTTAATAAAATGTTGGATAATCTGCAAGCCAGTATTTTTGAAATTAAAGAAAAAGAAAAGTTCCTGCAATCTTTGATTGACGGAATCCCCGATGGCCTGCGTGTCATTGACCAGGATTATAATATCATCGTTGCCAATAAAGAATATTATAAACAAATCGGCCGTCACAAAAGCTGCCAGAAATGCTATGAAGCGTCACAGGGATTAAATGAGCCCTGCTCAAAAACCATGTTCAGCTGCCCGCTTCACGAAATCTGCACCAATAAAAAATCCAATGTCCGCGTTGTGCAGCAATTCATCAATCACCCTAACCGCCATTTATCCATTAATGCCGCCCCGCTTAAGCTTAATGACAAGCTTCTGGTCGTTGAGGTTATCCGCGATTTAAGCGATGATATTAAGTTCTCGCACCAGCAGAAATTATCTTCTCTCGGCTTCATGGCCACTTCCGTCGCTCATGAAATGAAAAACCATTTAGGCTCCGTCAGAATGATTATGGAGCGTATGCTTGATAAATATTATCAGGATAAAGATGATAATAATGAGGAGAAAAAACTGCTGGCGCTGATTTATAATCAGATTGTCGAATGCATTAACGTTCCGGAACGTCTTTTGAAGCTTTCCAAATTCTCCAGCGATGAGTTCAAAGATATCAAATGCATTGACAATATCAAAGATGTTATCGCTCTGCTGGATTATGAGGCCAAACATAACGGCATTGTCATTGAGCTCACTCCGGAACAAAGCGATGTTACAATCAAAGGTTCGGAAGCCGATTTCAAAATGGTTATCGTTAATTTGATTCTGAATGCCATAAAGGCCATCAAAACCAACGGCACCATTAAAATTGACGTATCGGAAACAACCAAGAACACCATTATCAAAGTCATTGACAACGGCAGCGGTATCAGCAAAGACAAACTGACCCGTATTTTTGAGCCTTTTTATTCCGACGGCAAAGACACCCGTATGGGCGGCACCGGACTGGGCTTGTCGATTGTCAAATCGATTGTTGAAAAGTTCAAAGGCACGATTGCCGTCAGCAGCGAATTAGACGTCGGAACCTGCTTTACCCTCAAGTTTCCCCGCGACACTAAAAAATAACATTGCAAAAATAAATTTATCGCGTTATATAGGAAACAATAATAAAAAAACAGAGGATTATTTTATGAGTAAAGAAGAACTCTTGGAATTGACCGGTGAAGTGATTGAAAAACTGCCTAACGCCATGTTCCGTGTAAAATTAGAAAACGGCGTTGAAATTTTGGCTCACACTGCCGGCAAAATGCGTAAATTCCGCATTAGGGTCATGGTCGGCGATAAGGTCGATATTGAAATGACTCCGTATGATTTGACTAAAGGGCGGATTACTTTCCGTCACAAAGATCAATAATAAAAGGCGCTCAGTTAAGCGCCTTTTATTTTTACCTTATGCTAAATATATTTTATCAGGACAAAGCTGCCAATCAGCAAAACAAAAAACAGAATGGCCAGCATACCGAGATTTTTCTCGATAAACTCTTTCATCGGCTCACCATATTTTTTCAGCAGCCAGGCAACCAGGAAGAAACGGCCGCCGCGGGCTAAAATCGAAGCAATACTGAAAACCCACAGATTTAACTCAACCACACCGCTGGCAATCGTAATCACTTTGTAGGGAAAAGGCGTAATGCCGGCGCCGAAAACAATCCAGGCACCCCACTCGTGATAATAGTCCTTAAACACATCAAACTGGTGCATATAACCGTAAAAAGTCAGCAACGGTCTGGCCAGAATATCAAAGAAAAACACGCCGATGGCATAACCGAAATAGCCCCCGAGAACACTGGCGACCGTTGCCACGCCGGCAATCTTCCAAGCCTTATTCGGCGTTGCCAAAACCATCGGAATCAACATAACATCCGGAGGAATGGGGAAAAAGGAACTTTCAATAAAAGAAACCGCAAACAGAAAATACAAAGCCGTTTTGCGGGATGCCAGTTCAATCATATAATTGTAGCAGCCGTGAATGCAGCCGCGCGTAAAACCAATCATTTTATTAACCAAAACCATTTTTACTCCCTTTGTAAATTTTACAAAAAGAGCATATTGCATTCTCAGCTAAATAACAGCATAAAATTTTATTAATTAACAAGCTTTTATTTTAGCTTTCGGGAAGAATATCATTAATATTCTGCTCCTTGTCGACCCGGTAAATTTTATCATGTTTCAACTGCTTTTTCGCCTCGTCAAAATCCATTTGCGAATAGCAGACACAAACCATTTCCGGCAGGTTTTTCTGCAGATAGCGTTTGGCAGCCCGCAAGTCATGAACACCGAAATAGTTAAGCCGCCGGCTCACAACCGATTTTTCAAACGGTGAATTAAGTGCGTCAAAATCTTCCAACAGCAGCAAATCATGATGTTTATTGCCGATGCAGTAAGATTCGATAATCTCATTGAGCCGCTCAAGCTCAACCGGCTTATTGAGAAAATGTGCCGCACCTTTGGCAATTGCCAAATCTATGTCACGGGAAACGCTGAGCATTAAAACAGGAATTTCCTGCAAAAAATTATCCTGATTAATCCGCTGCAAAACTTCCCAGCCGCTGACGCCGGGCATATTAACATCAAGGATAAAAATATCGGGACTGATTTCTTTGGCATAAAGCAAAAGCTTATAAGCATTGGTCGTTGCAAAAACCTCATAGCCTTTTGCTTCCAATAACTCTTTATATAAATCGAGAATAATGCCGTCGTCATCCAGCATAAAAATCTTGCCCAAACTGTCCATTGTCTGCCCTTTGCTCAAGTCTTTCACAATGAACTATATATAATCGGCCGTTTTTATTTTTTAAGGTTGTTTTGCTGCAAAAAAGCATCATAAGTATTAGACAGCAGCATAGCAATCGTCATCGGCCCGACCCCGCCCGGAACCGGCGTAATGTATGAAGCTTTGCTTTTGACGTCATCAAAGTCAATATCGCCGCAGAGTTTGCCGTCAATCCGGTTAATACCGACATCAATCAGAACGGCGCCGTCTTTAATCCAATCAGCCTTGACCAGCTTAGGACAACCGCAGGCCGCAATCACAATATCCGCCTGCCGTGTTTCAAAAGCGATATCCGGCGTCTTGGAATGCACCACCGTCACCGTACAGTCATGGTTCAGCAGCAAAGCCGCCAGCGGACGGCCGACAATATTCGAACGGCCGATAACAACCGCTTTTTTGCCGCTCAAACTGCCGCAGACTTTCTGAAGCAAATAAAGAATGCCTTTAGGAGTCGCCGCGACAATCGCGTCCGGAGACTTTGCCTGCAGCAGGCCGGCATTAACCGGGCTGAAACCGTCAACATCTTTTTCCGGCTTGATACGGCTTAAAACGCTGAGCTGGTCAATATGCTTCGGCAAAGGCAGCTGCACCAGAATACCGTTCACTTTTTTATCCTGATTGAGTTTATCAATCACAGCCAGAAGTTCTGCTTCGGAAGTTGCTTCCAGCAAATGGAAAATTTCACAATCCATTCCCATCGCCAAAGCTGCTTTTTGTTTGTTGCGGTCATAAATCAGGCTTGCTTCGTCATCACCAACCAAAATCACCGCCAAATTAGGTTTTATCGAATGAGCGGCAATCTGCCGGGCAATTTCTTCTCTGAGATTGGTAGCAATTGTTTTTCCGTCAATAATCTGTGCATCGCTCATCTTTATTCTCTCCTGCCAGCGCCTCTATCAGCGGCAAAACCCTCTCCGCCGGCGCTGTTATCAAAATTTTCTTATAGCGGTCGGTTTCACCGCTGACAATCTCCAAATCACTCTTGGCCAGTTTCAGTTTTTTAGCCAAAAGCGCCAGCAGTTCCTTATTGGCTTTGCCTTTTTCAGGAACACTGATAACCGTGATTTTCAAAAACGCAACACCTTCGGCATTTTCAAAAATTCCCTTTATAAGACAAGAAGAAGAGTTAGGCGTCAGCCTAACTCTTAAAATAACTCCTTGTTTGCTTAGTTCATATACCAAGCTGTTTTCCTTGTTTTGCCTAGGACAGCAGGAACTGTGACAAAACATAAATCAGGCGGTTGACAAACAACAACGCCAGCAAGAGAACAAACGGTGAGAAATCGAAACCGCTGACAACAACAGCCGGAATTTTCTCTCTGATTTTCTCATAAACCGGGTGAGTTGCTTTTTCCAACAGCTCCATGGTTTTCTTGGCATATTTGTTGGTAGGTTCCAAAATCTTGAAATGAATCAGCCAATGTAAAACAATTTCAACGACAACGACTTTGAAATAAAGGCTGACAATCAGACCAATAATATACAAAAACGGCTCAAATAAAGCACCCATAGTTTTTTAACTCCTTAGTTAACTGTTAAAATTTTCCTGTCCACGCATTTTCTGCAATTGAATAAAACGCTGTGAATCAAATCTCTGCATTTTTATTTCAGATATTGGCCTACTTACGGAAGATTGTCTACCGGTAAGTTCATTTATCCTCTTAATTACATCGGCTTTGGAGTGAGTCTGAATATTTTTATTCAGCATTTCTTCACTCATACTGTAATCCGGAACAAAAGATTTAGCCCCGAGTTTATAAAGAATCCGCTCCGGAACTTCCTTACCGCGGCGGCGGTATTCCAGAACAGCACAGCAGACTTCACGGCGTGTCTTTTCTTCTTCACTCTCATAACCGTGGCGCGATGTTGTCGACGCAATCTTGACCAGGTTCATCATTTCCTGGTGACGAGCCATATTCATTTGAACATTTTTCAGGTTGTTCATTGAATAAATATCAACGTCTTTTGTCTTAATACCCCAATCACGCTGTGCCTGCATATCTTTCATACGCTGCTCCAGATACTCCTCATAGCGTTTTTTCCGCAGTTTTTCGGCTTCGCTGAGTTCCTGAGCAGCTGCCATGGCAATAACCATCTGCGCCATCATCAGGCTGGCCTGATACTCACGCTCGGTAAACCAAGATGTATCATCCTCATGAGTCCGGCGATATTCAAGGCTGGCCCGATATTCTTCAGCCAGTTTTTTCTCTTCTTCCTTGACTTTGATTTTATACTCGGCTTCTTCTTTGCTCTTGGTCGAAGCTTTAACGGCGCTGCGCAGCTCCATCAACTTTGCAAGTTTAATCTGACACTCGGCCAGACGCTGCTTTGCCAAGTCAGAATTACAGCTGGCATAAAGAGCCATATAAACGCGCATTTCGCTTTCGCGCTGATCCATATTTTTCAGAAAATCTTCCCGCTCATCAATCGTCTCGGGTTGAATCTCATCACGATTCATATCTTTGATAATATCCTGCGCATCTTCAATCCAGCGAAAATACTCATTCATCGGTGTTGTCTCAACATCAATGGCTCTCATCGACTCCGCAACCATAAAGGCCAAACTGTCAACTTCCAAATCAGAAGCCTGCAATTCTTTATTCGGCCCGATTTTGCCGTTGACGCGTTCCATCAATAGTTTGACCGCCTGCTCTTTTTCCCGCTGCGGCAAGTTAGGCTGAGCTCGTTCCAAACCTCTTTCAACCAACTTGATTTTTTTCTCTTCTTCTTTTGAAGGAGCTTCTTTCGGGGGTGTCGTCAGCCCCCGCAATTCTCTTAAATCAGCCATATTCATGACTCCCGGTCTTTTATTGATTACACTTCTTCAAAAATCAGTCTTGCTTCTTCAAGCCAGATAACACGGTCAATAACCCACTGGCTGATTTGTTCGATTTTTTCAAGTTCAATACCCATCGCCTGACCGACACGGCCGATAAGCATGACTTCGCTGTCGGAAAGTTCATCATCGGCATGAGCCAGAATGCACATTTCTTTAATCAGCTCCAAAGCGGCACGGCGGTTGTTAATAATTTTAACCGCTTCAACGACTTCGTCCTCATTCTTGATTTGCAGAATTTCTTCCACTCTTTTTTCCGGCACGCCGTAAATAACGGCTACCTGCTTAATGAAATCAACTTCTTCCGCGTCCAGTTTGCCGTCGGCATTAGCCAGACTGGCCAAAGCTTTCATAAAAGCAATCCGTTGTTCCTCATTAAGTTTTGATAAATATGCCATATTCAGCTCCATTCCTAAGTCTGTCATTTTAAATGAACTCCGTAATAATTATTCTGTTCTGCTCAAATCATAACCTGAAATATATGTTTATTTCAACAAAAAAGCGACAAAAGATTAATAACCCTTCCGAAATTCTCCGCAGCCGCTAAATAATATTTGAAATTAGCTCGTTTATAGCCTAAACTGAGAGATTAAGAGAAGAGATAATTATTAGGACTGAAGAGTGACTAAAAAACATTACTACATCAAAACTTTTGGCTGCCAGATGAATGTCTATGATTCCGAACGCATTGCCAATATCCTGGAGACCCTGGGTTTTTCTGCCGCAGCAACACCCAAAGCCGCGGATTTGATTATTTTTAACACCTGCCATATTCGCGAAAAAGCCGCTGAAAAAGTTTTTTCGGATTTAGGCCGCGCTTATAATATTAAACTGGAACGCGAAGCCGAAGGTCTGGACACCATAATCGGCGTCATGGGCTGCGTGGTGCAGGCCGAAGATAATCAGATTGCCGTCCGTGCCCCGTTTGTTGATTTTGCAACCGGCCCGCTGACTTATCACCGTCTGCCGGAAATCCTTGCCCGTCTCGGCCGCAAAAAAGGCAAAACCCTGATAGATACCGAATTTCCTGCCGAATCAAAATTCGACTTTCTGCCGCAGAACCATTCGACCGGCGGTTGTTCTTATCTGGCCATTCAGGAAGGCTGCAACAATTTCTGCACCTACTGCGTCGTCCCTTATACCCGCGGTGTTGAATATTCCCGCCCCGTCAAAGATGTCGTTGCCGAAGCAAAACGCTTGGTTGAAGGCGGCACGCTGGAAATCAATCTTCTCGGCCAAAACGTTAATTCTTATCATGGCGAAGATATGTCCGGCAAAGAGCGCAATCTGGCTTTTCTGCTCGGTGAAATTGCCAAAATTGACGGTTTGAAAAGGATTCGCTACACCACATCTTATCCGGCTGATGTTGATGATGATTTGATTGCCTGCCACAAAGATTTGCAGACGCTGATGCCTTATCTGCATTTACCGATTCAATCCGGTTCCGACAAGATTTTAAAAGCGATGAACCGCCGCCATAACTCGGCAGATTATCTGCGCATTGTCGACAAACTGCAAAACGCCAATCCCGATATCCGGATGTCTTCAGATTTTATTGTCGGTTTTCCCGGTGAAGAAGACGAAGATTTTCAGGCAACGCTGGATATTGTCAACCGCGTCAAATTCATTCAGGCTTTTTCGTTCAAATACAGCCGCCGCGCCGGTACCCCCGCCGCCGTAATGAAAAACCAGGTTGAGGAAAAAATCAAAAAACAGCGCCTTGAAACGCTGCAAGACTTATTATTTTCCTATCAGTTAAAGTTTAATAAAGAAACTGTTGGTAAAATCATGCCTGTTCTCTTTGATATGAAAGGGCGCCACGCCGGACAGCTCATCGGCCGCACGCCTTATATGCAGAACCTGCACGCAGATTTGGGCAAAGAATATTTGAACAAGATTGTAAATATAAAAGTAACTGAAGCCACCGCCAACTCGCTGAGTGGCATTATGGAAGGATAAAGTCATGGCTGATATTAGTTTTGAACTCTATAATAACCTCTTAATCCAACAGCTGGTCGGCGCTCAGGACAGCAACCTGCGTCTGATTGAAAAGATTTTAGGGGTGGAAATTTCCTCTTTCGGCAACCAGATTAACATCAAAGGCAATCAGGACGCCGTTGACCAGGCCAAAACCGCCATCGACGTTTTGTATCACAAAGTCAGCAAAGGCATTGATATCGGCGAGGAGGAAGTCAAGGCTGCCGTCCGCATGAGCAACGCCGGCGCCGAAATCATTGAAGAACAAAACCTCAATGATATTGTCTTAAAAACCAAAAAACGCCATATTTATCCGCGGTCGGCCACTCAGGCTCAATATATTCAGGAAATGATGAAAAATGAGCTTGTTTTCGGCTTGGGCCCTGCCGGTACCGGTAAAACTTATCTCGCCGTGGCTTTGGCTGTTTCAATGATGCTCGAAGGCAAAATTGATAAAATCATTTTATCGCGCCCGGCCGTTGAAGCCGGCGAAAACTTAGGTTTCCTGCCCGGTGACTTGAAAGAAAAAGTCGATCCTTACCTGCGCCCGTTGTATGACGCTTTATACGAAATGCTGCCGGCCGAACAGGTTGACAAGAAAATTGCCATCGGTGAAATCGAAATTGCCCCGCTGGCTTTCATGCGCGGCCGTACCTTGACCAATGCTTTTGTTATTTTGGATGAGGCACAGAACACCACACCGATGCAGATGAAAATGTTTTTAACCCGTCTGGGTGAAAATTCCCGCATGGTTGTCAACGGTGACCTGAGTCAGGTGGACCTGCCGCGCGGCGTCATTTCCGGCCTGCGCGATGCTCTTGACACCCTGAAAGAAACTCAGGGCATCAGCTCTGTCCGCTTCAGCGCCACCGACGTTGTCCGTCACGGCCTGGTTGCCAAAATCGTAAAGGCTTATGAAGAAAGGAGCCAAAAGCAGTACGGCGATGAATAAATTGGAATTAAATCTGACAATTGAAGAGCCGGGCTGGGAAACTGCCCTGCCCGATGTAGAGGCTTTGTCCCGCAAAGTCATGGATAAAGCTCTGGCTTACACCGCCGCGCATGAAGAGATTGATTTTTTGAACGGCACCAAACCGGTCAGCGTCAATCTGGCTTTGAGCAATGATGATGCCGTCCACAAGCTGAATGCCGAATTCCGCAACATGGACAAGCCGACCAATGTGCTGTCTTTTGCCAATATTGACGATGACGATTTTGAAAACGAAATTGCCGCTTCTGACCTGATTGAGCTGGGCGATATTATCATCGCACTCGAAACCATGCAGCGCGAAGCCAACGAAAAAGGCATTTCCCTTCATGACCATTTCTGCCACCTGTTCACCCATGGGCTGCTCCATCTTTTGGGCTTTGACCATATTGAAGATGACGAGGCGGAATATATGGAAGATTTTGAAGTCGAGATTTTAAAAACCATGAATATTGCCAATCCCTATCAGGAGTAGGAACCCGCCATGACTGACGACACCCACCACCCAAAAACCGGTTTTTTCAAAAGTATTTTCACCCGCAAATCCTGCGAGACCGTTCGCGAAACGATTGAAGATTTAATTGAAGAAGCCAACACTAACGGGGAAGAACAATTCAGCGAACACGAACAGCTGTTGTTAAACAACATTCTCTGTCTCAAAGACAAAAAATGCGGCCATGCCATGGTGCCGAGAGCCAACATTGTTGCTTTCCACAAATCAGGCTCCGTCGGTGAACTGGCAGAATTAATGGTTGCCAAAGGTCACTCCCGTATTCCGATTTATGACGAAAGCCTTGATGACATCATCGGCATAATCCATGTGATTGATTTGGTTAAAACCCTGCTGAAAGGCCAGAAGAATCAAAAAGTCGAAGAACTGGTCAACCGCGAGGTAAAATTTGTTTCTCCATCCATGCGTGTTCTGGACCTTTTGGGCGAAATGCAGATGAACAAAATCCATATGGCAATGGTCATTGACGAATACGGCGGCATTGACGGCCTGGTTACCATTGAAGACCTGTTGGAAGAGATTGTCGGCGACATTGAAGACGAATATGACTTTGATGATCACCCGGTTATCCTGATTCAGGAAAAGAACCTGATTATTGCCGATGCCCGCGCCGAGCTTGATGAAATCAAAAATATGTCCGGTCTTGACTTATATGAAGGACTTGAGGCTGATGACGAGGAAGAAATCGACACTTTGGGCGGTTTGGTTTTCCACATTGCCCAGCGCATTCCGAACCGCGGCGAAGTAATTGACGGCATGAACGGCATCAAATTCCGCATTCTTGATGTTGATCCGCGCCGCATTAAAAAAGTGATGATTGTTATTCCGGATTCCCTGCAGGCCGAAAATGAACTTACCGACAACAATAACCCGCAAGCTTGAGGATTTTTGGCAGGCTAAAAAACGGCTGGCTTTCCTGCTCGGCATGCTTTCTGTTGAAGTTTTGCCGCCTTTTGACCAATTATGGATTGGTTTCTTCAGCTTTTCTGCCCTGCTTTTGCTGCTCAATTCAGCCATCGGCAGAAAAAATGCTTTTGCAATCGGCTACTGGTTCGGCTTCGGCTATTTTGCCTGCAACATGGCTTGGATTGGCAACGCCCTGCTGATTGACGCTGTCCGTTTCGGCTGGTTATATCCGATAACACTCGCCGCCGCCGGAGCTTTCTTCGGTTTATTCGTTGCCTTTCCGGCATTATTGAGCTTTTACTTTAAAAATCTTTACGCCCGCTGGCTGAGTTTCAGCGCGCTCTGGGTCATCTTTGAATGGATTAGAAGCTTTATTTTCACAGGTTTTCCGTGGAATCTGCTAGGCTCGAGTCTTGCTTTCAGTGACACACTGCTGCAGGCCGCGGCTTTGATAGGTACTTACGGCTTATCCCTGCTGGTTTTGATGGCGCTCTCAGCTCCGGCTTTGCTCCTTTGTTATCGTAACAAAACCGCCGCTGCCGTTTCATTATCGGTGCTTGTTCTTACCGGCGCTTTTCTATACGGCTACGGCTCTTGGCGCTTAGGCTCTGCCGACAACAGCCCGTCGGATATCCGTGTCCGCATCGTACAGCCGGCTATTCCTCAGGCCATGAAATGGAATAAAGAAAAACTCGAAAACAACTTTGCCGAATATATCAAACTCTCGACAGCTCCGGGGCTGGATAAAATTGATTTTGTCATCTGGGGTGAAACCGCCACGCCTTTCCCGCTTGACTTTGAACCGCAGTATCTGGCACAGATAAAAGAAGCCGTCCCGGAAAAAGGCTACCTGATTACCGGTTTGGTCCGTTATCAAATTTCCAAAGGCGATTTCAGACCGCTTAACTCAATGTTTGTCCTCAATCATGAGGGACGGATTCTTGCCTCTTATGATAAATCGCATTTGGTGCCTTTCGGCGAATATATCCCGCTGCGCCGATACCTCCCGGGCTGGATACGCCCTGTCACCAACACGATTGCCGACTTTCTGCCCGGCAGCGGCCCGTCGGTCATCAAACTGAATGACAAACCCGGCTTCGGCACTTTAATCTGCTATGAGGTTATTTTCCCGCATCAGATTATCAATCCTGAAAATCGTCCCGACTGGCTTATCAACCTGACCAACGACGGCTGGTACGGCCAATCTCAGGGGCCTTATCAACATTTGGTTACCACACGTCTGCGCGCCGTAGAAGAAGGCCGCACGCTGGTTCGTGCCGCCAACACCGGAATCAGCGCCGTCATTACGCCTTACGGACAGATAAAATCTTCTCTCGGACTGGATGTAAAGGGGTATATTGACGTAGATTTACCCAAACAGTTGTATATATCAACAGCTTACGGCACCCTCGGCAACCTTATTCCGCTTATATTATGCTTAATTAATATTGTTTTAGCGTTTCTTATCCGCTTGCCTTTTCAGTAAAACTTTGATATTTATGGTATAAAGTATTATATTAGCAATACAAT
>ERZ1026946.553-NODE-553-length-12184-cov-4.817957_pt1 | contig 12184 bp, 10 predicted proteins | sample MGYA00519460_ERZ1026946 | MGnify/ENA primary metagenome ERZ1026946 (study PRJEB26926, sample SAMN06164620) | human gut metagenome | biome: ENVO:00009003; feature: ENVO:2100002; material: ENVO:00002003 | host: Homo sapiens | place: USA | collected 2012 ...
CTCGTGGGCTCGGAGATGTGTATAAGAGACAGGCTGAAGATTGCCGAACAATCGGGGCTGACGAATTTGCTGGCAAAAGCCTTGGCGCCGCTGTTCCGCAAAATTATGCCGGAAGTGCCGTCAAATCATCCGGCCATGGGGTCGATGATTATGAATATTGCCGCCAATGTTCTCGGGTTGGATAATGCCGCCACGCCGATGGGGCTGAAAGCAATGGAGCAATTGCAGGAGCTTAATCCCAAAAAAGACACGGCCTCAAATGCGCAGATTTTATTTATGGTGATTAATGCTTCGGCGGTGACGCTCATACCAATTACGATTTTGATGTATCGCTCCGAACTGGGTGCCGCTAATCCGACCGCTGTTTTTATGCCGATTTTGTTTGCGACTTCCATCTCGACTTTAACCGGCTTTCTGGCCGTGGCCTGGGTGCAGAAACTCAACATTTTTAACCGGGTGGTGCTTGGTTATCTGGCTGCTTTTGCCGCGTTTATTTTGCTGACAGCCTGGTATTTTCATTCCCTGCCGCCGGAAGTCAGGCTCAAGGCTTCGGCCGATTGGGGCAACTGCATTTTATTTACGATAATCATTGTTTTTATTGCTGCCGGATTAATCAAAAAGCTCAATGTTTATGATACGTTTATTCAGGGAGCCAAAGAAGGGTTTGACATAGCCGTCCGCATTATTCCTTATCTGGTTGCCATGTTGGTCGCTATCGCCGTTTTGCGCAGCTCCGGCGTCTTGGATTTGATTGTATTCGGCTTTGACAAGTTTTTCACGCTGCTGGGTATTGATACTGCTTTTGTTGCCGCTCTGCCGACGGCTTTGCTTAAACCTTTGTCGGGCAGCGGGGCAAGGGCGATGATGATTGAAACCATGCAGACTTACGGTGCTGACAGTTTTCCGGCTTTTGTCTCCTGCATTGTTCAAGGCTCGACCGAAACAACCTTTTATGTACTGGCCGTTTACTTCGGCGCGGTTAAAATCAGTAAGGTTCGGTCGGCGCTGCCTTGTGCTTTGCTGGCGGATTTAGCCGGTGTGGTTGCTGCGGTATTTTTTGCCTATCGCTTTTATAATTAAACGAATTTTAATCAAAATCGCCGACAATTCGAAACAACTAAATCAGAGGACGATTCGATGAAAGCATTGCTGCAGAGAGTAAAAAAAGCCGGCGTGGAAATTGACGCCAAACCTTATTCGGAAATCAATCAGGGACTGTTGATTCTGTTAGGCGTTGAAAAGGGAGATGGTGAAAAACAGGCTCAGGATTTGGCCAATAAAGCTGTCAATTTGCGCATTTTTGAAGACGAGCAGCAGAAAATGAACTTATCGGTATTAGATATAAAAGGAGAGGTTCTGGTTGTTTCTCAGTTTACGCTCGCGGGAGATACCAGCCGCGGCAACCGCCCCGGTTTTGAGACCGCAGCCGCGCCGGATCAGGCCAAACCGCTGTATGAATATTTTGTAGACTGTATCAAGTCTTATGGTATAATAACCAAAACCGGTATTTTTCAGGCCGATATGCAGGTTTCGCTGATTAATGACGGGCCGGTAACTTTCATGCTGGAAAAGAAATAAGAGGGAACAAACATGGCTGATAATTCAGATAAGACGCCGAAATTTTTGGAAGCCGGCGGCACCAATTACAATACCGCTGTTTCTTCAAGCCTGCTGCATAACACCGGGACGGAAGATCAGGTTTTGTTTTTATACACGCAGTTGATGAATCTGCCTTTTTCCAAAGTGGATACCATTTTGCAGATAGAGCAGTCTTTGTATAAAGAATTGGCGGCCAAACCGGATGATACGCTGGCTTTAATCGCTCTGATGCAGACCCAGACATCGCTCGGTAACCATGAAAAAGCCAAAGCTTTTGCTTACAAAATCTGGGAAGTCGGCTCCAAGCTGATTAAAGAAGAAGAATATGTTTATCTGAATAATCTGTTGAATCTCGGGCTGCTGGAAATGGCTTCGGTTCTGCTCAAACCCAAATTTGAAAGGCTGAGCGACTATATTGCTTATTACTATCCGATGTTGTTAAAACTTTCAACCATGACCGGCAACAGCTATCTGCTGGAACGCTTGATAACTCACCCGAATGTTCCGGAAAATGATGAGCTGTATATGAAAATTCTCACCCGCTATAAGAATTATAAATATACCGACCACTTTAAAAATGTGCAGCGTTTGATTATTGAACAAGTCAAAGACCGTTTGTGCGTTTATGATTACGATATCTTAGGTCCGGTGATGGAAGAAATTGAAGTCACTTTGTATCTGACCGGCGATAATATGGAGCTGCAGACCGCCCGTGAAGAGCTGGAAGAAAAACTTGACGGCTATTATAAAACAGCAGGAATTGAAAAACTTTCGAGTTTCAGCTGGCGGATAAAACCTGTGGCGTCCCACCCGGCCATCGGTATTTAAGAGAATTTATTTCGGGGTGATAATTTTTGGCAGACTGCCGATGTCGGCTTTTTTGCGGGCATTTGTTTCCACTTTGTTTAAAATCTGCTCACCGGCCTTGATTAAAAGTTTACGCATGAGTTTGGCCGCCACTTCTTGTTCGTTGTCATCGCTGGCAAACAAAATAAAACGGTTTTGGTGTTCTGTTGTCGATGCGCCGTTATCGGTAAATTCCACACCGACGGAAATAACCATCTGCAAGCGGTTTGTATTGCTGTTAATCGGGTCGACTTTGGCGCGCATAACTTTTGATGTAATAATATAATCAGCCAAATCTTTGTTGTCAGTCAGATAAAAATAATCATTCTTGTCAAAAACTTCTTTGAGAATTTGCTTATGACTCTCTGAGGTCGTGTTGTTATAAAACTCGACCGGTGCAATATAAAGCAGATGTTTTTGTTTTTGCTCGTCTTGGTTTTCAGCTTTTTGTGCCTCGGGAGGAACAAGCGGCGTCGGCGCCTGATTCTGAGGCTGTTCCGGTTTGGAGGGTACCGGTTGCGGTTCAGCCTGCGGTTCTCCGGATGGGAGCTCGGCAAGTTTCTCATCATCGTTCAAATCAAAACTGCCGGAAGTTTCCGCACCGCCGTTGTCGGCAACGGCATCGGCAATATTGCTTTTTTTGACATAGCCGGTCACTTCAACGCAGATTTCTTTTTCATTCTGGCGCGTGGTGCGGACTGCTAAATCCTCAACAAAATTGTCAACGACATTATAAACTAAAACATTAAAATCATGCTCGCCGGCCTTGGCTTTGAACTCGGCCAGCTCCGGCAGATTTTTAACCGCTTCGAAAGAAGCTTTATCGGTTGCCCTGAGGCGGATAGATGACTTTGGCTCCTGCGGCTTGATTTTTTCGCAGGCGGCGCCGTAAAGAGCTGCCGCGTCTTCGTTAAGAGACGTTGAGTCAAGAGCCATGTTCAATGAATTATCGCCGGCGGCTTGCAACGGCGATGCTGATAAAATTCCTAAAAATGCAATCGTTATAAATTGCCTGAAATTCATTACCACCAGCTTTTGTCATCATTTTGAAGTTGTTTAATACTTTCGACCCAGCTTCCGACTTCTTTGCCGTCTTTGTCCGACATCAAAAGCTGATATTCAATAACCGGCGTTGCGCTGCCGGGATTCGGCAGGGCGTTGACCAAAACCTGTAAAGAATAATCGGCGTCATTAAGGTTGTCGACAATGGTATAATTGCGTGACCCTTCGATAATCTCCATTGTGACTTTGTGGGCATAATGAAAACCATCGGGCAGCTGGTCGTTGAGTTTTTGCGGCGCAACAACGTTCAGGGTCGGCTTTTCTTCTTTTTTTAAATACAATCCCTGCGTCTGGTCAAGCATTTTGTTGGTAGCGCGCGTTGCGGCAATGGCATATACCTGCGGCATGAGATCCACATCGCTGAAATCCATTGTACGGACGCTGGTATCAAACAGCGGCGCTTCGGTCAGCGGCGGCAGCGGCGCGGCTTTGGCTTCCTGCCCGCTCATCTCTAGGGGAGCAGCATATTCTTCTTCGCCGTCATAATCACGGAACATCATTTCGTCTCCCGAAGTCTGGCAGCCGGAAATCATTAACGCCAAACCGGCGCAAAGCATGGTTTTTTTCATCACTACATTCCTGTTGGTTATTCTTTGCTTTTAATATAAAAGGCTTTTAAAAATTTCTCATTAAATTTTTCGACTTATTCACTTTTAAGATGAGAAAAAATAAGAAAGTCATTTGCTTTTTTCAAAAAATTACGCTACGTTAAGAACAAATTTTACTTTTGCTAACGAAGGAGTAGTCTTGTGAAAAAACTGGCTTTAGCCGCTTTCTTGCTGCTTGCCGCCTGTGGAGGGCGTAATTTTAAAAACGATTTTAACAACAGTCCCGAACTGCTGAATACCTGGACAACACGCGCCAGTATCCAACAGCTTTGTGATGGTTTGTTTGAATATCAGGAAGACGGTTTTGTCGTAAAACGCATTTTAATCGAATTTAACCGCCGTAACGTTTCTTATATGAACTGCCGTCAATACGGCGGAACAAGATAAACTTTTTATCAAAGGATGCCGATGAACGTCCGGTTTTTCACTTTACATCTGCCAGTCATCATCTTTCTGGTTTCCTGTGCGGCACCGTCAACGGATTTGCCGTCAACCGCTCATCTGGATAAAGCATCTATCCGCCGCGAACATATCGGTTACGGCATTAATTATGCCAAAGAGCGGGATAAAAAGATTCAAAGCACTTTTTATCAGATAATCAAAAACACCGGCAGCGAACTTTGTGACCGCAAACTGCGTCCCGGCCTGGGCTTTGATTACGGCGTGCGGCGTCCGCGTTTGAGCTGGTGGCAGTCTTTGAGTGCCGAGCAAAAACAGGAAGAAAAAGATTTGCAGGAACTGAACCCGACGGCCGAAGATAACAGCATATATGTCCGCTTTGTGATTCCGGGCTCGGCTGCCGACAAGGCCGGACTGCAGGAACATGACCAGATTTTATCAATTTTTGGAATCTCCGCTCCGGGCGGCAACGGTGTGGCTGACAAGTTTCAGGAAATCTTGGATAAAAATCTGACCCCGAATTTTATCGGCATGCCGGTGGAAATGGAAGTCAGCCGCAAGGGAAAGGTTATTTCTCTGAAGATTAATCCGGACGAAATCTGCCCTTATTCTTTGGTGATTGACAAGTCAACCCATCAGGTCAATGCTTTTTCTGACGGAGAAAAGGTCTATTTGACGGAAGAAATAATTGATTACCTGCCGGAACAAAACGATTTGGCGGCAGTTTTATCACATGAATTAGCTCATAATACGATGGGACACATTGATTCCCAGCAGCTTAACCAGACAGTAGGCGTTATTGCCGGCGCAGTCTTTGATGTTCTGGCAGATACGGACGGCAGCGGCATGCTCATCGGTATGGAACTGGGCGGAAATGCCTATTCCAAAGATTTTGAAAATGAAGCTGATTATGTCAGCGCTTATTACATGGCGCGCGCCGGTTATGATTATAAAGCCATGCGGGATTTGTATAAAAAGCTGGCCGCCCGCGATATGGGAAGCATTTACGTTGACGGCGTAACACATCCAAAACCGCAGGAACGCTATGCGCTTCTGTATGAAACGGCGCAGGAAATTGATTTGAAAAAGAATTTTAACGAAGACCTTCTGCCTGACTTCAAAGCCCGTAATTCACATTTGGAAGATAAAAGAGACTAAAAATGGTTATCACTTTTTCTGTTATTTTAATCGGCCTTCTGGCCTTTGTCCGCCCGCTGCAAAAAAACAGTTTTTACATTTTGCACGCCGGCATGGTCATTTTGGCGGCCTATTATGTTGAAACGCACTATTTCCGGGCCTCTGTTTTCGGAACCAAAACCCTGCTGTTGTTCTTGGTTTTTCATGCCGTTTCCATAAATATCACGACTTTTGTTGCCTATTTTGTTGACAAACGGGCGGCAATACGCCATGCTTGGCGCGTTCCCGAGAACACGCTCCATGTGCTGGAATTTCTTGGCGGCTGGCTCGGAGCATTGCTGGCGCAGAAAATTTTTCACCACAAAACCAGCAAAAAAAGTTTTCGCAATGTTTTTTGGCTGATGATTGTTCTGGAATTTATCGCCATTTGGATAATTTTGAAATATTTAGGTCTGATTTAAACAACACAAGCTGTAGGAAAATCAATGAGTATTAGTTTAAAAGCCGTTTCCGTCACCCCGACCATGGACTTTGCCGCCCACTATAAAAAAATGTGGCCTTATGTCAAACCTTATTGGTTTCGGGCATTGTTTGCCGTTGCGCTCAGTATTCCGATTGGAGCACTGGACGCTGTCATCGCCTTGTCTTTGAAACCTTATATGGATATTGTGCTGGTTGATAAATCGGCGCAGTCTCCGGCCTTCATTCCTTTGGTGATTGTTGCTTTTACCGTTTTTCAGGGCGGACTGAACTATGTGGCGACTTATATGAACGCCTGGGTCGGCATGAAAATCACGCAGGACGTCAAACGCGCTTTGTATAAAAAATTGTTGACTTTGGAACCGGCTTTCTTTGATAAAAACGATTCCGGTATTGTCATTCAGCGCTTTTCCGGCGATGTCGACATGGCCTGCGCCGGTCTGCTTGATAATGTCCGTACTTTTGCCTCCCGCATTTTTTCGTCTTTGTCTTTAATCGGCGTGCTGATTTACAACTCCTGGCAGTTGTCGATTATCGCCATTGTTGTTCTGTCTCTGGCTTTGCTGCCTTTGGCTTTTGTCCGCCGTTTGATTAAAAACGTGGTCATGGAGCAGGTCAAAGAAGGCGGAGTCATTTTCACCAAATATAATGAGACTTATTCCGGCAACAAAACCATTGCTTCTTACAATCTGCAAAAGCGTATTTATGAAAAATATGACAGCACGTTGCGCCGTCTGTTCAAACTCGGTATCAAAATGGTTCAGAAAACAGCCTGGCTGACCCCGATGATGCATATCATGGTTTCCATCGGCGTCGGTGCGGTCATCGGTTACGGCAGCTACCTGATTGTCAACGGCACAATCACCAGCGGCAGCTTTGTCTCTTTCATCACTGCGCTGATTATGCTTTATAATCCGGTTAAAAACATCGGCAAAAGTTTCAATGCCGTTCAGGTTTCTTTCCTGGCGATTGAGCGTATCAGCGAAATCTTGGAGCTCAAACCGCAGATTATGGCTCTGCCGACTGCCAGCGAGTTGAAACAGGTTAAAAAATCCATCAAATTTGAGAATGTCAATTTTGCCTATGAGCCGGGTGTTCCGGTTCTGCAAGACATCAATCTGGAAGTTAAGGCCGGTACGACTTTGGCTTTTGTCGGCAACTCCGGCGGCGGCAAAAGTACCATTGTCAGCCTGATTCCCCGCTTTTATGATGCGACCTCCGGGCGTATCAGCATTGACGGCGTAGACATCAAAGAATATTCTCTGGAGAGCCTGCGTGATAAGATTGCCGTTGTTTTTCAGGATAATTTCCTGTTTGGCGGCACGCTTCGTGACAATATTTTGCTCGGCAAGCCGGATGCGACCGAAAAAGAGATTGAAACAGCAGTCAAAATGGCTTGTCTGGACGATTTTGTCAGTGAGCTTGAAAAGGGTCTGGATACCGATATCGGCGAGCGCGGAACCCTGCTTTCCGGCGGTCAGCGCCAGCGTTTGTCGATTGCCCGCGCTTTTGTTAAAAACGCGCCGATTGTCATTTTGGACGAGGCCACTTCAGCTTTGGATAACAAGTCGGAAGCCGTGGTGCAAAAAGCCATTGAGAACCTGATGAAAGACCGCACGGTATTTGTGATTGCCCACCGCTTGTCGACAGTCCAGAATGCCGATAAAATCGTTGTGATTAATGACGGTCATATCATCGAAAGCGGCACGCACAAAGAACTGCTCAATTTGGAAAACGGGGCTTACAAGGCTCTGTATAACGCCCAGTTTAAGTAAAGCGCATCAGAACAGATGCTTTGGTTATGATTAAAAAAATCCCCGCAAAGAATAATCGGGGATTTTTTATCGGAATATTTTAATCTTTCTGCCAGTCAACCAGCGGTGTTTCTTTTCCGTCCGGCAGGTTAAAATGCCACCATTCATGAGGAATAGATTCTAAGCCGATTTGCTCCATCAGTTGTTTCAAATCTTCACGGTTGCGGATTTCTTCAGCCATGTCCGGATTTTGATAATGCTGGGTTGCTTTTTGCAAATGTACAAAAAAAGCGTCAGTCTCGCCGTTTTGGATTTGCTGTGCAAACTCCGGGGTATAAGCATCAACCTTTGTCGGATAACACAGCTCTTGGCCGTTTTCATCACACAGGCAGCAATCAATGGCCGCTGCGTGGCAATGGCAGGAGCGGGTGGCTGTTGCGGCAAAAAATCCCGGCTGCGGAATAATCTCATGCAACAAATCATGAGCCAGAGGCGGACGATATGCGTCGCGGATTTTCAGTTTTTGGCGTCTCTGCCGCAAAATCGGTACCAGTTTTTGCAGCCTTTCCCACAGCTGCGGTAAAACATATGCCTTGTTGCCAAAACCGATTTCTGCATAAACCGGCGTTTGGGTCATATTTTCTTTGCAGGCATACATCATGTCGATGATAAAACGGTCACCGCTGATTTCGACTAATTCTTCGCTGAACATGAATGATTATTCTTTCTGAAAATGATAACAATAAAACCAGCATAGCGCAAATGCCCTTTATAGTCAATTTGTTCTCAAATAAAATGCCGGCTGTTTCCAACCGGCATGAACATAAAAGCTTGTTTGTGCTATTTATACAAATCAGGCAGCAGTTTCTTTTCCTGATTTTTGTTGGCGCGCTTTTTATCGGCTTTTTCAAAAGCGGCGATAAAAGCTTTGGCGTCCCAGCCGCTGCTGTTGTCGGAATACAGCTCTGCTGTCAGCTTATCAAGTTCGGCAGCAAAGTCTTTGTCTTTGACCAGTTTGTTGACGTCATTGAAGCTGGTAACCTGCGTGGCGCCGTATTTATCGGCACACCAGTCAAGAATGGCATCGCGCAGCCCGCGTAAGTCTTTAGCTTTGGCTTTTTGAATAATATATTTTCTGTAATCGCTTATTTGATTTTTGCCGCCGCTTTGATGTTTGCTGCGGAAAATCAGATAACTGATAACAATCCCCAAACCAAAGGCGCCGAGGAGCAGCAGGATAATTTCGGCATTGCCGAAAGAACTGATTTTCTCTTTGACTTGGACCGGAATAGCCGAATTTTGCGGTTGCGCATCCGCTGCCGGTTGAAGAACAGGAGCTGCCGGTGCAGGAGCGCTAATGGCCGGTTGTGCTTCTTCGGGGATGGCCGGATTGGGCAGAACATCAATTTCTGTTGCCGGCAAAACGGCAGTTTGCAGTTTGTTGCTGCGAATGTCATACCAGTTGACTTTGACTTCCGGTATGCTCATTTTGCCGGATTTATTGGGAATATAAACGTTTGATACTTTGGCAATTGACACGACCGAACCGCGTTCAATGCTCATTTCCGTTGCCGGTTTTTCCGGATATTGCTTCAGGCCGTTAACTTCACCGAAATTAATTTCCGGCAGCTGGCTGTCCAAAACGCCGTTGGCTTTGAGATAAACCGTGCGGTGAACGGCTTCGCCGACTTTGAAAACCGGATTTTCGGGTTCCCATTTGCCAACCAGCAAAACCTGGCTGGCCGGCAGCCACCAATTGCCGTTATTGGCCGCCGGAATTGGTTTGACATCAATATCAATCGGCTTGCTGCGCAGCAAGACCGGTTCTCTTTCGGCAAAAGTAAAACCGAGGGTCGCCTCTAAATCATCACCGAACAGGTCTTTGAACGGATCAATCCTTTTTTGCGGTTTGCCCAGAACATAACCTTCAAAACGCGCGGTCGGAATAGTTAACTTGCCGCTGCGCTGCGGGAATAAAGCATATTTGAAAACAATCTCGCGCATATTGCGGCCTTTAACCACCAGAGGGTTAATCTCCGGCGTGCCGAGCGAGCGGATGACCCAGTCTTTGGAATTATCAATCTCAAAAATCGGCTCGGATCCTTGCAGGCCGCCGCTGTCAATAAGACTCAGCGTATAAATAATTTCCTGCTGCACAAACGGATTATTGTTATTAATCCGTCCGGTCATTGTGAAAGGCGGCTTTTGCGCTTCTGCCGTCTGTGCCGGTTTGGCCTGTCCCGGAACTGCGGCGCCGGAAGGCAGGACTTCAACCGTAATCGGCAGCGTATGAATATTATTTTTTATCACAAAAGAGGGAATGACAAATTTTCCGGATGCTTTGGGTTTCAGGACATAGCTGTCCGTAACCTGCCGGTTGGCAACATTGTTAATCACCTGTACCGAGGTATAGCTGCCGGCCTGCAAAATATCAAAATCCTGACGCAGGGCTGAAACATCAATTGCACCGGCATTCATATTTTTATAGGTGATTTTAAATTCTAAAGTTTCATCGAGGGTAATCACCGGACGGTTGACCGTTGCCGTCACTTCTTCGCTGCTTTGTGCTCCGGCATTGACCGAAAACGCCAAAACAAAAAGAATTGCCATTAGAATTTTTTTCATATTATTCATCTCCATAACGGTTTAAGCGATATTCGCGGGCGATAAAAGCTTTTAACAGGCCGCCCGGATCTTCGGGAATTTGGCGAAACTGCTGCACCCGTGCCTGACGTTCTTCATCATATTTATGATCATCGCCGCCTTTTTGCAACTCCGCCGCTCCGGGTTTTTGCTCTTGTCCGCCCTGAGGCTGAGGTTGTTCGGCTCCTTGCGATTCCTGTTCTTTGCCGTCTTGTTCCTGCTCCTGGCCGTTGTCTTGTTTGTCTTGCTGTCCCTGCTGTTGGTCATCGCCCTGCTGGTTGTCATTCTGCGGATTTTGTTGGTCAGGCTGTTGTTTTTGGTCATCATTCCGGTCGGACTGCTGGTTTTTATCCTGATTATTATCACCGGCATTATTTTGCGACTGGTCCTGCTGGCTTTGCGAATTATCCTGCTTGTCCTGATTTTGATTCTGGTCTTGGTTCTGATTTTGTTGCTGCTTTTGCTGCTGTTTTTGTTGTTTCAGATATTCAAGGTTAAACTTGGCATCTTCGTGTTTGGGGGCTTTTTTTAAAACTTCTTCATAAGTTTTAATTGCCTCGTCGATTTTGCCGCTTTTCGCCAAAGCATTTCCGAGATTATACTGCGATGTCACATCTTCTTTTCCGGCATAATTTTGAACCGCCGCTTTGAAATCGCCGAGGCGGTACTGTGCCGCGGCTTTCCATTCGGGCGTTTCAAATTTTTGCTCGGCTTGCTTAAAATCACCCTGATTAAAAGCTTTTAAGCCTTCCTGATTGTTATTTAAGAACCAGCCGGCCTGAGCCGTTTGCGCAAAGCCCAACACCAGCAGAATAACAAAGATTCCGCGGCGGAAAAAATACAAACAGCAGAGCAGGGGAATAAACACCAGATAATAGCCTGTATCCACCCACATCGACTGGGTGTTCTCGCTTTGTTTGAGTTCGCTGATACCCTGATTGATAAAATTATCAAGAGCGGTAATATCCTGGTCGCCGGGACTGAGCGGTTCATAAAGGCCGTTGCCGTAACGGCTGATAAGTTTGAGCTTTTCGTTTATACCGCGGTTGACCTCAATGACGCTGACTTTGAACTTTTGGGCTGCGGCGGCTTTGGCGGCCTCAAGAGCCAAGTCAAACCGCTGCCCGACATCACTGGTGAAAATGACAATATTACCGGTGAAATAACCGCCGTTCCGAAATTTCTCAACCGCCAGATTAATGGCACGGTCCAAACGGTCGCCGTTACTCGGCATAATGTCATAATTAACCGCCGGCAGCAGATTTTCAATCAACTCGATATCATCGGTAATCGGCGTAATCAGAAAAGGTTCGTCTGTATAAACAATCAACCCGCTTTGTGCGGTTTTCAGACCTTTAAGCATATCGGTTATTTTGAACTTGGCACGTTCGAGCCTGCTCGGCGCCAGATCAGATTTTTTCATATCAGAAGACAGATTAAGCAAAATCATCACCGGGTTTTCAGGACTCATTGTCGGTGCTTCAAGTTTTTTCCATGTTGGTCCGGCAATGGCGACAATCGCGCTCAAAAAGGCGATCAGGCTGAGCCAGCCGAGCATGCGCCGCTGCCCGCTGGAACCTTTAATCAGCAAAAAGTTTAAAAGCTTGCGGTCGCAGACGTTTTCCCAAGATGATTTGATGCGGATACTGCGAAAAT
>ERZ1026946.562-NODE-562-length-12100-cov-4.925446_pt1 | contig 12100 bp, 9 predicted proteins | sample MGYA00519460_ERZ1026946 | MGnify/ENA primary metagenome ERZ1026946 (study PRJEB26926, sample SAMN06164620) | human gut metagenome | biome: ENVO:00009003; feature: ENVO:2100002; material: ENVO:00002003 | host: Homo sapiens | place: USA | collected 2012 ...
ACGAGATGTAGCTCCGTCTCGTGGGCTCGGAGATGTGTATAAGAGACAGGCTTAATATGTCGATTATTGACGACAGAAAAGCCGAGTAAACAGACACTTCTATTAATTTATCTTTTGCAATTAAAAAATGATGACAAACGGCTGAAAATAATGTATAATACTTTAATATGAAAATGTATATAAAGTGGAGGAAAATGCCATGGCGATTGTTCGTACCGAAGCATATTTTAATTCTTCGAACGGAATTAACAAAATAAGAACGCTTATTTGGAAAGATGATGAACTCACTCCGCGCGGCGTATTCCAGATAGCGCACGGAATGGCTGAGCACATAGGACGCTACGATGAGTTTGCGAAGTTTATTGCTTCTAACGGATTTGTTGTATGCGGAAATGACCATTTAGGCCACGGTAAATCGGTAAACGATGTTTCCGAACTCGGATTTATTGCTGAAAAGAACGGTGATAAGCGGCTTGTAGACGATATGCATATACTTACTAAGATCATGAAAAAGAGATATCCGGATTTACCGTATTTCCTCTTTGGCCACAGCATGGGTTCTTTTTGTGCAAGAGTTTATACAGCACATTTCGGCGATGAGCTGAACGGAGCTGTTTTTTGCGGAACGGGGGAGCTTCCGGCAGTTGCCGCCGCTTTACAGGAACCGATAAACAAACTTTGTGAAAAGCTCGGTCCACACACTAAATATGAAATTATGGGCAGTGCTATGAATGCATTTTTTAATGTGATGGTTCCCGATAAAACTTCGCCGTTATCATGGATCAGCGCAAATGCAGATAATATTGAAGCATATAAGGATGACCCGCTTTGCGGATTTACATTCACACTCGGCGGTTACAGAGACCTTTTTGCGATTGCCAATGACGCATCACGCAAGGAGTGGGCGTCTGAGGTTCCTCTTGATCTTCCGATTTTAATTATTTCCGGCGCGCTTGATCCTGTGGGTCTTAACGGCAAGGGCGTTATGGCTGTTTCAGATAATTTGGTTTTAGCCGGGAATGAGCCTACGGTGGTTCTGTACCCCGGCGACAGGCATGAAATACTCATGGAAAGCGACAAGGATGTTGTGTACCATGACGTTTTAGCTTGGCTCGATTCACAATATGTTGCCGAATGAGGTTGTTTAATTGTCAGAAAAATATAATGTTTCAAAAGAAGAAAAAATAAGACAGGCAGAGTTTGCGGATAAAGTTAAGACAGTCTTGGCGGCTGAGTTTTACGAGTGCTCTCCTAAAGCATTTATTCATACATACGGTTGCCAAGGAAATGTTTCCGACAGCGAACGCATAATGGGTATGCTTAAAGAGATGGGCTATGAGTTTACAAATGATGCGTCAAAGGCCGATTTAATCCTTTATAATACCTGTGCCGTGCGCGAACACGCCGAGGACAGAGTTTTCGGAAACGTCGGAGCCGTGAAAAAATACAAAAAGGATAATCCGCATCTTATTATAGCCCTTTGCGGTTGTATGATGCAGCAAGAGCATATCAGAAATAAAATATACAGCAGCTATCCGTTTGTTGATCTTGTATTCGGCACACACGCGGTTACATCGCTCCCTGAATTGCTTTACAGGACACTTTCGGGAAACAAACGCGTTTTCTATGCTCCGGATAGTCACGGTGAAATTGCGGAGGACATACCGATTTACCGTGACAGAGGGATTAAAGCTTGGTTACCTATAATGTATGGTTGCGATAATTTTTGCACATACTGCATAGTGCCGTATGTTCGCGGCCGAGAGAGAAGCAGAGAACCTCAGGCAGTTCTGAACGAAGCAGAGGATATCATCGCAAATGGATATAAAGATATAACGCTTTTGGGGCAGAATGTTAACTCGTACGGAAAAAACAATGTTTCCGATATGAATTTTGCGGGACTTCTCCGTGAAGTAGCTAACCTTGACGGCGATTTTTGGGTAAGGTTTATGACTTCACACCCAAAGGACTGTACAAAAGAGCTTATAGATGTAATGGCGGAGAACGATAAGATTGCCAAGCATTTGCACTTGCCTTTCCAATCGGGAAACGATCGCGTTTTAAAAGCGATGAACAGGCATTATGACCGTAAAAAATATCTTGAACTGATAAATTATGCAAAAGAAAAGATTCCTGATTTATCGCTTACAAGCGATGTTATTGTTGGATTTCCGGGTGAAACTTACGAGGAGTTCAAAGATACGTTGTCGCTTATAAAAGAAGTCGAATTTACATCACTTTTTACGTTTATTTATTCTCCGCGTGAGGGTACAAAAGCGGCGTCGATGGAAGACCCTGTAACAAAAGATGAAAAATCAAGATGGTTTAAGGAACTTTGTGACCTACAGGAGTCAATTGCGTCAAAAAGAACCGCTAAGATGAAAGACAATATATATAAGGTTCTTGTCGAATCCGAATCTAAAAATCATCCCGGTATGCTTTCGGGCAGGACCGAAGGAAATATTATTATCGAATTTTCCGGTGACAGCAGTTTGATAGGTTCATTCAGAAATGTTAAAGTTACCGAACCGCTTAATTGGATATTAAAGGGCGAATTGCAACAGTAAATTATCCCGTGAGGGTTATTTAAAAACATCTTTTAAAGGAGTTAAAAATGGAACTTGAGAAAATGGCAAGGCAGCTCGGCGCTGCTATTCAGCAGGACGAGGCTTATCTTAATTTTGAAAAAGCAAGACTTGCAAATGAGGCTGACGAGGAGCTCAACGACCTTATGGGCAAAATAAGACTTATACAGATGTCTTATCAGGTTGAGGCTGCCAAGGATGAGCCAGATGAGGATAAAATGAATGGTTTTAACCAGGAATTTCAGGGTGTTTATTCTCAGATAATGGCTAACAAGAATATGCAGGAATACGAAAAAGCGAGACAGGCTGTTGATGATATGATGAATTATATTACCGGTATTCTCGGCCTTTGCGTAAACGGTGAGGATCCCGAGACCTGCGATCCGAGAGCTCATCAGCATGATTGCGGCGGCGAATGCTCTTCGTGCAGCGGCTGCAATCATTGATAAATTTTATTTTACCGAGGTAAAAAAATGGCTGAATTATCACCTATGATGAAACAATATTTTGAAATAAAAAAGGATTACGGCGATACTATCCTTATGTTTCGTCTCGGCGATTTTTATGAAATGTTTTTTGATGATGCCAAAACGGCGTCCAAAGAACTTGACCTTGTTTTAACGGGTCGTGACTGTGGCCAGGAGGAACGCGCGCCCATGTGCGGCGTTCCTTTTCACAGTGCTGACGGGTATATTGCTAAGCTTGTCAGTAAGGGGTACAAGGTTGCCGTATGTGAACAGCTTGAGGACCCTAAAACGGCTAAAGGTATAGTAAAACGCGATGTAATACGTGTTATTACTGCAGGTACCGTTATCGAAAGCAGTATGCTCGATGAAACAAAAAACAACTATCTTTGCTCTTGCTGTCTTTTGTTTGACGGCTTAGGGCTTTGTTTTGTTGATGTTTCAACAGGCGAACTGTATTTAACTGAGTTTTCCGAAAATTATGATGAAAAAGCGGTAGATGAACTCGCGAGGTTTATGCCGAGCGAGATACTTATGAATAAAGAAACCTCAACTCTTAAAAGATTTTGTACCTTTGTCAGCAAAAAGACGGAGGCCACCGCCGAAACATTATCATCATCCGAATTCGACTTTGAAAAATGTAAAAATATCGTTCTTTCCCATTTTGAAAAGAGCAGTCTTGATTCACTTGATCTTGAAAATAAGAAAAGTGCCGTTTGCGCTTTGGGCGCTGCACTTTCATATTTATATAACGCTCAGAGAAATGACCTCAATAACATAAAAAGTATAAATTTCTACTCCGATTCGAGGTTTATGAAAATCGGTCTTTCCACAAGACGCAACCTTGAAATCACCGAAACTATGCGTGACCGCGAGAAAAAGGGGTCTCTTCTGTGGGTATTGGATAAAACCAAAACAGCTATGGGTAAAAGGCTTATTCGCAATTGGACGGAATGTCCGTTGTATGACTGTGCCGCAATAATAAGGCGGCAAAATGCGGTCGATGAGCTTTACGGAAACACGCCGTTACGTGAAGAACTTATGTCACTTATGGGCGGAATATATGATATGGAAAGGCTTATGACCCGTGTCCTTTATAATACGGCAAATGCGAAGGAGCTTTTGTCGCTGAAGTCTACGCTGTCTCCGTTGCCGAGAATAAAAGAGATGCTCTCCGGCTGTACTTCTTCTATGCTGAAATCTGTCTATGATAATATTGACCTTCTCGAAGACGTTTATAATCTTGTCAATGACGCGATAAGTGAGGATGCACCGTTTTCCGTAAGAGAGGGCGGTATGATTAAGGATAATTTCAATGCCGAGCTTGACGAGCTTCGTGATATAGTAAACGGCGGAAAGACTTATCTTGCCGAGCTTGAAAAAAATGAGCAGGAAAAAACCGGCATTAAGAAGCTTAAAATCGGATACAACCGGGTGTTCGGTTATTTTTATGAAGTACCTAATGCTTTCAAAGAGCTTATTCCCGATGAATACATAAGAAAGCAAACTCTGACAAATTGTGAAAGATACATATCGGAGGAACTAAAAGCACTTGAAACCAAAGTCCTCGGAGCTCAGGAACGAATAGTCAGCCTTGAATATGAAGTATTCAGCTCTGTGCGTAAAAAAATCGGTGAGCAGTATGAGCGCACTCAGCGCACTTCAAAGGCAATAGCGACCCTTGATGCGCTTTGCAGTCTCGCTTTTGTTGCTGTTTCAAATAATTATTCTCGCCCTACAGTCAATGCAGGAGATCGTATAAGCATAGTTAACGGAAGACATCCTGTCATAGAAAAAATGCTCGGCGGTGCGCCATTTGTACCGAATGATACGACTCTTGATTGTACAGATAATCGAACGCTTATAATAACCGGACCGAATATGGCAGGTAAGTCTACCTATATGCGTCAGGTTGCCATAATTGTTCTTATGTCTCAAATGGGAAGCTTTGTTCCTGCCGAGAGTGCCGAAATAGGGCTTGTTGACAGTATTTTCACACGTGTAGGTGCATCCGATGATTTGGCGTCGGGGCAATCAACTTTTATGGTTGAAATGAATGAGGTTGCCGAAATCCTTGAGAATGCCACAAAGAAGAGTTTGATTATACTCGATGAAATCGGCAGAGGTACATCGACATATGATGGAATGAGTATAGCAAAGGCTGTTCTTGAATATGTTACGGACAAGCATAAAATCGGTGCAAAAACTCTGTTTGCAACACATTATCACGAACTGACAGAGCTCGAAAATACTCTTGATGGCGTTAAAAATTACAATATTGCCGTTAAAAAGCGCGGCGATGACATAACATTTTTACGCAGAATTGTACGCGGCGGTGCCGACGGCAGCTACGGTATAGACGTGGCAAAGCTTGCCGGAGTACCGGAAAGCGTTGTAAGAAGAGCACGAGCTATTCTTAAATCACTTGAGGCAGAGGGAATTCCGAAAAAAGAATTCCGTGATGATAATAAGACCGAATCCGGCAGTGATTTTCAGCTTTCGTTCGAGCAAAACAATAACGATGAAATCCTGGACGAACTTAAAGCGTTGGATGTCAATACTCTTACTCCGATTGAAGCTATGTCAAAATTATATGAACTTTCAAATAAAGCAAAGCAATAGGTGTTATTATGCCGAAAATTAACCGATTACCCAAAAGTATATATGAACTGATTGCCGCCGGAGAGGTTGTTGAACGACCGGCTTCGGTTGTCAAAGAGCTTGTTGAAAATTCAATCGACGCAGGCGCAAAAGACATTACGGTCGAAATACAAAACGGCGGAATCAAGTACATACGTATAACCGACAACGGCTGCGGAATTTCTCGCGAGGATGTACCGCTTGCATTTACAAGTCATGCGACAAGTAAAATATCAAGGGAAGAGGACCTTTTTTCAATAGGTACACTTGGTTTTAGAGGTGAGGCGCTTGCCTCAATTTCGGCTGTTTCGCATACCGAAATGCTCACAAGGACAAATGACAGTAATATAGGCACAAGAATGACCGTATCTGGCGGTGAATTTTCAAAATGTGAGGATGCAGGCTGTCCTGTCGGTACAACAATAGTTATAAGAGACCTTTTTTACAACACTCCCGCAAGAATGAAATTTTTAAAAACAGATCGTTCGGAGGGAATGGCTGTTGCGGGAATCGTGGATAAAATCGCACTTTCACATCCCGAAATATCTTTTAGATTTATTAAAGACGGTAAGCAACTTTTATGCACTTCCGGAAACGGTGAGCTCTATTCAGCGATATATTCGGTATTCGGTAAGGAGTTTGCCGAAACATTGATTCCTGCATCATATGACATAAACGGAATAACCGTTCGCGGTTATATATCCAAACCTTTTAATTCACGCGGCTCAAATTCAATGCAGACTTTTTTTGTAAACGACAGATTTATAAAAAGCAGAACTGCGTGCGCCGCGCTTAACGAGGCGTACAAAAACTCCGTTATGGTAGGGCGATATCCTGCTTGTGTTTTGTTTATTACAACGCCTCCTCAGGCTGTTGATGTTAATGTCCATCCCGCCAAAACCGAGGTTCGCTTTTCAAATGAAAAAGCGATTTTTGACGTAATTTATTATGCGGCGAAAAATGCGTTGAACGGTGATGATTCAAGACCGCAGGCAAGCTTTAAACGCAATGAATTGCTTGAGCCTGCAAAATCAGAGCCCATACAGGAAAGACTTATAATTGATGAGACTTCGCCTGTCGCATCGAGTTCCGATATCGGTTATAATTCTTTCGCGGAGAAACACCGGAATGCTTATATTCCGAATAAACCGCAACAGATTTTTTACGACAGCGGAAAAACGAATTACAATAAAAGCAATGATGACGACACAATAGATTTGTCGGTAAGAACAGCTGTACCGACTCAGTCTGTTACGCCTCCGATAAGCGAAAACAAAACGGAAATATCCGAAGAGTTCGGAGTTAAAATTGTTGATGACAATGAAAAGGCTGTGGATATACGTTATATCGGCGAAGCATTTAAGACATATATATTTGCCGAATTTGACGGAAAGCTTATAATAATAGATAAGCATGCGGCTCATGAAAGAATGTTGTTTAACAAGCTGAAAAAAGAAAACGGAAAAAACGGCAGCCAAATGCTTTTGTCTCCTATAAGCGTTACTTTGAGTAAAGAAGAGTATACTGCAATATTGGAGAATATAGACACCGTGAGAGAGAGCGGGTTTGAAATTGACGATTTCGGTGAAGGAACCGTGATTGTCAGGGCTTGTCCTTTAAATCTCGAAAAGGAAAATATTGTTTCTTTGATTACTGAAATAGCAGGATATTTGCTCAAAAATCAAAGAGATATTTTACCCGAAAAACTCGATTGGATCTATCACTCAATTGCGTGCCGAGCTGCTATTAAAGCAGGCAACAATAACAGCGACTATGAGCTAATGCGTTTTGTAAAAAAATTGCTTACCGACAAAGATGTCCGGTATTGCCCTCACGGCAGACCTGTTATTGTTGAAATGACAAAGTATGAATTAGATAAGCAATTCGGGAGAATCCAGTAATGGATAAAATTAAAATATTGGTAATTGTCGGTCCGACCGCTTCGGGAAAGACGGCACTTTCGATATCCTGCGCCGAAAAGTTTGGCGGCGAAATTGTATCTGCGGACTCAATGCAAATATATGAGGGCTTGGATATAGCTACGGCTAAGCCGACCGCAGATGAAATGCACGGCATAAAGCATTATATGATAGGCTTTTTGCCTGCCGATAAAACATACAGCGTAGCAGATTATGTCTGTGACGCAGAAAAGTATATTAAAGATATTCATGTGCGTGGGAAATTACCTATAATTGTCGGAGGTACCGGACTTTATATTGACAGTCTTGTAAATAATATAAAATTTACACAGTCGCCTACCGACAATGAATTACGTGTAAAATTGCAAAAGGAATGTGAAGAAAAGGGGAGCGAAGCTATGCTGTCAAAGCTTCGTGCGATTGACCCGGATTATGCCGCTTCGCTACACCCCAACAATGTCAAAAGAATAATCAGGGCTTTGGAAATTTATTATTCTACGGGAGAAAATATGAGCTCTACATTGAAAAAATCAATATCGGAGCCGTCTCAATATGAACCGGTTTTTATCGGGATAAATTACAGAGACAGGGCAAAGTTGTATGAATGCATTGATAAACGTGTTGATTTAATGCTTGACAAGGGTCTTTTAAAAGAAGCAGAGACGTATTTGGGTAATATGGGTAGTACAGCTGTTCAGGCAATAGGATATAAGGAGCTAAAGCCTTATCTTTCGGGTGAAGCCGAGCTTTCTCAGTGCGTTGAAAACCTAAAACGTGCAACGCGCAATTATGCTAAACGGCAATTAACATGGTTTCGCAGAAATCAAAATATCAATTGGATTTATCCCGATGAGTATGATACAAGAGATAAAATGCTGAACAAGGTTTATGAAATTATAGAAAGGGCGGGTATTCTTGAGCGATGAAAAAGTCGTAAAGCTCGGCGGACGAAAAAAGAAGAAAAAATATCTGCCGTTTTTATATGCGGCATTTGCTTTGATTATTGTCGGCATATTTATGTATCAGGTGTATAAAATCAATTACAGCCCTGTAAAGACCGAAATAGCCCTTGAAAAAACTGTGTCAAATTCGGTATCTACTTCGGCATTTGTGGTGCGCGACGAAACACCTATAAAGGCGAATGTTACGGGAACTTTGGTTCCGCTTGTCGAAGACGGTAAGCGTGTGGCAAACGGCGACGACGTTGCAGTTGTGTTCGATTCCGAAAATGCGGCAAGAAATTATAATGAACTGAAAAAAGTAAAAGAGGATATTGCGTATTACTCATCGCTTCAAAACAAAGTCGGCGTTCAGACAAATGATGTTGAAACGCTTGATAACAGGATTTATTCCGCTTGCGATGATTTGGTTTCGGCGATAAATACCGGAGAAGTTGATAATTACTCGGAAAAGGAAAGCACGCTGAGAGACGCCATTACTTCACGTCAATTATCAACAGGAACAGTTATAGACCCAACGCAAAAACTGAGTGAATTAAACACAAGACTAAACGAGCTCCAAAAGAATGAGGGCGGCTATACAAAAATACAGGCAAACAACCCCGGGTATTATATAAGCACTGTTGACGGGTACGAAAATGCAGTATCTTATACAGGTGTTTTAAATCTGACCACCGACAAAATCGATGCATTGATTGACAGCAGTACATTGCCGAACGCCGACAATTCAAGTTATATGGGTAAGCTTGTTGACGCTTTTAACTGGTATATCATCTGTGTTATAGATTATAAGGATGCCGCATCATTAAAGGTCGGAGAAAAGATAACCGTTGAATTTACGGGAACGACTGCCGAACCGCTGTCGGCTGATGTTGTAAAAATCAATGACGCTGCGGACGGAAGAACGTCAATTATTCTTAAATGCAATCTCATGAACAAAAAATATGCGGTTTTACGTAAAAATCCCGTTAAACTTATTTTTAATACATATACAGGATATCAGGTAAACAATAAGGCTGTTCGTGAAATCAACGGGCAAAAAGGTGTTTATGTTTTAAACGGTAATATAGTAAAATTCAAAAAGATAAACATTGTTTATTCCGACTCTGAGTATTCAATTTGTTCCGTTCCCGACGGTGAGAGCGGATATTTAAAGCAATATGATGAAATTATAGTAGAAGGGACTGATCTTTATGACGGAAAAATCCTTGATTGACGAGAAATTTTCCGATATCGAATACAATCTTAAAGCAATCCGTGAGGATATAGCCGAGGCAGCGATAAAGAGCGGCAGGCGTCCTGAGGATATCGATTTTATGGCGGTAACAAAAACCGTAGATGAGATGTACATAAATCATGCCATCGACTGCGGGATTACGCTTATCGGTGAAAACAAGGTGCAAGAAATGCTTCGTAAAAAGCCAAACCTTAAGCTTACCGGTGTCAGAAAAAATCTTATCGGACATTTACAAACAAACAAGGCGTCTCAAATAGTAGGCGAGGTTGATATGATTGAGTCTGTTGACTCGATTAAGATAGCCAAGGAAATAGGAAAGCAGTCTGTTAAAAAGGGTTTGGTTACCGATGTTTTACTCGAGGTCAATATCGGCCGCGAGGAGAGCAAAACAGGAATAATGCCGGAGGAGCTTGACAGTGTACTTTATGAAGCTGCAGAAATTAACGGTATTCATATATGCGGACTTATGACAATACCGCCTATTTGCGAAGAAAATACTGAACTTTGTAAATTTTTTGAGAATATCTACAATATGTATGTTGACATTAAGAGCAAAAAAATAGATAATGTATGTATGAATGTGCTTTCAATGGGTATGTCGGGCGATTATAAAACCGCAATCCTTGAAGGTTCAAATCACGTAAGAATCGGTTCAAAGATATTCGGACCGAGAATATATTAAGCGGAGGACTGAAAAAATGAGTTTTTTGGACAAAGTCAAAAATATGGTCAATGTATCTGAAGAGGAATATTATGATGATCTGGACTCCGGCGATTACTCATCAAAAGACAGGGACGATGACGACGATGTTCCCGCACCGCGTTCATCACGTTCTTTTTCAAGAGACAGAGATAGAGACAGAAATGATCCCAATAAAGTTGTAAACATTAATACTACGGCTCAGCTTCAGGTTGTTCTTGCAAAGCCCGAGAGCTTTGAAGAGGCCAAGGCTGTTGCGGATAACCTTAACGAGAAGAGAACCGTGGTTTTAAACCTTGAATCTGCAAACAGAGATGTAGCAAGACGTCTTGTAGACTTTTTGAGCGGCGTTGCATATGCCAACGGCGGTCAGTTTAAACGTGTTGCAAACAGTACGTTTATAATCACACCGTACAACGTTGATGTTATGGGTGATCTTTTGGATGAACTCGAGAACAACGGTATGTTTTTTTAATTTGAATTTAAATAAATTTAATAAGGGGTAAAACTATGCTCAATCCTGATAAAATCAAAGAAAAAGAATTTCAAACGACAGGTCGCGGTTCTTACAGAGCCGACGATGTTGATAGCTTTTTGGCTGAAGTGAGCTCTTCATACGAACAGATGTTTAAAGAGAACGGAGAGCTTGTTAAGAAGATAAGCCTTCTCGCCAATAAAGTGGAAGAATATAAAAAGGACGAGAATTCTTTGAAGGAAGCACTTTTAGCGGCTCAAAAGCTTGCCGATAAGATTGTTGCCGATGCTAAAGAGAAAATTAAAAGCGATCTTGCCGATGCGCAGGATAAAGTTGACGGTATGCTTTCGTCCGCGAAGGGCGAGGCTGCCGATATAGTGGCAAAGGCTAAAAATGAAGCCGACGGAACAATTCTTCAGGCTAAAAAACAAGCCGACGAAATTCTCGGAACGGTTAACAGAAAAGTAACTCAGGAAAGCCTCGCGTTTGATATGCTGCAGAAGGAGTCCTCGGATTTTCGCTCAAAGCTTATCTCGATGTACAAGGAACACTTAAATCTTATAAACGATCTTCCTGCCTTAGCTGAAGAAAAGCTTGCGGAAATCGAAAAGAAGGAAGCTGCTCTCGCTCCTAAAGAGGATGAAAAGCCGGAGGTCGAGCCTGAACAGGAAAAAATTGATGAACCCGATGAGCCTGCTGAGAATACGGAACCCGAGGTAATTCAGGAGGAAGCTGACGAAAAAGAAGACGACGATTCAGGATTGGAGCGGTTTTCACTTTCGGATATAGGCCCCGCTGATGAATATGATGACATTTCGTCCGATTCACACTTCGATGATGATTCAGATTCAGGTTTTTCTCTGAATGTTTCGGATGCTGAGTTCGATGATGAAGATGATTCGACAGAGAACAACACTGTAGCGGAAAACGATTTGTCCGACGATGACAGCGGTGAGGCTGATGATGACGAGGACGATGAGCCCGTATCGTTCAAAAGCTTCTTTAAAAAGAAATAAGAAATAAATAGTTGAGGTGAACTGATGATTCAATTTCTCACCGTATTCATAATTGCCTGTCTCTTATACACATCTCCGAGCCCACGAGACGGAGCTACATCTCGT
>ERZ1026946.572-NODE-572-length-11910-cov-6.028427_pt1 | contig 11910 bp, 10 predicted proteins | sample MGYA00519460_ERZ1026946 | MGnify/ENA primary metagenome ERZ1026946 (study PRJEB26926, sample SAMN06164620) | human gut metagenome | biome: ENVO:00009003; feature: ENVO:2100002; material: ENVO:00002003 | host: Homo sapiens | place: USA | collected 2012 ...
AGCGTCAGATGTGTATAAGAGACAGTCATACTTCTCGCAGAACTGGTCAAAGTGTTCACGCAGGCTCTCCAGATCCTTCATGCGAATGTCCTGCTGGATCTGGCGGATCAGGATTTCAGCATCAATCTGCACCAGCACCTCGGACTGCTCCTCCTGAAAAGGAAGAAAAACATGGTTTCCCGTGTGATAAAAGCGCCGCTCCATGAGCTGCTCCGTCTGTGCAAATGCATCGTAAAGCTCACCGTCCGGCGTGATCTCGCCCGACACGGCCAGAAAGCATTCCTGGTCCCACATTTCACGAATATAATGGTACAGCTTCCGTCCGAACGCTTCCCAGCCGCCATCCGGCTCCTCGCTAAAAAACAGGATGGACTGCTGTGGGTTCAGGTTCAGATAGTGAAACGGCATCTGCAAATCGCTCTGCATCTTTTCAATCTGTTCGCTGTTTACCTGTTCAAAATAGTTGTTGGCACACTCCAGCAGTACCATACGGCAAAAATCCCGGACAAAGCTCATATCGAGAAGCGTCTGTGTTTTCTCCTGCATTGCGTTGCGGCTCTGCCCATTGACCATCAGATACAGCAGATGCTCCCGCAGAAACTCCATACTTTCGTCCTTCCGTTTTTCCTCACGCTCACTCTTTGCAAGCTTTTCCGTGATTTCACCAACCACCTTTTCAAATTCTTCCGGGTTGACCGGTTTTAAAATATAGGCGGAAACCCCATAGGAAATCGCCTTTTTTGCGTAGGAAAACTCATCATACCCACTGAAAATCACAGTTTCCGTCCCCGGATACTCCTCATGAATCCGGGAAAGAAGCTCAATTCCATCCATGAACGGCATATTGATGTCGGTCAAAAGCACGTCAATTTTCTCTTTTTCAAACACCTCCAGCGCTTCCTCTCCATTGGAGGCCTCCAGAATATTCTCCCGGATATTCATCCGCGAAAGCAGCATCCGAATGCCCTTTCGCTCTATCATTTCATCATCTACAATCAGATATGTGTACATGCATCGATCCTCTTTCTAAGCAGCCTGCCTAAAGCGGCGCATACTGGTTTTATTATACCATTCCCGCGGCAGAATTGCATAGCATTTACCGCTCAAAACCGTTACCGGAAACGCAAAACCAGAGCCGGTGAAAACATTCTCATCCGACTCTGGTTTTTCTATTACATGATTTCAGGACACCACTCATCCTGTCCCGAATCAGGCCTTCGTCCTGTATAAGCCCAGAAAAATAACGCGCTCTTCCGATGTATCCGTGTCCGGGAAAGACAGGATCAGACTGTTTTTCTGCTCATCTTCCCACCTTGTCGTCTTTCCCTCAAGAATCTGATTCTCTCCCACCAGCAAATCTTCAAGTAATTCTGCCGCCTGATGAGCCAGCGTCTGCAGTACCGTTTGAAATTCAGATTCCGGAACCGTTATGGCATATTCCACAGATACCAGTTGATCATTCTGAAAAGAAAAGATTTCCTGAATATCATCCGACAGACTGGAAATGCTGATCGAATGAATGATTCGCGGATACGCTTCTCCTAACGTGGTATCAACATCATCTTCCGAAAGCTGCGTCTTCTGCAAAACATCTTCCATAGACATATCAAATTTCACATTCCCGGGCGACAGGGTGGAATGGCTGAAATCAACGGCATACAGAAAGATGTTGCTGTTATTTTGGGAACTCTGTGAGGAACATGCAGCTAAAAAACAACAGCAAATCCCCAAAAAGATCCTGCAAATTACCGTTGAAGTAAAACGAATATTACGATTTTCAATATTCATAATACCTCCTCTCCCTTTTACTTCTGATATTCCTCAATTCTGCAAACATGTTCTTTTGTCTTTTTATTATAATTAATTCCTACCAGAAGCAAGTTTCCCTGATATTCTTCCAGACTTCTGCAATATTCTTTGTCCTTAATCTGCGCAAGCGCACCCTCTGCTGTTTTGTCCCATTTCAGTTCTACAACCAGCGCCGGTTTGTCCTGGTATCTTTTTCTTGGTACGAAAACAAGATCCGCAAACCCTTTTCCCCCAGGCAGTTCACGGTAAACCGTGTAAAAATTCCGTGCTGCATACAGCGCCAGTGAAATCGTATAGCTCAACGCATTTTCATCATTGTACTGAAGCTGTGACGTTTCAAAATGTGCCAGCCGAATTCCCTCTGCTACCTGTGTTTCCTGTTTTTCCCACACAGCCTGCAGAAGATCTGCGGAATTTTTCAGTGCCTTTGAAATATCTCCCCATTGGGAAACGGTTACCGCACTGGCATATTCTGACTGTACCTCGGCATTCGGAATAAAAACATATTTATTCTGTTCCTCATAACCAAGATATCCAAGATGAATCAGCAGTGTCAGCACATCATCCTCTGTCCGGAAAGTTGTCATATCATTCGTAAAACTGCCCGTGTTCACCGGAATCTTTTTCCCTGCCATCATCTGCAGTACGTCATCCCGCAGGCCGTCAAAATTCAGATCAATATACCACTGTAGTGCTTCAAATGTTTCTGTCTGATTCCAGTAATTGCCGATTTTCCGGAATCGCATGGCATTGACAACCGAACGCGGGCTGTAAACCGAACTTTCTCCCGGGAACGAATAGCCGTCATACCAGTTTTTAATTTCTGCCAGATCCATCTGATACCGGCCGCAGAGTTCTTCTACTTCCTGCTCCGTAAATCCTACATATTCTGCGAGCGGCCCTGGATCAAGCATTGTAAATTCATCAAACATATTCAGTGCAGAATGGGTTCCATATTTTTTGATCGGCAGAATACCCGTCAGATAGGCAAGTGCTACGTAAACCTTATCTTTCAGAAAATCCCGCAGGAAATCAAGATACTCTTCCTGTGCTTTTTTATCCTGCTGATATTCCCGGAAAACACAGTCCCATTCATCAATGATAATGACAAACGACTGTTTTGTTGCCGCATAAATATCCTGCAGCGATTCTACCAGATCCGTATCGTCAAAGTAGTCCACGTCCGGATAACTGTTTTTCAGTTCCCGCAGCAGCATTCTTCGAACACGGTCAATCACCTGGCCAATTTCCTTGCTCCGGCTCAGAAATTCCTGCATATTCAAAAAAATCGTAGGATATTGATTTAAGTGCTGTGCAAATACAGCATTTTGAGAAATTTTCAATCCAGAAAAAAGTTCTCTGGAATCGCATTCCTTCCCATAATAAGCCGTCAGCATATCCGCCGTCATAGATTTTCCAAAGCGCCGCGGACGGCTGACACAGACATATCTCTGCACAGTATTAATCACCTGATTGGTATACTCGATCAGCCCTGTTTTATCCACATAAATTTCGGACTGAACCGCTTTTGCAAATTTTTCATTTCCCGGATTCAGATAAACTCCCATATTCCACCTGCGCCTTTCTCTTTCTACCTCTATCATACGATATTCTTGCCTTAAGTTCAATTTAGCATAAGTTGAAAAATGCCAGAATGTTTTTAACTGAGGCAAAACATTCTGGCTGTTTTTTCTGGGATTGCTATGAGTCAATTAATTAATGAATAAAGAACGCGTCCTCTTCCTCGTCTTCCACAACCGGTGTCATCGGGTTATACTCGGTTTCCACCAATTTTTTCACCAGCTCGTGATCGAAGTTGCGGCGAATTTCACAGGTTCTGTCGAAAATCATGGTTGCTTCATCCCCTGGGGTGCATGCCGGCCAGTTCGGGAGGGATGGGGTTTCCGGGCTTCCGTAGCGGGCAAAGTTGATCCAGGCGGTGGCCATACGCTCCTGCAGACGGTCTGTTTCGCCCGGGACATTGCATACGGCGATGCGGTCGATGTTATGGAATACGAACGGAATCTCGGCACAATGCCATGCGGCTTTTCCGCCATCGATCGGGAATTCATAGGTAAACTGATAGGAATAGGTCGGCGCTTCTGTAAACTCCGATTTCTGACGAATGAATTCGATCGTTGCCGGACGGAAGAACGTATCCACAGACCACAGGTCGGCAATTGTTTTGTCCGGATATGCTTTTTCAAAAAGAGAAATCAGTTCCGGCGTTGCATCACCATATTTTCTCGTCAGGAACGCAATCTGTTCCTCACGGTTCATCTCATGTTTTCCCGGCACAACCGGTCCAAAATCAAACTCACCGATGTTGGTTCCTGCCAGCACAGGAATCGTTTTGGCGTGATCCGTAAATCCGCACTTGATCGGATTTCCGCGGAACCAGCCGTTCTCCATCGGTCCCTGTCCGATATAGCAGCCTTTCGCAGCAACCTCTGCCTCAACTTTATTGTACGCATTTGACAGCTCATAATACGGGATCGTCTCAAGCTTCTCCACCTCGGATTCGTCCAGATTCAGTTCTTTTAACAGAGCCTTCACAATCGCGGTGCCGTCTCCGTCCTCTTTCTGATAAACCTTTGCCTCATAAACACCGCTCTCGATGATACCCTTCTGGAACAGGCCGTCTGCTGCCGGCGTATTCATCAGCGTTGCCACCTTCATACCGCCGCCGGACTGACCGAAAATCGTAACATTCTCCGGGTCTCCGCCGAATGCCGCGATATTGTCATGTACCCACTGCAATGCAGCTACCATATCTGCGTTTCCTGCATTCGCAGAATTTTTGTATTTTTCGCCAAACGGCGAGAGATCGAGATAACCGAGGATATTCAGCCGATGGTTCACGGAAACAACAACGACATCACCGAACTCGCTTAAGTGATCCCCCTCATATGCCACATGCTCAATCGCAGAGCCGGCGCTGAAGCCGCCGCCGTGGAGCCATACCATGACCGGCTTTTTCGCACCCGGATCAAGACTCTGTGTCCAGACATTCAGGTTCTGGCAATGCTCGTCCTGCGGCCAGTAGCGATGCGGTACCAGCACCTCCATGTTCGGCTCATCCTGCTTTAAAAGCGGGCATACATAGCCGTATGCCAGTGCATTTTTGATTCCTTTCCACGGTTTCACCGGCTGCGGCATCTGGAAACGATCCGCCTCGGCGTAATGGATTCCATGAAAGGCATACGTCGTGTTCAGTCGGAAACCGCGTACCTTTCCTGCTTTTGTCTCTACTACCGGATCTGTTTTACTGCATACAAAATAATCTCCCATATTTCAGTTACCTTCTTTCTATCCTGTTCTGTGACGCGCAGTTTCCAAAAAACCACCGCAAAATCCCCCTGATCTTTCCGTTTTTGCACCGGTCTTTGAAGCATCTGTTGTTTTTGCATTTACGCATCTGCTCCTTATTATACCAGACAATTTTTTCAGAAACAATTCTTTTCACTTTTATTTTCGGCTGTTTATATCAATAAAGTCCGAAAATCGCGTCAAAAACTGATATTTCCATCACAACTTCAAAGTGCTACAATAAAAAAGAAGGTAAAATCAACGTAAAAAAGGGGACTACTATGACGAAAACAGTACAAAAGAGCAAAGCCCGCGATATGACCCAGGGCTCTATCTGGAAACAGCTTCTTCTCTTCTCGCTTCCGCTGATGGCCGGAAATCTCTTCCAGCAGCTTTACAACACCGTTGACAGCATCGTTGTCGGCAACTTTGTCGGCAAGGAAGCACTCGCCGCCGTCGGCTCCGTCGGTCCGATCATCAATTCTCTGATCGGCTTTTTCATGGGACTTTCCACCGGTGCCGGTGTCATTATCTCTCAGTATTATGGCGCAAAGGCGGATGAAAAGGTCAGCCGCACCGTCAGCACGACACTGGTGATGACATTTTTTCTCTCTATTGTCTTTACTATTCTCGGCATCTTCATTACACCGTACATGCTCCGCATGATGAGTACGCCGAACGACGTCATCCGCGAGTCAGCAACGTATCTTAAAATTTACTTTGGCGGTGTTGCCGGTCTGATGTTCTACAACATGGGCTCCGGCGTTCTCCGCGCTGTCGGCGATTCCCGCCATCCGCTGTATTTCCTGATTTTTTCCGCTGTTGTCAATACCGTGCTCGATCTTTTGTTTGTCGTTTCCTTCGGCATGGGAATCGAGGGTGTGGCGCTTGCAACCGTTATTGCACAGTGCCTTTCGGCGGTTCTGACGCTGTATGTGCTGACCACAACAGACGGCCCATACCGCATCTGTTGGAAAAAGCTCTGCATGGACTGGTCTTTGCTGTACCGCATCGTCTGCGTCGGACTGCCGGCAGCGATCCAGCAGATGGTGACTTCCGTTTCCAACGTTTTCGTGCAGTCCTATATCAATGTATTCGGCTCGGATGTTATGGCAGGCTGGAGTGCCTGCATGAAAATCGACCAGTTTATGATGCTGCCGATGATGAGTGTTGGTCTTGCTTCGACCACCTTCACCGGACAGAACGTCGGTGCCAGCTACATTGACCGTGCAAAGAAGGGTGCTACAACCGCATTCCTGCTTGCTGAGCTTGTAACCATTGTGATGATGATTCCTCTGCTGATTTTCGCCCCGCAAATGGTCTATCTGTTTAACCAGGAGACAGCTGTGATTCGTTATGGAACTCTGTTCCTGTATCTGCTCTCCCCGTTCTACATTCTCTGCTGCGTCAACCAGGTTTACTCCAACGTCCTGCGCGGCGCAGGAGACACCAGAACACCGATGATCGTGATGCTCGGAAGCTTCGTCGTGTTCCGCCAGATTTATCTGTTTGTGATGTCTCATATATTTGATTCCATCATTCCGATTGCACTTGGTTATCCGGCGGGATGGCTGGTATGCAGTGTTCTGATCTATGCCTGCTATCGAAAATTCCGGTGGGATAAAGGAATGCGGAAAAGCTGAAGGATTCCTTTCCTGACATAAGCAAAAGGGGCTGTTGCACTAAGAAAATGAACGTAGTGCGACAGCCCCTTTTTTCGCATTATTTTTTCAGGAGTGCTGCTGAATGCTCTTCAGTTAAAATAACTCCGCAATCGCCGCGATCTTCTCACAGTTTTCCGGCAGCGGGTCGTTTATTTTCGGTGACTGGCGCGTTGCCACGTAACGGCTTGCAATTCCGGCAGAGGCTGCACCGTGGCAGTCAGCGATATCGTCATTTCCTGTCATCAGGCATTCTGCCGGATCGAGGTGATACTGCTTCAGCAGCATCTCATAAAACGCCGGATCCGGTTTTTTCACACCGGCATCCGATGAGAGCAGGATTCCATCAAAGTATTTCGTAAGGCCGAGCAGGGAAATTTCCGGCGCGGTGAAAAGCGCCTGTGCGTTGGACAGCAGAAAAACCTTCTTTCCTGCGTCTTTTAAACGCTGCAGCATTTCCGGCACGCCGGGGAACAGTTTCAGTTCTTCTATCGAAATCGCACGGAACATTTTCGCCAGATCTGCAATTTCTTTTTCCGTTACCGAAACAGCTTGATCCTCAAACAGCTGCCGGAACACATCCGCAATGTCGATTTCCGGTACATGGCTGCCGCGGCATTCCATTTTAAGCGCAGCTTCCTGCTCTTTGATTTTTGTCTCATACGCCATCCGGAGTTCTTTCGGCTCATAGGCGGCCCCTTTCATGCCGAAGAACAGGCTCATTTTTTTCCAGAGATACGCTTTCTTTTCATTCGTATGTATATCTACCAGAGTTCCATATAAATCAAAAATATAATTCTGATACATCCTTCATCATCCTTTCTTACGGAAAGTTTTCCACACGACACGTATTCTACCAGACTTTTCTCCACAATTCCATGTCTTTTTTCCAGACTTCCTATCTTTTTTTCTCCACCCAGACTGTCCACCAAACCAGATCGTTGAAACCTGTTTTGTCTTGCTCTCTGTAAGAAAGAATCCTGCCCGGAGGGCTTTTTACTTTATCGGAAAATTCAACGAAGTTTCCGGTAACGTAAAAAAATTCCCCCGTACAGATTTTGTCCGCAACAGGGGAATTCATTACATCTCACAGTCTCCTGCGAATTGTAATCTTTGATTTACTTTCTCGCATCCAGCATTTCTTTCACCAGACGAATATACTCCGGTGTCGTTCCGCAGCAGCCGCCGACAATGCCTGCACCCGCGTCTACCAGAATGTTCATATATTTTGCAAACGTCGGCGCATCCATGCTGTAGATTGCCTCACCGGTCGGCGTAATTTTCGGCAGGCCGGCATTCGGTTTTACGATAACCGGTACTCTTGCCACTTTTTTCATGGAATTTACGACTGCCTCAAGCTGATCCGGTCCGACCGAGCAGTTCAGTCCTACGGCGGATGCTCCCATTTCCTGCAGTGTCTCAACTGCTTCCACAGCGTTTCCGCCGAACAGGGCAGAACCGTCTGCTTCCAGCGTCAGAGAACACATAATCGGCAGATCGCAGACAGAAAGTGCAGCATCCATAAAGACACACGTTTCGTCTACGCTCAGCATCGTCTCCGCTACCAGAAGATCAACGCCCGCATTTGCTACCGCTGTTACCTGCTCTGTGTAGGATTCCAGCAGCTCTTCATAAGAAAGATCGCCTTTGGGCTGCAGCATTTTTCCCGGCGTAGAAAAATCTCCCGCAATCAGCGCACCTGTTCCTGCAAGCGCTTTTTTCGAGATATCCACCAGGCGTGCATTCAGCTCCTCCACCTCGTTTTCTCTTCCATAATCCGCTAATTTCAGTCTGTTTGCACCAAAGGTCGGCGCATAGACAATCTGGCTTCCCGCCTCCACGTAAGCCTTCTGTAAATTTGCCAGAATATCAGGGTGCTCCAGAACCCAAAGCTCTGTACTGACTCCTTTTGGCATTCCCGCTTTTGTCAGATTTGATCCGGTTGCGCCATCCAATAAAATGACACCTGCTCCGGCAAGCTGTTCAAATTCTTCTCTTGTCATTTTCTTTTCTCCATTCTGCCCGAGTTACCTGCAGCACATGTCCGCGTATACTGACAAATCCCGGCTGTTTTTTTCTGAACCTGCCGCGCTTTTCGCGTCAAATTCATGTTCAGTATAGCATTGTATTGTTTTCCCGACAAGTAAAAAAAGAGGTATCCGTTTTGGATACCCCTTCGTCTGTTTCTGTTCATGAATGTTCAGCAAACCCCGACATTCTCAATCATGATGCGCGTCTGAATGATGTGTCTCCGAATGATGCGTCTCCGAATGATGTGTCCTGCCCGAGCTGTTCCCCCCACCGGACGGGATATTCTTCGGTGACCCCGGAGACAAATTTGTTCCCTGGTTCACACGGGTTGCTTTCTGTCCATTTTCCACCTGCGAGGATGCCGATACCGTTGAAACACCCGAATCGGAACTGTTTTCCGTTGCAGCATTTTTTCCACACGCAACGAAAGCCAATACTGCTGTACCGACAAGTACGGAAATTACTGCCTTCTTCATTTCTCCACCTTCTTTCCTGGTACATCGTTTTCGCCTGAACATTAGAGCGTGTCCGAAAAATTATTTCCGCAATTTGCGAGATACACTCTGGTTGTAATTTCATTTTAAATAAGCTTCTTACTATTGTCAATTTATTCTACAAATTCCCTATTATTTTCTTTTTTTGTAACGATTCAGAGCCATGCGAAATGGAAGAAAAATCGCGAATCATGTTTACATGAATGAGCTATTTTTCTGGAATTTCATATGGCGAGATGGGGCTCTGAATAGTTACAAAATATTATACCCTATAAATGCTTCAATGGTAAACTTTCATTTTGCCGCATAAAAAATGCGCACCGCAGTTTTCATCAAAATCATGAGTATGCGGCACGCAGTTTTTATTTTGCTTTTTTCTTCTCTCTTTTCACAAAAAGACAGACACATGCAACAACAAAAACAGCCGTTGCAGCGATCAGTACCGGCCATACCGGCAGTGGACAGACGCTTGCGCTGATCAGTTTCAGTCCCTGGTAAAGTGTGTATACACCGAAAATTGAAAAGATGACAAACGCCAGTGTATTCAGCAGCCCATCCGGTGTCTTGCTCTTTAAGAGATAGCCGACCAGCATTCCGAGAATATCCGCTGCGAACAGTCCGAGAGAACATCCGATCCATACAACGAATGCGGATCCCATCCCTTCATTTGCACCAAAGGTGATTGCGGTAAGCTGTGTTTTGTCTCCGAGCTCTGCTACGAAGAACGTACAGAAAACGGCGAGCGGTGCGAACCGAATTTTGGATTTGCCGCCTTCTTCCTCTTCCTCGTCATCATCACCGGAAATGGTGGATGCTGCGAAGTAAAGAAATGCGAGTGCTGCAATCGTCTTAATCAGCCAGTCCGGAATGAATTCGCTGACGAGGCCGCCTGCGAGAACCGCCATTCCATTCAGTACCAGAATCGCGGCTGCGGTTCCCAGGATAATGTCTTTCAGCTTGTACTTCGAAGTAAGCGCAATCAGCATGAGCTGCGTCTTATCGCCCATCTCTGCGATGAACTCGGTAAGAAACACCTTTAGAAATAACACCATTTTCCATTCCCCTTATCTTATAATGATATAAATGGCATATGCGGCATAAAATGCGACCATACAGAAACCTTCGACTCTTCCGATTTTCTTTTTGGTTCCTGCAAAAATCCATACACATACCGTGAATACGATCAATACACACAAATCAATTATATTTTCCGTAATGATGGCCATCGGGCTGATTGCGGATGCAATGCCAAGTACCATAAGAATGTTGAAGATATTAGAACCGATCGCGTTGCCAAGTGCCATATCAACTTCATTCTTTCTCGCAGCAACGATAGAAGTTACGAGTTCCGGAAGGGAAGTTCCGATGGAAACAATGGTCAGTCCGATCAGAGTCTGGCTCATTCCGAGATCGCCCGCGATTCTCGCTGCGGCATCTACGGTCACATCTCCGCCGACTGCAATGGCGACTGCTCCACCGACGATGAACACGATACTCTTCGGAACGGAAAGCAGCTTGATATCCTCGTCGGAACCGCCTTCAATTTCGACTTTTTTTCCTTCGCGGTTTGCCTTTAAGGCAATCTGAACCATGTAGACAATGTAACCTGCAAAGAATCCAATTAAGATCACACCGTCCAGGTGACCGAGCATCATACCGGATTTATCGCCGAGTCCGCTGATTCCTAAAACCATTAAAAGTCCGGCGCAAATCAGGGACAGCGGGATGTCTCTTTTGATGGTTTCCTTTGCAACTTCTATGGTGGTCAGTACGGCACAGACACCGATGACAACCATCAGGTTAAAGATATTGGAACCGATGACATTACTGACTGCGAGCTCGTTGTTGCCGGTAAGTGAAGCCGATACACTGACCGCGGTCTCCGGAAGTGATGTTCCCATGGCAACAATGGTCAGTCCAATAATGATAGCCGGAACATGAAACCGTTTTGCAATACTGGAACTTCCCTCCACAAAAACATCTGCCCCTTTGACCAGTAAGAAAAATCCTGCGATCAAAAAAACAATTGCCAGCGGCATGGAACATGTTGAAATAAATTCTGTCATATCTTTTCCCTCTTTCTGTAAAATAATGTGTTAAAAGGCAATAATGCCCAAGTGCTCCAATAGTATTTTCAAGCCAATAAGTATGAGGATTACCCCACCTGCAATCTCTGCTTTTCTTTTGTAGCGGGTGCCGAAAAAATTACCGACAACCACTCCGATGACCGATAATACAAATGTCGTGCATCCGATAATCAGACAGGCTTCCATGATGGATACATTTAAAAAGGCAAATGTAATACCGACTGCAAGTGCATCGATACTGGTTGCAACTGCAAGAAGCAGCATTTCTTTGTGATCCAGTGGCAGATCTTTTGCTCCAATTTCCTGCACGTCTTTGTCACGAACCGCTTCAATCACCATCTTGCCACCGATAAACAGCAACAGGAAAAAGGCGATCCAGTGATCGACCGAAGTAATGTATTTCTGAAAACGGATTCCCAGTGCCCAGCCGAGAAACGGCATCAGTGCCTGAAATCCTCCGAAATACAATCCCTGTCTCTTATACACATCTCCGAGCCCACGAGACGGAGCTACATCTCG
>ERZ1026946.575-NODE-575-length-11861-cov-4.385143_pt1 | contig 11861 bp, 11 predicted proteins | sample MGYA00519460_ERZ1026946 | MGnify/ENA primary metagenome ERZ1026946 (study PRJEB26926, sample SAMN06164620) | human gut metagenome | biome: ENVO:00009003; feature: ENVO:2100002; material: ENVO:00002003 | host: Homo sapiens | place: USA | collected 2012 ...
ATCCCAAGCCCCTGCTCCGTTGATTTCGGCGGAAGAGACTGTTCCCGCAATTGAAAATGCGCCGGCTGCTGAAAATGAAAATCAGCTGATTGAATTTGAGGAAGTGGAAGAAGAACCGCTTGATATTGATGCCGAAGCATTGAAAGAATGATAGCAATATTGTTATTTTACAGAAACAAAAAAGGTTCTTCTTTATGAAGAACCTTTTGCCTTTATTAAAACCATAAAGTTATTACAAAATCAGAACCGGCCGGACATAGAAAAAATCAATGCTCTTACTGCCCTTGTCTATATAGCCATTGCTGAAACCCTGGTACCAAGCGTGGTATTTACTATACTCGGCAGCCCAAGAGTAATACTTAAGCATCACTGCACCGATTTCTTTCAAAGCCCGATAAAGCCCTCTTGATAAGTTTTCAAATTCATATTGTAAACTATTATCGACCGGACACAATTGTGCCGTGATACCGTTAATAACAATAGTTTTACAATAGGCTGCAGCCTCATACCAAGTCATCGTTTTTTTTGAAACATGTTTAAGAAAAACAATGTTTTTATAAACTACCCCGACAGTTTCACCGCTGGTTTCATCATAATAAATTTGATAACCGTTGGAAGTTTTTTCTTGTTTAACTAAATTGTTTTTGTCCATAATTATGTTTTAAAGGGTTAATAATATTCATTCAATGCAACGATAGAGTTTTCCGCGCTTTTTGTCAATATTCCTTAAAAAAAATTATTACATGCTTATGGTTATTTATGCCAGAAATTACGGGTGAAAACGACGAGAACGGTTAAGACTTCCAAACGGCCCAAGAGCATGGCAAAAGAACAGACATATTTGGCAAAATCTGACAAAGGCGCAAAGCTTCCGGCAGGTCCGACAATTTTGCCGACGCCGGGGCCATCATTGGTAATACAGCCTATTACGGCGCTGAATGCGGTTGTAAAATCCAATCCGGTGATTGCCAGCAAAACAGTCAGAACAACAATGCTGAATCCGAAAGAAGTTACGAAAATAAAGACCGATGAAATAATCTCATTGCTGACCGTCAAGTCTTTGATTTTAACCGGTAAGACGCGGTTCGGCTCGGTCAGGTTGATAAAAGCCTTTTTCAAAAAAGCAAAAATGACCTGCCAGCGAAAGATTTTTATGCCGCCGGCCGTTGAACCGGTGCAGCCGCCGGTCAGGGCAAAGATGATAAAAATTGTCTGTGCAAAGGCGCCCCACTTCATATAGTCGGTAGAGGCAAAGCCGCAGTCTGTGGTGATGGAGACAATATTAAAAGCTGAAACCCGCAATGCCGACCAGAAATTATATTCTGTGTCATTAAATGTCAGCCATACGGTGGTAAACAGAATATAAAAAGCAAGGGTTTTTAAGAAAAAAGGGACTTGAACCGTGCGGAAAGAATGGGAATCTCTTCTTTGCAGCAAAACCAGATAATAAGTCAGCGGCAAGGAACCGGCAATCATTCCGGCAATCAAAACCAATTCAATACTCAGGCTGTTAAAGTAGCCGACAGAAGCAGTTTTGGTTGAAAAACCGCCGGTGGAAACCGCGGACATAGCATGATTGATAGCGTCAAAACGCCCCATTCCGGCCAAAATCAGCCCGATAAAGGTCAAAATGACAAGTATGCCGTAGATAATGATAATTCTTTTGGCTATATAGCTGATTTTAGGCATTAATTTATCATTTAAATCAGAGTTTTCGCGTTGAAAAATCTGCATGCCGCCAATCCCTAAGAAAGGTAACAGCGCAACCGCAAAAATCACGATACCGACACCGCCCAAGCCGTTGAGAAGAGAACGCCACAGCAAAACGGCCTTGGAGGTATTATCAATATCAGTCAAGATTGTGCCGCCGGTGGTGGTGATGCCGGAAGTTGCCTCAAAAATGGCATCAGCCCAATTATAGGTCGTGCCGGATAGCATGAACGGCAAAGAAGCCAAAAGCGACAAAGACAGCCAGCTGATGGTTGTCAGCAGATATCCCTGGCGAATGGAAATCTTGTCAATTTTGGTGCGGTTGCCCAAAAACAGCGATAAGCCGATGAACAAAGAAATAATCGCTGACGTGATAAAAGGCGACCAGTCATGATTGGAATAATAAATATCAACAGCGGCCGGAAAAAGCATAGCCAGCCCCAAGACGCTGATAAAATATCCGCTAATCATCAGAACCGGCTGCCACATTTTATTATCCTTTTGTCTGAGGCTTTTGAGCCTGTTACATCAAAAATTAATCCAAAGCAACGTTTTTAGAATAACCCCTGTCAACCATTAAACGGTTGATGTTTTCTCCGTTGACCGTACAGATTGCCGTGCCGATACCCTGATAGGTAAAGGCTTTAATTTGACATTTGATAACGTTTTCACCAATAATCGTTTTCAAAAAGCTTTTAGCTTCCAAACCTTTTTGGGTGTTCGGATCTACATAAATGCCATGCAGAAAATAAGTTTTTTCATTGATAAGCAGCTCATTGGCGTTGTTCACCTGAGCCACACCGGTGATAATTTCTTCATTTTCGGCATAAATGAGCGGCAGTTTTTTCTTGCCTTCTGCCAAAGTGTTGGGCTGCAGCGGCAGGGAAACGGCGGTATCCGTTTTGGGCTGCGGAGCTGAAAAAGCCGGCGGCAACTGGGCTGTTTTCAAAACATCAATCGCTTCGGGGGTTTCTTTGGCTTTTTCAAACATCTGGCGGCGGATATTCTGCGGTGTGGTCTGAGGCGTATCAACCACCTGCTCTATTGCTTTTTCCGGTGATTTGAAACTTTCCATGCCAGGCATGGAGATATTGATATTATCAACCATCGGCATAATTGCCTGAGTTTTTTCGCTGATAACTTCACTAATGCCGCTGGTATGATTTTTGATTTTATTCCAGTACCACAAATGGACTTCGGTCGGCTTGGCGCCCATAAAAGTCGGTGCCAGATAAGCAATGATAAGCAGCGGAATGAAAATCAGCGGCCGGCGAATCGGAAAAGTTATAAAAAGGAATAAGCGGTGGAGAAGCTTGCTCCACCCGCGTAACATCAAATTGTCTTTTCTATCACTTCTTCTTGTCATTATTTAGAACTTCCGTATTTCTCTTTTAATTCTTCAACTTTCTCAGGTGTAATTCTTTCAAACAAAGCCTCGCCGACGCTGAATTTGTGTCCGGGTTGCAAAGCTTTGATTTCTTCCGCAATATTGAAGCCGTCAATAGATTTAATATCTTTCAGGCTTAAGCCAAGGCGGTTCATCATCTCTTCGGAGGTTTTCGGCATAATCGGAGCGCTGAGAATTGCAAAAATGCGGATTAAGTTAATGCAGGTACGCAGAATGGCTGCGGCACGTTCCGGATTTTCTTTGATAACGGTCCAAGGCTCGGTGGTCGAAATATAGTTATTACCCTCAACCCAAATAGCGCGAAGCTCATTCAGGGCTTTGCGGAATTCCAGACTTTTCATATATTTGAAATAGTCATTGGTGCGCTCCTGCAAAACTTTGACCAGAGCTGTTTCTGTTTTGGTATCTGCACCGCCGGTAGGAACTGCCTCGCCGATTTTTGAAGCCGTCATTTTCAAAACGCGGGAAACAAAGTTGCCCAAAACGCCGTTTAAGTCTTTGTTGACCACGCCGGCAAACAAATCGAAAGTAAAGCAGGCATCAGACCCCTCAGGTGCATTAGACATCAACCAGTAGCGCCAATAATCAGCAGGATATTCTTTAACGGCGTCTTCGGCAAAAATACCGCGTTTTTCGGATTTTGAAAATTTGCCGCCGTCATAAGTGAGGTAGCTGAACCCTTTTAAGCTGTTGACCAGCGTCCAGTTTTCTCCGGTGCCGAGCAATGTTGCCGGGAAAGAAATCGAATGGAAAGGCACGTTGTCTTTGCCCATAAACTGGGTATAAGTCACGTCTTTGGCATCATACCACCAATCTTTCCAGTTTTTGCCGTTGGCGTCGGCCCATTGTTTGGTAATGCCGATATAGCCGATTGGCGCATCAAACCAAACATAAAAGACTTTGTCTTCAAAACCGGGTTTATTAACCGGAAAGCCCCATTTCAAATCGCGGGTAATGCAGCGCTCCTGCAGACCTTCTTTGAGCCATTTCTGAGCAATGGAATAAGCCATATCCGGCCAAAAAGGCTCGCGGGATTTAACCCATTCTGCCAGTTTTGCTTCAATCTGGGGCAATTTTAAGAATAAATGCTTGGTTTCACGGACTTCTAAGTTGGTCGAACCGGAAATGGTTGAACGCGGATTGATTAAATCTGTCGGTTCCAGAACTTTGGTGCAGTTTTCGCATTGGTCGCCGCGGGCTTTGTCATAGCCGCAATGCGGACAGGTTCCTGTAATGTAACGGTCGGGCAGAAAGCGCTCGTCATCAATAGAATAAACCTGTTTGATGGTTCGCTCTTCAATGAAACCGTTTTTATCAAGCTGCTCAAAAATGTGATAGGTGATTTCTTTATTCTGTTCGCTGCTGGTGCGGCCAAAGCAGTCAAAAGACAGTTCAAAATCGTCATAAGTTTTTTTATGGCGGGCGTGATATTTGTTGCAGTATTCTTCTACCGGAAGTCCCTCTTTGGCGGCGCCGACTTCGGACGGAGTGCCGTGTTCATCGGTTCCGGCAATGTATAAAACCTCATTACCCATCATTCGCATAAACCTTGCGTAAACATCTGAGGGCAGCAGGCAGCCAATCATATGGCCCAAATGCGGCACTCCGTTAACATAAGGTAATGCGGAAGTAATTAAAGTTTTAGACATTATAAATTTCTCCAAATTTTTTGTTGTTATTTTTATTAATTTAACTCATGGAGTTTACTACATTGTTAATAAATCTCAAGTAAAAAAAGAGGCTGTTTATTTTCTAAACAGCCCCTTTCCGCTTATTTTTCCTGTCTGTTAATAAATGGCGTCCCTGATAACGCAGGCGGCATCTTGCCTGTCTAATGCGACCGGGTCCAAAGAATATAAAAAGCCCATGGCTTCAAACGAATTGGCGGCCAGTTTTTCGGCTTCGTCTTTTTGGATTCCCCATTCGGACAAGCGCAAGTCATTCAAGTTGACATTTTTAATCAGCTCTTTCAAAGCATCTAAGAACAATTCCGGATTATCGCCGGTTTTGCCCATTGCCCGCGCCATATTCAGATAGCGCTCTTTTACCTTGCTGCGGTCTTTTTTCAACAGATAAGTATAATAAGGCACCGACAATGCGACCAGCCCTGCTCCATGCGGTAGTTCAGGATAAAAAGCAGACAGCGCATGCTCCATGGAATGCTCGGAAATGCAGCTGGAAATGCTTTCAACCATACCGGCCTGAGTGCTGGCCCAAGCCATTTTCTCACGGGCCTGCAGGTTATTGCCGTCACTCACGGCCTGCGGCAGATATTCATTAATCAAACGGATTGAATCAAGCGCATAAAGGTCGCTGACCGGCTGGGCGATGTTGGCCAGATAGCCTTCTACCGAATGGAAAAAAGCGTCCATTCCCTGATAAGCGGTCAATTTCGGCGGAACGGAAACCATCAGTTCAGGATCAATAATCGAAAAAACCGGAAAAGTCTCTTTTATGCCAAAACCGATTTTTTCATTGGTCCGGCTGTTTGTTATGACTGTCCAGGGATCTGCTTCCGTGCCTGTGCCGGCAGTGGTCGGAATGGCAATAATCGGCAGAACCGTTTCGCTCAGCTTTTTGCCGCCTTTGACATAATCCCAATAAGTGCCGGGATTGTTAACCATTATTGCGATTGATTTTGCAGAATCAATTGCCGAGCCGCCGCCGAGGCCGATAATAAAGTCACAATTTTCGTTGCGGGCCAGTTCTGCAGCTTCCATGACATGGTCTTCTACCGGATTAGGCAAAACTTTATCAAAAACAACGGCTTCCGCGCCCTGCTGCTGCAAATATTTGATAACGCGCTCAAGATAGCCGAGGCTGCGCATGGAACGACCGTTGGTAATGGTAATCAACGTTTTTTTGCCGGGAAGCGGCCTGGTTGCCAATTCCTGCAGCTTTCCGCGGCCGAAAATCAGGCGGGTCGGCATAAAATATTCAAAATGCATGATAAAAACTCCTTATTTGTGATGACTGATAGTTGCTTAAAATATAGGAGCCGGACGTCTATTTATCAAGTTCGGCACAAGCTTTTTCAAGAGCTTCGATTTGGTTGTCAAACAAATAAGGTTTAATCTTTTGGAAATCTGCTTCCGGCAAATCATAGATTTTGAGTTTCAACAGCCGCTCAATGATGTCGGGCGCAAAACGTTTTTTGATTTCTTTGGCGGGATTGCCGCCGACAACACTATAAGGGGTGATATCTTTGGTAACAACGGCACCGGCCGCGATTACCGCGCCCTCGCCGATTTTTATGCCCGGCATTATCATTGCACGCATGCCAATCCATACACCGTCGGCAATTATTGTATCGCCTTTACCCTGATAGCATTCGGTAATTTTTTCATAAGCGGGATAGCAAGAGAACCAATCCATGCGGTGGGTATTATTGCCGCCCATCAGGATAACGGCTTCCGCGCCGATGCAGACATAATCGCCGATAAAGAGTTTGTCAATCGGCCATTGCGGCTGCCAGCTTTTGAGACTGTATTCGTCACCGTAATGATAGCGGATGCAGGCTTCCTCAAAATCCGCACCCCAGGCATTGCTGTAATAACTGTGGCTGCCTTTGATGATGATATTGGGATTTTTAACCGTAGTGCTTAAATATTGCACCTGAGACCAGTGTTTTTCAGCCATATTTTATTTCTTTATTCCTTTTTGCAAGAATTCCGGCAGAGATTTCAGCGAAGAAGCGCCGGAAGCTTTTTGATGGCCGCCGCCGCCGAAAGTTGCGGCGATTTTAGAAACGTCGACATCATTTTTTTCGGTATAAAAAGACAAGTTCCAGCCGTTCTTTTTATTCATGTAAAAATTAATCATCACATCATATTGTTCGCGGTCGGGCAAAGAATCAAAAAATTCGGAATAGCCCTGCGGCATGTTGGCGCAAATGCATTTGTAGCCCATATACTGGCTTTCAAAAGCCAAAGAACGCACCAAACGATAATTGCGCGCCTTAATCCACGAAAGAATGGCTTTGCCTTTTTCTACCGTGGCTCTGATGTCTACTTCATTATTAATCAGGCGTTTCCAGACTTCGTCCTGCGGGCGGTTGACGCCTTGGGACTGAATGGCATATTCAAACGGGCGGACGCGCTTATCTTCCAACATAAACAAATCATTCAGACCGATAAGCTTTATGCCTTCGGGAATCTCTTTGTCCGGATAAAAATATTCCCAGGTCAGGCAAATGGCGGCAGTCCCGACGCGGCGCAAGCCTTTAATTTCCGGTTTGCCGTTTTTGAGAGCCTCGTCATATTCTTTGATGACCGACAAATGGTGGTCAATCCAGATAAAATCTTTAGTCAGGCTCAATTCAAACATAAAATCCAGCGGCAGGGCAATGTCGCAGACAACAATTTTGTCGTGTTTGCGAATGTCCTCATAAGGAATTTCCATATCATGGTTTAAGCCCATCAGTTCACAATCAGGATAAACGCTTCTGACAATTGCTGCGGAGCCTTTGCCGTCATGGTCGGCGATATGGTAGATACATAACATTTCTTATATTCCTTATTCTTTTATAAATCGATTATCATTCCGTCATAAGCCGGAGAAACAAAATCGGGGGTTCGTTGGTTGATTTTATCATAGTCGCATTCGGTTGCCATATGGTTAATAACCGCCCTTTCGGGATTAATTTTTGCAATAACTTCCATTACCTCGTCAAAGCCGGCATGCGACGGCTGTCCGAAAGGCGTTGTCAACGGAAGAATCAACAGCTTCGGACGCTTGGTTATCTGTTTGTAAACCGATGTTGCCAAAGTTTTGAAATCGGCCAGATGAACAATTTCACCATCGTTAAAAGTATAACCGCAGGACGGAACATTATGCCCGAGCAGCTTTAACGGCGTCACCTTGATATTTTTGATGAAAAAAGGCTTGTTCGGTTTGACCTCGTTTAACTTGATGCTAGGCTTGAAAAAAGGATTTCCGCGATTAAAACGCGATGCAACCAGATAAGGAAAACTGCGGCGGATTGTTTTTACCGTTTCTTTCAGGGCATAGCATTCAATGCTTTGAAAACCGACTTTTTCCATATCATCAAAATTATATTTCCCGTGAGAATAAGCGACTTTTCCGTGTGCGCGGAAAGCCTCGTTCAGGCGAATGCGGGTAATTTCGCGCAGGTCGTCAATTCCGTGCAAATGATCGGCATGGGCATGGGTGTATAAAACAGCATCCAAAGCGCGGATATTGTTATCCAGCAGCTGTTGGCGGATATCCGGCGATGTGTCAATCAGGAGCTTAGTGTCATTAAGCTCAATAAAAGTTCCGGTACGCATCCGGCGGTTTTTTGGGTTATCCGGATTGCAATCTCCCCAGCCGCAGGTCAGAGACGGTACGCCGGGAGCAGCGCCTGCGCCTAAAATGGTGACTTTTGACATCAGTACTCGTACCTCCCCTTGTCGCTGGCCTTGCGAAACAGACGAAAGAAGTTATCTGATGTGATTTCTGCCAGTTTTTCCAAAGGGATATCACGGATTTGCGCCAGTTTTTCGGCCGTATGCAACACAAAAGACGGCTCGTTGCGGCGGCCGCGCATCGGCACCGGGGCCAAAAACGGCGCGTCAGTTTCAATCAGCAGGCGGTCAAGCGGTACTGTCGCAAAAATATCGCGCAAATCGCCGGACTTGTTAAAAGTGATTATACCGGAAGCGGAAATATAAAAACCGATGGACAAGGCAAAATCAGCCAGAGCCTTTGATGATGAAAAGCAATGAATTTCACCGCTGAAAGGCTTTTCTTTATAAGCTTCTCCTAAAATATTGATTGTATCGTCATCGGCATCGCGGGTATGAATAATCAACGGCAGTCCGGTTTCCTGCGCGGCTTTAATCTGTTCTTTAAAAATGCGAATCTGAGTATCGCGCGGGGCATAATCATAGTAATAATCCAAGCCGCATTCGCCAATGCCGACCACCTTTTTATGGCCGGTTTCATTAATGATGTCTTGGGCGGTAATATGTTCATATTCCGAAGCATTGTGCGGGTGGACGCCGACAGCCGTGTAAATAAACGGATATTGCTCGGACAAAGCAAGCTGCTGCTGCAGTTCGCCGATGTTGTTGCCGGCATTTAAAATGGTGGTGACGCCGTTTTCTTTGGCACGGGCAATGATATCTTCCAAATCTTCTTCAAAATCATCAAAATCAAGGTGACAGTGGCTGTCGACTAACATCTCATATCCTTTTGCATAAATTGACAATAATGTTCATTAAAGCCTGTTTTTTATCTAAATTCAAGCCGGAAGTTTCACTAAAAATTTTGACGGCTTCTTCCCAAGATTTGACAAATTCTTCCAGATTTCCGGTCTGTCGGACATTTTCGGCAATGAATTTCAAAACCAGTTCCTGTGCCAGTTCATAGCTCTCGTCATCTGCGGTATAAGTGTTGCAGAAATCCAAAACATCGCTAATGGCAAATTTATCCTTGGCATAGATGATTTTTGAAAGCCGGTCATAGACATTCAGTGCATTATTATCCGCATACATTATCGCTTTGCCGATACTCCCCGAAGACAAGGCCGCCAGTTCTTTAACCGCTTTTTCCGACAACTCGGGACGATAGCGGCGCAACAATGAGGCCACGATTTTTTCATCTAACGGCTTCAGATTCAGCTTGGCACAACGGGACTTAATTGTCGGCAGCAAACGGTTGGGGTTATGGCTGATGAGCAACATCAGGGTTTTATACGGCGGCTCTTCCAAAACTTTGAGGATTGCGTTGGCCGAGGCCGAATTCATATCATCAATACTGTCAACCACGACCACACGCCAGCCGTCATTGCCGGAGCGTTTGGATAAAAATTCATTGATGGTGCGGACATCGTCAATGCGGATAAAGGCAGATTTTTTGAGGCCTTTTAATTCCTCATTGCTCATCTGTTCGCCGTCTTTAATCGACTTCATAACCTTTTTGCGGTCAGTTTCGGTATAATCGCGCTCAATGATTTTTAAATCAGGATGGGAATTGTTGGCAACCAGCTTGAAAATAGTCGAATTTTCACCCACGTCAAGGGAATTGTAACTGTCTTTCTGACTGCTGTCGGCACTCAAAATGAAACGGGCAAATTTATAGACTAAAGTAGATTTTCCAATCCCCTCAATTCCGGAAATCAGCCAGGAATTGTGAAGCGTATTGTTTTTCCAGGCGTCAAGCAGGAATTTTTCTTCCGTTTCAAAACCCAGCAGATACGGATTATTGCGGGGAATCAGATTGTTAATGTCTACTTCGGACATGAGTTCAGATTAAACCTTTCGCTGACCACGCGGATAATATCTTTGTGGAGTTCTTCAATTGATTTGTCGGCATTTAAGACAACAAAGCGCTGCGGCTCTTTTGCCGCCATTTCCAGATAACCCTCGCGCAAACGGCCGTGAAATTCCAGTCCGCGGCTTTCATGTCGGGTTTCCTTAACAGCCATATGTCCGGCTTTTTCCATAGAGCGGGCCAAACCGATTTCAGGGTCTAAATCGAGCACAATCGTCAAATCCGGCTTAAAATCCCCGACGGCCAATTTATAAAGATTATCCAGCGTTTCATAAGGTACGCGTTTATTATAGCCGTAATACTGATAAGCAACGGTTGAATCGGCAAAGCGGTCGCTTAAAACCCATTTTCCGTCCTCAAGAGCCGGCCAAATCTTTTTGGTCAGGTGGATGCGGCGGTCGGCATAATAAAGCAAAGCCTCGGCAACGGCGTCCATCTTGTCCTTGTCTCCGGTGACCAACATGGCACGCAGCTCTTTGCCCAGTTCGGTACCGCCGGGTTCTTTGGTCTGGAGAGCGGCAATATCCATTTCATCTTCCAGATATTTGGCCAGCATTTTCAGCTGGGTCGATTTTCCGGTGCCCTCACCGCCTTCAAAGGTGATGAACTTTCCTTTTGTCATTATTCGGCTCCAAACAGCAGATATTTGATATTTTCGGTAATTTTGCCGAACCAGCCGAGTTTATTGATGTCTTTGTTGGCAATCAACGGGACTTCCATGGTTTCGGAACCGGGGACTTCTACACGGACAAAGCCCAGCTTGTCACCTTGTTTGACAGGCGCTTTGACCGGCTTGTCATAAACAGCCGTTAACTTGACTTTGGGAGCTTTGCTCTTTTTTATTGTCCGCAAAACGTCCTGATTGACCAGCAGGTCGACATTTTTCTCATTACCGAACCAAACCGGGATTTCGGCAACTTTCTGACCTTGTTTCAAAACTTTATAATTTTCAAATTCTCTAAAGCCCCAGTTCATGATTTTTTCGGCTTCCTCCGAACGCTCTTTGTTGGAAGACAAGCCGCTCATGACGCCGATTAAACGGCGGTCGCCGCGTTTGGCCGAACCGGTCAGGCAGAAACCGGCTTCTTCGGTGTGGCCGGTTTTCAGACCGTCAGCTTCCGGCATGCTGTAAAGCAGCGGATTGCGGTTGCCTTGTTTGATTTTGTTATGAGTGAAATTGCGCTCTGAAAACAGATAATAGTAATCAGGGAATTGTTTGATGATAATACGGGCAAGCTTGGCCAAGTCTTCAACAGACATTCTCTGATCAGGGTGCGGCCAGCCGGTTGCATTGGCAAAAGATGAATTATGCATACCGAGTTTTTTAGCTTTTTCATTCATGGCCTTGGCAAAATCTTCTTCTGAGCCGGCAATATTCTCGGCAGCGACGATACAAGCGTCATTACCTGACTGAATGATCTGTCTCTTATACACATCTCCGAGCCCACGAGACGGAGCTACATCTCGT
>ERZ1026946.583-NODE-583-length-11719-cov-4.089335_pt1 | contig 11719 bp, 4 predicted proteins | sample MGYA00519460_ERZ1026946 | MGnify/ENA primary metagenome ERZ1026946 (study PRJEB26926, sample SAMN06164620) | human gut metagenome | biome: ENVO:00009003; feature: ENVO:2100002; material: ENVO:00002003 | host: Homo sapiens | place: USA | collected 2012 ...
GAGATGTAGCTCCGTCTCGTGGGCTCGGAGATGTGTATAAGAGACAGGTTCTTTGTTGAGCGGGGATTTTTTTGTTCGGAATATGACTGCTATCAGCGGTGATATGAATTAATCTTAAGGAGAAGATAGACTCATTTTTCAGAAAAATGAGGATTGCTGCTGCAAACAGGTGCAGAATCTCTGAAAAGGGAAGCTTCGGATTTTGCAACGAAGGCCGCAGGTGAGGGAAAGAACTGCTAACTTGCAGATTTTAATTGATTTTTAACTATCGGTGAGGATGAGGTTATAATAAAATTGTTATTGATAAAAAAGCTAAAAAACTTGCCTCTCAATCGATAATATAGCTTGCAATTTTAGACTCAAAGGTATAAAAATAGACGAATTTATAAGCTATTATTTTGCGAATCGCGTCAAGAGGAAGAAATTTCCTACGGTTTGGCGTGGTTTTTCGTTTAAAAAATCTAGATTTTTCAACTTTCTGCGGTCGGGGTGCGGTTTTTCCGCCAGTATAGTCGCAGAATCATAACCTATAAGGATTAAAGCATAATGTTGAAGTCTTATACGAACAAAAAACGTGTAAGAAGAAGTTTCGGCAGAATCGATGCTGTTGCAGATATGCCGAGCTTAATCGAAATTCAAAAAGGTTCTTATGACAGCTTTATCCAGGTTCCGGGGGCAGAACCCTGCGAATTTGGCCTGGAAGAAGTTTTCAAATCCATTTTCCCAATCAAAGATTTTTCCGGTAACGGCGAATTAGAGTTTGTTAAATATGAACTCGAAGAGCCGAAATATGACGTTGATGAATGTATCAAACGTGATATGACCTATGCCGCTCCCGTCAAAGCAACCCTGCGTTTGGTTGTTTGGGATACCGACGAAGCTACCGGCGCAAAATCTATTCACGATATTAAAGAGCAAGACGTTTATATGGGCGATATCCCGTTGATGACAGATAAAGGTACCTTTATCTGCAACGGTACCGAGCGTGTTGTCGTTTCGCAAATGCACCGTTCTCCGGGCGTGTTCTTTGATCATGACAAAGGTAAGACTGTCGCTTCCGGTAAATATCTGTTTGCCGCCCGCGTTATCCCTTACCGCGGTTCATGGTTAGATTTTGAATTTGACGCCAAAGATTTGCTCTATGCACGTATCGACCGCCGCCGTAAGCTGCCGATTACTTCGGTTTTGTATTCTTTGTATTCCAAAGCAACCGAAGAAAAAATCGCTAAGCTGGCTAAAGAAGGTAAAAAGATTGATCCGGCCGAAATCAAAGGTATGGATAAAGAAGAAATCTTGAATTACTTCTATGATGTTGATAGTTATGTTGCCGACAAAAAAGCCTGGAAAGTTAAATTCGAACCCTCTCGTATGAAAGGCGTTAAATTTGACTTTGATTTGGTTAATGCCAAAACCGGCGATGTTGTTTTGGAGCAGGGCAAAAAGCTTTCTCCGCGTCTGGCTCAGAAACTGGCTGACGAAGGTTTGGAATTCTACAAAGTTGCCGCTGAACAAATGATCGGCAAATTCCTGGCTTCCAATGTTGTTGAAAACAAAACAGGTGAAATCATTGCCGAAGCCGGTGATGAAATCTCAGAAGAAATGCTTGAGAAAATTGCTAAAGCCAAAATCGGCGAAGTTAAAACTCTGTTTATTGACGGTGTGAATGTCGGACCTTATATCCGCAACACTCTGGCTGCAGACAAAAACTCCTGCCGCGAAGAAGCTTTGCTGGATATCTACCGTGTTATGCGCCCGGGTGAACCGCCTACCTATGAGACCGCTGATCAGCTGTTTAACGGTTTGTTCTTTGACATTGACCGTTATGACCTGTCTTCTGTCGGCCGCGTTAAAATGAACGTTGCTCTGGACATCTCTTTTGATGATGCTCCGGATACTTACCGCGTTTTGCGCAAAGACGATATTCTGCGTATTGTCAAACGTTTGGTTGAACTGCGTGACGGCAAAGGCGAAGTTGATGATATTGACCACCTCGGCAACCGTCGTGTCCGTTCGGTCGGCGAATTGATGGAAAACCAATATCGTATGGGCTTGCTGAGAATGGAAAGAGCCATTCGCGAAAGAATGTCTTCCGAAGTTCTGAATAATGTCAAACCTCAGGATTTGGTCAATGCCAAACCGATTGCTTCGGTTATCCGCGAGTTCTTCGGTTCTTCACAGTTGTCACAATTTATGGATCAGAACAACCCGTTGTCCGAGATTACCCATAAGCGTCGTTTGTCCGCATTGGGACCCGGCGGTTTGTCTCGTGAACGCGCCGGATTTGAAGTCCGAGACGTACACCCGACTCACTACGGCCGTATCTGCCCGATTGAAACACCTGAAGGTCCGAACATCGGTTTGATTAACTCTTTGTCGACTTATGCCCGCATCAACAAATACGGCTTCATTGAATGTCCGTATCGTAAAGTTGTAAACGGCGTTGTTACCAAAGAAGTTGTTTATCTGTCAGCCAATGAAGAAGGTAAGTTCAAAATTGCGGAAGCTAATGCGAAAGTCAAAGCTGACGGCAATTTTGAAAATGATATGATTGCCTGCCGCAAAGCCGGTGAGTTTGAATTTGCAAAACCGGAAGAAATCGACTTCATCGACGTTTCGCCGAAACAGTTGGTTTCTGTTGCGACTGCTTTGATTCCGTTCTTGGAAAACGATGACGCAAACCGTGCCTTGATGGGTGCAAACATGCAGCGCCAAGCTGTTCCTTTGCTCCGTTCCGAGGCTCCTCTGGTCGGTACCGGTGTTGAAGGCACTGTTGCCAAAGATTCCGGTGCAACGGTTGTTGCCAAACGCGACGGTATTGTTTCTCAGGTTGACGCGACCCGTATCGTTGTTACCTCTGAGGGTGAAAACGTTACCGATGCCGGCGTTGATATTTACAAATTGCAGAAGTTCCGCCGTTCAAACCAGAATACCTGCATTAATCAGGTTCCGCTGGTTAAAGTCGGCGACAAGGTTAAAGCCGGTGACATTATGGCTGACGGCCCCTGCACCGAAATGGGCGAATTGGCCTTGGGTAAAAACGTTCTGGTTGCTTTCATGCCCTGGAACGGTTTGAACTACGAGGATGCGATTTTGCTGTCTGAGCGTATTTCCCGCGATGATGTCTTCACTTCTTTGCATATTGAAGAATTTGAAGTTATGGCCCGCGATACCAAACTCGGTCAGGAAGAAATCACCCGCGATATTCCGAACGTTGGTGAAGAAGCTTTGCGCAACCTCGATGAGGCCGGCATTGTTTACATCGGCGCCGAAGTTAAAGCCGGTGATATTCTGGTCGGTAAAGTAACTCCGAAGGGTGAATCTCCGGTTACTCCGGAAGAGAAACTGCTGCGTGCCATCTTTGGTGAGAAAGCCTCTGATGTCCGCGATACTTCTCTGCGCGTTCAGCCGGGTATTGAAGGTATTGTTGTTGACGTTCACGTCTTCTCACGCCGCGGCGTTGAAAAAGACGAGCGTGCTTTGTCAATCGAGCAGGAAGAAATTTCGGCTCTGGCTAAAGACCGCGATGATGAAATCAACATTATCCGCACCAACTTTGAAAGCCGTTTGAAATCAATGCTGCTTGGTCATGTTGTTGTTGACGCCCCGAAAGGCATTTCAAAGAATACAACTCTGACGGCTGATGTTCTGGAAAGCATTCCGGCTTCTCAGTGGCGCAAGATTGTGGTTAAAGATGAAGACATTATGTCTAAAATCGAAGAACTGCTGGCTGCTTATGATGCCCGTGTCGAAAAAATCCAGAAACACTTTGACAACAAAGTTGAAAAAGTTCAGCGCGGCGATGATTTGCTGCCGGGCGTTCTGAAGATGGTTAAAGTCTTCATTGCGACCAAACGTAAAATCCAAACCGGTGATAAAATCGCCGGACGCCACGGTAACAAAGGTACAATTTCCCGCGTTCTGCCGTTGCAGGATATGCCCTACATGGAAGACGGTACAGCTGTTGATATCGTTCTGAACCCGTTGGGTGTGCCTTCTCGTATGAACGTCGGTCAAATTTTGGAAACCCACTTGGGCTGGGCCGCTCGTGCTCTCGGTGAGAGATTGAACGAGATGATGGAACAGTACAAGAGAGGCGAAAAGACCATTAAAGAACTCAACGAAGAACTGAAAAATGTTTACGGTGAGAAACAGTACAAAGAAGATATTAAATCTTTGAACGAAGAAGAACTGACTGAAATGGTTTCCAACCTCAAACGCGGTGTTCCGATGGCTACTCCTGTATTTGACGGTGCAACCGGTGATGACATTAACTCGATGTTGTCTCTGGCCAACCTGCCGACATCTGGTCAGATTGACCTTTATGACGGCCGTACCGGTGAGAAATTTGACCGTAAGGTTACCGTAGGTATTATCTACATGCTTAAACTTCACCACATTGTCGACGAGAAAATGCATGCTCGTTCTGTTGGTCCGTACTCTCTGGTTACTCAGCAACCTCTGGGTGGTAAGGCTCAATTCGGTGGTCAACGTTTCGGTGAGATGGAAGTATGGGCTCTCCAGGCTTATGGTGCTGCTTATACTCTGCAGGAAATGTTAACCGTTAAATCCGATGACGTAAACGGCCGTACCAAAGTTTATGAGGCCATTGTTCGCGGCGATGACGGATTTGAGGCCGGTATTCCGGAATCCTTTAACGTTCTTGTTAAAGAAATCAAATCTCTGTGCCTGAACGTCGAACTGTTGAACGAAGAAGTTTAAGGAAAAGGAGTAAGATATAAATGAATGATATAATGAAATATTTTGGTCAGCAGGTCTCAGGTGAATCTTTTGACCAGATTAAAATTTCGATTGCCTCTCCTGAACAAATTCGTTCATGGTCTTACGGTGAAGTTAAAAAGCCGGAAACCATCAACTATCGTACGTTCAAACCTGAGCGCGACGGTTTGTTCTGTGCTCGTATTTTCGGTCCTGTCAAGGATTACGAATGCTTGTGCGGCAAATATAAAAGAATGAAATACCGCGGCGTTGTCTGCGAAAAGTGCGGCGTTGAAGTCACACTTTCCAAAGTTCGTCGTGAGAGAATGGGCCATATTGAGTTAGCCGCTCCGGTTGCTCACATCTGGTTCTTGAAATCTCTGCCGAGCCGTATCGCCATTCTGACCGATATTCCGATGAAAGCTTTGGAACGCGTTCTGTATTTTGAGAGCTACATTGTTATCGAACCGGGTCTGACCCCGTTGTCGGTTAATGAGCTTTTGACTGAAGAACAGTATCAGGAAGCGATTGACGAATATGGCGAAGATGCTTTCCGTGCCGGTATCGGTGCCGAAGCTTTGAAAGAAATTTTGGCTTCTATTGATTTGGAGGCTGAACAGGCTGCCATTCGTGAAGAGCTGAAAGACAACGCTTCGGAAGCAAAACGCAAAAAACTGGTTAAACGCCTGAAAATCATTGAAGCTTTCTTGGAATCAAACACCAAGCCGGAATGGATGATTTTGGATGTTCTGCCGGTTATTCCGCCTGAGCTGCGCCCGTTGGTGCCTCTGGACGGCGGTCGTTTTGCAACTTCCGATCTGAACGATTTGTATCGTCGCGTGATCAACCGTAACAACCGTTTGAAGAGATTGATGGAACTGCACGCTCCCGACATTATTATCCGTAATGAAAAGAGAATGCTGCAGGAATCAGTTGACGCTTTGTTTGACAACGGCCGCCGCGCCCGCGCGATTACCGGTACCAACAAACGTCCGTTGAAATCTCTGTCAGATATGTTGAAAGGTAAGCAAGGTCGTTTCCGTCAGAACCTCTTGGGTAAACGTGTTGACTATTCCGGCCGTTCGGTTATTACCGTTGGTCCGGAACTCAAACTGCACCAGTGCGGTCTGCCGAAGAAAATGGCTCTGGAATTGTTCAAACCTTTCGTTTATGCAAAACTGGAACTTTATGGTCACGCGACTACGATTAAAGCAGCAAAACGCATGGTCGAAAAAGAGCGTCCGGAAGTTTGGGATATCTTGGAAGAGGTTATCCGCGAGCACCCGGTTATGCTGAACCGTGCGCCGACCCTGCACAGACTTGGTATTCAGGCTTTTGAACCGGTTCTGGTAGAAGGTAAAGCCATTCACTTGCACCCGTTAGTTTGTACAGCGTTCAACGCCGACTTCGACGGTGACCAAATGGCTGTCCACGTTCCGTTGTCTGTTGAAGCCCAGCTTGAAGCCCGTGTCTTGATGATGTCTACCAACAACATCTTGTCGCCTGCTTCCGGTAAGCCGATTATCGTTCCTTCACAAGATATGGTTCTGGGTATTTACTACCTGACATATGAAGCTGAGGGTTTGACCGGCGAGGGTTCTGTTTTTGCCGATACGGATGAAGTCGAAATGGCTCTGGACGCCAAAGCTGTTGATTTGCACTCCAAAATCAAATGCCGCATGGAATATGTGGCTGATGACGGTGAAATCAAGACCGGCATTGTTGAAACAACTCCGGGTCGTATTTTGGTTTCGCAGATTCTGCCGAAGCACAAAAACGTTCCTTTCTCTCTGGTTAACCGTTTGGTTAAAAAGAAAGAAATCGGTGAAATCATTGATATTGTTTATCGTCACTGTGGCCAGAAAGAAACTGTTCTGTTCGTCGATAAAATCATGACCTTAGGTTTTACCAATGCTTGTAAGGCAGGTATTTCTTTCGGTAAGGACGATTTGATTGTTCCTGACGCTAAGAAAGAACTGATTGCCGAAACCGAGAAACAGGTTAAAGAGTTTGAGCAGCAATACCAAAACGGTTTGATTACCAAAGGTGAAAAATATAACAAGGTGGTCGATATCTGGGCTGCTTGCACCGACAAAATTGCTGATGAAATGATGAAAAACATTTCTAAGACCGAACATGGTTATATCAACTCCGTCTACATGATGGCTCACTCCGGTGCGCGTGGTTCTGCCGCACAAATGCGCCAGTTGGCCGGTATGCGCGGTTTGATGGCGAAACCTTCCGGTGAAATTATCGAACAACCGATTATTTCAAACTTTAAAGAAGGTCTGACCGTGTTGGAATACTTTAACTCAACCCACGGTGCCCGTAAAGGTTTGGCCGATACCGCATTGAAGACCGCTAACTCCGGTTATCTGACCCGTCGTCTGGTTGATGTCGCTCAGGATGTTGTTATTACCGAAACCGACTGCGGAACCGAGCGCGGCATTATTGTTCGTCCGGTTGTTGACGGCGGTAATGTTATCGTTTCTATCGGTGAGAGAATTCTGGGTCGTACGATTCAGGAAGATATTCTGCATCCTGAAACCGGCGAGCTGGTTCTGCCTAAAGGCAAACTGGTTGATGAAAACGACGTTGAAGCCGTTGAAAAAGCCGGTGTTGAGCAGGTTAAAATCCGTTCGGTTCTGACTTGCGAAAGTGCTGAAGGCGTTTGCGCTGCATGTTATGGCCGTGACCTGGCCCGCGGTACTCCGGTCAACATCGGTGAAGCTGTCGGCGTTATTGCCGCCCAGTCAATCGGTGAGCCCGGTACCCAGCTGACCATGAGAACCTTCCACATCGGTGGTGCCGCTCAGAAAGGCGCCGAGCAGGCTTCTATTGAAGTTCCGTTTGCCGGTGTGATGAATCTCGAAAATCAACATGTGGTTTATAACAAAGAAGGCAATGGTATTATCTTGTCCCGTAACTGCGAAATCGTTATCGTTGACGCAAACGGCCGCGAGAAATCCCGCCACCATATCCCTTACGGTACCAAACTGCTGGTTAAAGAAGGCGATAAGGTTAAGAAGGGACAGAAAGTTGCCGAGTGGGATCCGTTTACCGTTCCGGTTATTTCTGAAAAAGCCGGTAAGGTTGAACTGGTTGACTTGATTAATAATATTTCTGTTAAGGAATCTACCGATGAAACAACCGGTATCACTTCTAAGGTTGTTATTGACTGGCGTTCAAGCGCTGCCAATGCCGGCCTGAAACCGAGTATTATTCTCAAAGACGCCAAGGGCAAACCCGTTACTTATGATAACGGCAAAGAGGTTCGCTACTACGTTTCCGTTGATGCCATTTTGTCTGTTGACAACGGTCAGGAAATCGAAGTCGGTGATGTTCTCGCCCGTATCCCGAGAGAAAGCTCAAAAACCAAAGATATTACCGGTGGTCTGCCGCGCGTTGCCGAGCTGTTTGAAGCCCGCCGCCCGAAAGATCAGGCTATTATCTCCGATATTGACGGTATGGTTGAATTTGGCAAAGACTATAAAGCCAAACAGCGTATTACCGTTGTACCGAAGAAAGGTAACCCGATTGAATACCTGATTCCGAAAGGACGTCATCTGGTTGTTCAAGACGGTGATATCGTTAAGAAAGGCGACATGCTGGTAGAAGGTACTCCTGCTCCTCATGATATTCTGCGTGTTCTCGGTGTTGAGAAGCTGGCTGAATATCTGGTTAAAGAAGTTCAGGACGTTTACCGTCTGCAAGGTGTTAAGATTAATGACAAGCATATTGAAGTTATTGTTTCGCAGATGCTGCGCAAGGTTGAGATTACCGCTCCCGGTGATACCACCTTCCTGGTCGGCGAACAGGTTGACCGTGATGTGTTTGAAGCTGAGAATGCAAAGGTTATTGCCAACGGCGAAAATCCGGCTGAAGCCGATCCGATTTTGCTCGGTATTACCAAAGCTTCTCTGCAGACCAAGTCATTTATCTCTGCCGCTTCCTTCCAGGAAACAACCCGCGTCTTGACTGAGGCTGCCGTTGAAGGCAAAGTCGACAGACTGAGCGGATTGAAAGAAAACGTTATCGTCGGTCGTTTAATCCCGGCCGGTACAGGTAATGTTCTCCGAGCCCTGAAGAAAGTTGCAGCTCAGAATGATAAGGAAATCTTGTCGCTTAAAGAAGAAGCTGCTGCCGCACAGTTAGAAAGTTCGGCAAATGAATAACTAAAAGGATTTCGCAAAACGGCTTTCATGCCAGGAGTTTTCTCTTTCGTGTACTTAAGGTGTACACATCAGTTCAAAACGCCGTCGCAGCAAAGCCATTTATCGAAACCATAGATAAACGATAAGAAAAAACCTCCTGAGAAATCAGGAGGTTTTTTTTAGTTGTTTTTTGAAGAAGAAGTGTTAAATTATGCCCCGTAAATCAATTAAAAATTAATAAGCTTATGGTGAACGTAATTACTGTTTCAGTATTGGCAATCGTTGTTGTCGTACTGGTTGTTTTACTTATTATTGAGAAAAGAAAGCCGAAATGCCGTTGCCGTCAAGGCGGTTGTCATGGCTGCGGAGGGTGTCATCACGAAGAAAATACGTCTTCCTGCTCAGGGTGCGGTTGTCATGATGATTAGTGTTAAACAGATATAAAGGTGGTAAAATTTTTATTAAAAACCTTGTTTAAAATTTAATACCATGATTGCCATTTTTCTGTCAGTAGTTTTAGCTCTTGTTTGTTTGATTTATGCGATCAAAAGCCGGTTGAACGAACTTGATGCCAAGCGCGAAGCAAAAAAGCTTCGAAAGCATTATGACTTGTCCTGCCAGGGTATTGCCGCGATTTATCAATCGTTGCCCGGTGAGGAACAAAAGAAACTCCGCAGTTTGTCGCAGCGGAAGGTTTTTGATGATGAAGGAGATGATACGGTGGTTTATCCGCTTAAGATGACGGGATACGGCTCTCGCACGGTGGCCGAAAGACAAAAACGGGCACAAGAACGCCTGATTTGGAAAGAGGTTTATCGTCATCTGGTTTCTAAAGACAGCTGAGACACATCAGCAAAGGGTTTTGATATCTTGGTATATCAAAGCCCTTTTTTTATGGATAATCACAAAAAAAGCCCGTCAATTTAGACGGGCTGTGATTGCTGTTTGAATGATTATTTACCGGTCATTCCTTTTTCGTTTAAGATTTTAAGGAACTGGTAAGCGCTCATGTCTTTAGACTGTTTGCCGTTTTTGAGGCTGTTGTCTTTGTTGGCGCCAAAATCGTCGGTGACCTTAAAGGTTCTTTCACTGATGTCTTTCAGGGTCAGCGGGTTGATTTTTTCGCCTTTGAGCAAGCTGTCAATCGGTTTGTGGAGTTTGTCCTGGTCGCCGCGGACAACACCCAGCTTGGCCAATTTTTCCTCATCGCTCTGGCCGGCAAATTTAGCTTTCATTTCATCAGGCAGGTTTTTGAAGGCTTCCAAATCGCTCATTGTGCGTTTGACGGCATCTTCGGTAGATAATTTTTCCTGATGGGCAATTCTCTTGCCGTATTGTTTCAGCATATTGACATCAATATGTTCCGGCGTAATTGTTACCTCGGGAAGCTGTCCGCCGTCATAAGTTTTGGCAACGTTTTCAATTTTGTTTTCTTTTTTGTCTTTGTCGCCGGCGCCTTTTTTACCGTAGCCGCTTAATAAAGCTGCTGTAGCCAGAACACCGACAACAATCGGGGCAGCGTGTTTTTTGACCCAGTCTTTGGCTTTGCCGAACCAGGCAAAAACACCGCCTTTTTTCTTCTTTTTATCTTCTTTTTGAGGCTGGGCTTTTTTGTTGTCAGAAGTCTGAACTGCTTCTCCCGGGGTATAAACCGGTTCGGAAACAATGCCGTCCTGAGTTTTATTTGGGGCAGGAGGCGTGCGTTTAGCCATGGCGTCGCGGAAAGAACGGGCGTCTTTATTAATGGCGCGTCCTTTGTCATAACCGAAAGCGTCAATAAAGAGCGGAACAACAACCAGTTCTTCGTCTTTGACTTTGTTCGGTTCTTTCATGCGGGTGCGGGCCTGAGAGGTTAAACTCTCAATATCCTTGGCTTTTTGTTCCGGTGTGCGGCGCGGGTTTTGCTCAATCGCTTCTTTCAGAAACAGATAATCCTGTAAGGTTCTGTCCTGAGGTTTCTTTTTCATCAGTTCTTTGATTTTTGCTGTTTTTGATTTTTCGGTATCTGCTTTTTGAGCCTGCTGTTGTTTGGCTTTTTCCTGAGCCTGCTGACGCAAATCTTTGAGGCGGTCAAGAGCTTTCTGAGCGGCCGGCGTATATTCGTAAGAACCTTTATTATACTCTTTGCCGAAAGTTTCGATGTATTTCTGCATGGAGTCGATAGCGTCCGAATCAATATCAAGATAACCGTCGGCAAAAGCGGCAATGTCGGCAGAACCCTTTTCAACGCTGTCAGCAAACAAGTCGCCGTGGACACTTTCATAATTGGGATCGAGTTCTTTCAACAGGTCGTGATTTTGAACGTCATTCGGCGCTTTCAAGTAAACGTCATAAGCTTTCAAGAAACCGTCAAGCTGGTCTTTGCCATAAGTTGTTTTAGCACGGGGAGCTTCTTTTGCAGTCTTGGACTTTTCTGCAGGTTTTTCTTTTTGAACATCCTGAACCATTGTTTGAGTTGCTGTCGGTTCTGCTCTGGTGAAAACATCAATTTTTTCCGGCAGATTATATTTTTTCATAATCTGGTCTTCCAAGAGCTTTAACTTGGCGGCGTTAAGGCTGTGAAAAGCTTCGCGCAGTTTGTTATTGGTGTCGGCATTCCACTGGCCGCGATTGGCTTCGGAATTAAATTCTTCATATTTTTGCCGAGCCTGCGCCAGATCCTCAAAATTGTCAAAATAGCCATTTTCAAGAATAGAAGCAAATTCTTCAATCGGCTGAGCCAATTCAGGATGTTGTTTGGTTATATAGCCTTTATGGGTTGCAGCAGTGGAGTGTCTGCCTGTGTGTGCTTTGATTTCATCCTGTCTCTTATACACATCTGACGCTGCCGACGACTAGTCGAGTGTAGA
>ERZ1026946.590-NODE-590-length-11680-cov-5.257978_pt1 | contig 11680 bp, 15 predicted proteins | sample MGYA00519460_ERZ1026946 | MGnify/ENA primary metagenome ERZ1026946 (study PRJEB26926, sample SAMN06164620) | human gut metagenome | biome: ENVO:00009003; feature: ENVO:2100002; material: ENVO:00002003 | host: Homo sapiens | place: USA | collected 2012 ...
TCGTGGGCTCGGAGATGTGTATAAGAGACAGATTAATGAGTTCAAACACTTCATTCTCAAAATGACCAATAAATAAGGAGATAATAAAGTAAAAACCAGCCAATAACAAAAGTTGTTTATACACGTTCTTCATCTTGATTATCTCCATTACAATTAAATTATCAAATTAAAGCATCTATTTTACTTTTTTACAAGTCTCATCATAAGTAGCTTTTCCTCGGGCTATATATCCTCCAACTTAAGCTACACAGTCAATTCACAGTTTAATTTACAGTGTAAAAACAACCCGAGTAATGGTTGTTTTATCTGCCAAGTCACTAATATATTAATTTATGAAGAAGTGAAAACTTCTGTAGTAAATTTAGTTAAAGTGAACAAACTCGGGGTTCGACCCTCTCGGGAAGCAATAAAAAAAGCCCCTCACGAGGAGGGACTTTTTTTATTGGCGTACCTGGCAGGAGTCGAACCCGCGACCTTTGGCGTCGGAGGCCAACGCTCTATCCAACTGAGCTACAGGTACATCAAAACATTCCATGTAATACACTAAATTATTTCACAATTCCAGCAAAATTTTATCATTTCCGCAAATTAAAAGCCTTTTTCACAAATTTTCTCTTGACTAATCGCCTAATAATATGTATTAACAAGCAACAAGTTCATTTCATGGATAAATTTAAGGATAATAATAATGGCTAAAAAGTGTGAAATTTCAGGCACCGGCGTTATGAGCGGTAACAATGTCAGCCACGCTAACAACAGAACCCGTCGTCGTTTTCTGCCTAACTTACAAGTTGTTTCGCTGCTGAGCGAAAAACTCGGTCGAATTTTCAAATTGAAAGTTTGCTCTAAAACTTTGCGTTCTATTGAACACAACGGCGGTTTGGATTCTTATTTGGAATCAACCTCCAATACCAAATTAAGTGATGAAGCAATCAAAATCAAAAAAACCATTGCTAAAGGCAAATAATTAAAAGCTTCAAGTTTAACCGACTTAGAAATACCTTCTTAAAAATTTTAAGAAGGTATTTTTTTATCCCCGTTATCCCCATAATCCACAGGCCTGAAAATTTTAATCTCTCATTCTCTTTGAACTTTAAAAATTTATTGTTTATAAGGGTAACAAAACTTCGAATAGCGCATAAAAATAATCCCCTCTTGAAAGACGACGATGGAAACAACGATAGATACCAGCAAACTCCCGCAAAACCTTGAAGCCGAACAGGCGCTGCTCGGCGCAATTCTTGCCAACAACAAAGCATTTGAAAAAGTTTCGGAATTTTTGAAACCGCAGCATTTTGCCGATTCGACTCATGCCAAGATTTTTGAAGTTATCTCCAAACTTATCACCCGCGGGCACATCGCCGACGTTATCACCCTCAAGAACTATTTTGAACAGGAAGGAACTTTAAACGACCTCGGCGGCCACCAATATCTGATTAAGCTCGCCGACAGCGCCACACCGCTGACCAATGCCGAATATTATGCCCAGTTTATTTATGACAAATATCTGCGCCGCGAACTGATTGCCACCGGTTTTGATATTGTTAACGAAGCCAACAAAGAAGATTTGGATTCTGATGCCATGGAGCAGATTGAAGCTGCCGAAAAGAAGCTTTTCGAACTTGCCAATCAGGGAGAGCATCAGGGCGGCTTTGTAGATTTCGGCGAAGCTTTGAGCCTGTCTTTGAGCAACATTGAAGAAGCTTATCAGAAAGAAGGCAAAATCTCCGGCCTGCCGACGGCACTTGATGCTCTTGATAACAAGACCGGCGGTTTGAACGATTCCGACTTAATCATTATCGCTGCCCGTCCGGCTATGGGTAAAACCGCTCTGGCAACCAATATCGCTTATAACGTTGCTGATTATATGTACCATAACAAAGCCTTGGAGCAGTCAAAAAAAGGCGTAGCGTTTTTCTCTCTGGAAATGTCCGCCGACCAGCTGGCCAGCCGTATTTTATCAACCGTCACGCAGACAAATGCCCACAAAATGCGTACCGGTGAATTGGATAATGCCGAATTCACCCGCATTGCCGCCGCCGTCCGCGAGCTGGAAAAAATTCCGCTTTATATTGACGACACCCCGGGCTTAAACATCAACTCTATCCGTACCCGCGCCCGCCGCCTCAAACGCAACAAAGGCCTGGGCCTGATTGTAATTGACTATATTCAATTGATTATGGGCAGCGGCTCTAAAAAGAACGAAGGCAACCGTGTGCAGGAAATCTCCGAAATTTCCCGCGGTCTGAAAATCCTGGCCAAAGAACTGAGTCTGCCGGTTATTGCCCTGTCACAATTGAACCGCGGCGTTGAGCAGCGCGATGATAAACGTCCGTTAATGTCCGACCTGCGTGAATCCGGTTCAATCGAGCAAGATGCCGACAGCGTCATGTTCATCTACCGCGAAAACTATTATCTGCAAAACGAAGAACCGCAGCAAAAAGCCGCCGAAACACCGGAACATTTGCAAAAACGCCATGAAGAATGGGAAGCCCGTGTCCGCGCCACACAAAACGTCAGTGAAGTTATCATCGGTAAAAACCGTCACGGTTCAACCGGAACGGTTCAGTTGTTCTGGAACGGCGAATTCACTCAGTTCGGTAATCTGGCCAAAGAAGAATACCTGCCTGACCAAATTGGCGCCGAATAATCAATGCCGGCATTTGCCGCAGCAGCCGTCGCCGCACTTGCAGGAATTATCCTCATTATGCTTTTCTGACTGCAGCCGACCGTTGATTGTCACATTATAAGGGCTCGAGAACATTGAACCGAGAATTTTGCCGCTGTATTCATGTTCCGGACTGTCGCAATTGAGAATAACATCATCAGGCATCTGCGGATTTTCTTCCTCAATTTTGCCTTGTTCTATTTGCCGGCGCATTTTTTCCAAACGCTCGCGTTTGCCTTCACAGCAGGAGCAGGAATTTTGTACCGGGATTTGCAACAACATTTTTGCCAGCCAGCCGAACATTTTTAGTTCTCCTTAATCTTTGTTTGCTATAGTTTGCCATATAAGCGTTAAAAAAAGGAAAAGACCGTGTCTGAAAAATTTTGGGAAAATAAATCCCTCGCCGAATTCACGCCCGCCGAATGGGAATCAATCTGCTGCCGCTGCGGCAAATGCTGCCTGATTAAGCTTCAGGACGAGGACAGCGACGATGTCTGGTACACCGACCTCGTCTGCCGCTATTTCAACCATGCCGACTGCAGCTGTACCTGTTATGACGAGCGCTGCAAACTTGTTCCCGAATGCCTTAAATTAGATATTCATAACGTTGATAAAATTCAATGGATGCCGCAGTCCTGCGCCTACCGCTTTTTATACACCACCGGCACGCTGCCGGACTGGCACCCGCTTGTCACCGGCAAACCTCTGAGTAACGAGCATAGTGTTAAAAACCGCTGCACTTCCGAGCTTCTCGTCAAAGAAGAAGACTGGGAGGACCACATTTTAGAGGACGAAGAGCCATGAGTTCCGATTCTTCATATTTTGCCGACGACGAGTACGACCCGCAAAGCCGCTTTAACATCCTCAATCATTTTGAAAAAGAGTTTTGGAAAAAGAAAAAACTGGAAGAAATGAGCAAGGAAGAATGGGAGCTTCTTTGTGACGGCTGCGGCAAATGCTGCCTGAACAAAATCGAAATCAAAGGCAAAATCAAATTCACTAACACCCGCTGCCGTTTTTTGGACTGCCAAAGCTGCCTATGCCGCATTTATGAACACCGCTTTGAAAAAGTTGAAGACTGCCGCGATATTGATTTGGCCGCCATCAGGGAAAAGCCGCGCTGGCTGCCGAAAACCTGTGCTTACTGGCTGCTGGACAACGGCTATGATTTGCCGAGCTGGCACCCGCTGCTTACCGGCCGCGCCAATTCTGTTCATGAAGCGCAAATGTCGCTGCAAAACCGCCCGACCGTTTCCGAAACAGGAATAGAGGACTATGAAGATTACGTTGTTGACTGGCAAGACCTTTAATATTCAGCAGGCACTGAATATGGAGATAAAGGTTATCAAATCTCCTGCCGCCAAACGCCTCACGCTCCGCATTGATGCCAGAGAGCGCATTCCGGTATTGACGATTCCCTCACGCTGCTCTTCACAAAAAGCCGTGGATTTTGTAAACCAGCACCGCGAATGGATTGCTGAAAATCTTGATAAAATTCCGGTAGCCAAACGGTTTGAAGACGGCGAAACCATCTCGATTCTCGGCAAAAATTATACCATTTGCCATGCCCCGCAAAGCCGCCGCGGCGCTTATATTGAAGAAGACAAGCTTTATGTTTCCGGCGCTGCCGAATTTTTGCACCGGCGCGTTTGCGATTATATCAAAAAAACAGCCCAAAAAGAATTTCTCAAACTCTCGCAAAAAATGGCAAAAAAAATCGGCTGCCATGTCAAAAGCGTCGTCATTAAAGATACCAAATCCCGCTGGGGCAGCTGCTCGACTTTAGACAACATCAATTATAACTGGCGCGTGGCTCTGGCTCCGGAATTTGTCATTCATTATTTAATTGCCCACGAGGTATCGCACCTTTTGCACCCCGACCATTCAAAAAACTTCTGGCAGTGCGTCAAAAATCTGTTCCCGCGCTGCGGCGAAGGCCGCCTGTGGCTCAAACAGCACGGCAAAGATCTCTATCTGTATGAATAGCCGCAGTCTATTGATTTTTTCAAAATAAACCCCTATATTATCTAAGAACAATCTTAAACAGGAGAAATACCGTTATGGAAACTAAAACTAATGTTCAAGCCAAAGCCTATGTTGACGAAGGTTTGCGTCAATACATGCTCAAAGTTTACAACTATATGGCCGGCGGCTTGTGCTTGACCGCTTTGACCGCTTATCTCATTGCCTATACTCCGGCTCTGTTCCGCCTCTTCTTCAGCGTCTCTGCCAACGGCGCCGTCGGATTGAGTGCTTTCGGCTGGCTGTGCTTTTTGGCACCGTTGATTATGGTCTTTGCGTTCGGCTGGGTTTTGAACCGCGGCTCTCTGGCTCAGGTCCAGGGAATGTTCTGGGGCTTTTCCGCCGTTATGGGCTTGTCTTTAACCCCGATTTTAATGGCTTACACCGGCGCCAGCGTTGCCCGTGTTTTCCTGATTTCGGCTGCCATGTTCGGCGGCATGAGCCTGTACGGCTACACCACTAAAAAAGATTTGACCGGCGTCGGTTCTTTTCTGATTATGGGCCTGTGGGGACTGATTATCGCCTCGGTTATCAATATTTTCATGAAAAGCCCGGGCATGAGCTATGCCGTTTCGGTCATCGCCGTTATCGTTTTCACCGGCTTAACGGCTTATGATACACAAGTTATCCGCCAGATGTATTATGAGCAGGACAGCTCTGACACCATCAGCCGCAAGGCTATCAGGGGCGCTTTGAGCCTGTATCTCGATTTTATCAACATGTTCATCGCTTTGATGAATTTGCTGGGTCAGCGCCGTTAAGATTAACGCGAAAACAAAACATTAAAGGGCTTAAATTTATTTTTAAGCCCTTTTTTTGTTGACTTTATAACTGATTATATTTATAAGCAAATTGTCTGCAATGACAGACATCTTTCCGAGAGGTTCCGCTTTGTACACGGAATCTTCAAATAACTAATAACAACCGGCTGAAAATCAGCCTTAACCGGAGAAAACAAATGAAACGTACTTATCAACCGAGTAAATTGGTCAGAGCTCGTCGTCACGGCTTTCGTGCCCGCATGGAAACCAAAGGCGGACGCAAGGTTATCACTAATCGTCGTGCCAGAGGTCGTAAAAGACTTTCAGCTTAGTCTGGAACTGTAATGGTGGAAGTTTTAATCTTAAAAAAGAGAAAAGATTTCGTCAGAGTCGCCTCCAAGGGTTTAAAGATGGTCTCATCCGGTTTAATCCTGCAGGCGGCTCAAAGTTTATCTGCCGCAGAAGACAATTGCCGGCTGGGCTTTACCGCAACCAAAAAAATCGGCAAAGCACATTTGCGCAACCGTACCAAAAGAAGGCTGCGCGCCGCCGCCCGCGAGATTTTTCCCAAACATGCTCGGCCGCATACAGATTATGTTTTGATTGGCAGATATAATACCGCCAGCTGCGATTTTTCCGATTTGTGCCAAAACATGGCCATAGCCTTAAAACGGATAAACAAACTTTTTGCCAAGGAAAATCATGATGAAAAAACTGCTCCGGCAAATTCTGATTCTGTTGGTTAGGTTTTACCAAAAATTTCTCTCTCCCCTTTGCCCCGGCGTCTGCCGCTATCAGCCGACCTGTTCTCAGTATATGATTGAGGCGATTCAAACTCATGGAATTTTCAAAGGAATTTATCTCGGCTGCAAACGCATTTTGCGCTGCCACCCTTGGGGCGGTTCGGGATATGACCCGGTGCCGCCGGCCAAAACAACAAAAAAGCCGCATAACAAAAGATAAAAGCTTGCTTTAAGTGAATAAATATACTAAATAATTAGCCAGATATTAATAACCGCAGCCAGCCGGAAAATTGTTTTTTTATAGAAGTGTTTATTTCAGAAAAATTCTTTTAACTGGCATGCTGCACAAAAAAATGCACGTCTTTTACTTTAATTAATTGACGTGCTACGCCGGGATTTTTGAGCGACGTGTACAACCAGCTACACGAGCAAAAAAATTCCAAGTATGACGTTAATTAAGGAAAGTAAAAGATGAAGGATGATGTAAAGGGACTCTACCTCGCTGTCTTAGCGGCTTTGGTAATTATTTTTGTAACAAACGCCATTTTCCCGAAGAAAAAAATTGAACCTATGGCACCGGCTCCGGTTGCTGAAGTTCAAAATCAGGAAACTGTGGCCGATAACAATACGATTGTGATTGATGAAGCCCCGCTTGATAAAACAGCTGTTCTGGCTCAGGATAAAAGAATCAAGATTGTTACACCGTCCCTGCTCGGCAGTATCCGTGTCAAAGGCGGACGCTTTGATGAATTGTATCTGGATAAATATAAGCAGACTCTGGCTGTTGACAGCCCTGATGTTGAGCTTTTTGCCCCGGCAAAAACCGAAAAACCTTATTATGCGGAGTTCGGCTGGCTGGCAACAGATAACAAAACCAAAGTTCCTGACAGCAATACCGTCTGGAGCGTAAAAGGCAATGAGCTCACACCGTCCACCCCGCTGATTATGGAATGGAATAACGGTCAGGGCTTAAAATTCGTCCGCAAAATTGCCGTTGACGAGAACTATATGTTCACCATCGACCAAACGGTCGAAAATAATTCTGCCAACCCGGTCACCCTTTATCCTTATGGTCTGATTAAACGTCATCATGACCCCAAAGCCTCCAGCCGTGCCGTTATCCACGAAGGCATGACCGGTGTTGTTGATTCAAACCTCAAAGAAATCAAATACAGCAAACTTGAAAAAAATGAGCCGGAAAGCTTCAAAACCACCGGCGGCTGGGCAGGTTTCTCTGACCACTACTGGTTCAGCGCTTTCATTTTGAACAACACTTCCGAAAGCAAAGTCAAGTTCAGCAATACCGCCCCCAATAATTATCAAACCGATTTTGTCGGCGCACCTGTCACGATTGCTCCGACCTCAGTCGGCACAGACAGCGTCAAACTTTTTGCCGGCGCCAAAGAAATCAAATTGCTGGATAAATATACCAAACAATTCAATATCGAAAAATTTGACCTCGCTGTCGATTTTGGCTGGTATTACTTCCTGACCAAACCGTTCTTCTACATTTTGGACTTCTTGTTCCATATCATCGGCAACATGGGTTGGGCTATTTTACTGTTTGCCGCCCTGCTGCGTCTGGCTATGTATCCGATTGCCAGCAAGTCTTTTGACAGCATGTCGAAAATGAAAAAAGTCCAGCCGAAACTGAAAGAACTTCAGGAGCGCTACGGCGAAGACAAAATGAAACTGCAGCAGGAAACAATGCTTCTGTATCGCAAAGAAAAAATCAATCCGGCTGCCGGCTGCCTGCCGATGCTGATTCAAATCCCGGTTTTCTTCTCTTTGTATAAAGTTTTGAATATCTCGATTGAAATCCGCCATGCCCCGTTTATCGGCTGGATTAAAGACTTGTCAGCCCCCGATCCGCTGACTATATCTAAACTGATACATTTGCCGGTTCCGGGGATGTTAGACGTTGGCGTCTGGCCGATTATCATGGGTATCACCATGTTTATCCAACAGCGTCTCAATCCGGCTCCGACCAACAAAGACCAAGCGCGTATGTTTATGCTGCTGCCGTTAATCTTTACCTTCATGCTCGGACATTTTGCGTCCGGTCTGGTAATCTACTGGAGTTTGAGCAATATTCTCTCCATTCTGCAGCAAAAAGCCATCATGCGCAAAAACGGAGTAGACTAATGGATTTTGCCGCACCGGAATATAGTAAAGAACAATTGGACAATGGGCGCGGGCTCTTCAAACAGCCCTGCACCTTTGTCCTCGGTGTGGCCAAACTCGAGCAATTGCCGCTGACCGATATGCCGGAAGTTGCTTTTGCCGGCCGTTCCAACGTCGGTAAATCGAGCATTATCAACGCCCTCACATCTCAAAAAGCTCTGGCTAAAACCTCCAACACACCGGGACGCACCCAGCAGCTGAACTATTTTAACCTCAATGATAAAATCCATATTGTCGATTTACCCGGTTATGGTTTTGCCCAGGCACCGGAAGCCATGGTCAAACAATGGCAGCAGTTGATTTTTGCCTATCTGCAAGGCCGCGTTAATTTGAAACGGGTCTTTCTGTTGATTGATTCGCGCCACGGTCTCAAAAAAGTCGATACCGAAATCATGGATATGCTCGACAAAGCCGCCGTCACTTATCAGATAGTCCTGACCAAAACCGATAAAATCAGTGCCAAAGCCCTGGAAAAAGTTTTGGCTGAAACCCATGAGGTCATCAAAAAACACGCTGCGGCCTATGTTGACATTCTGGCAACCAGCTCTGAAAAAAAACAAGGTCTGGACGAACTGCGCGCCGAGATTTGCAGCCTGACCGCTTGAGTGTAACAAAAATTTAAAATGATTTCCCCTTGCCAAACCATCCTTTTGCGGATAGCTTTAACGTATCACCAAACATTATTAGCTTACTAAGACTTTTCCAAATATATTGTATCACCCTTAAATTTAAGAAAAATGAGAACAAAAAGAACTTATTGGCAGCTGGCTCATCTGATGGTGCTTTTAATTTTGGGCATCTCTGTAATTTGTTTACTGGAATCAGAAGTAACACGCCCGTACACCATCGGTTTTCTGGCCATCGGAGTTATTGGGACATTTCTTTCAACAATAGAAAAGAAAACCAAGCCCAAAACAACCGATTAATCCATTTCTGAACTGATACAACACTCTGATTAAAAAATCCGCGCCGCCAGTTTTTTCATAAACGCTGACCGCCCGGATTTTTTCTTTTTAAAGAAGCGCCGACAAAACAAACATCAGGCAAATTTTTTGAAAAAGTCTTTGCGGTTTTTCCGCCCCATACTCCATAAATTGCCGATACCGTTAATCGGCTGAACTTTATACAAAGACTGAAAATTAAAATCGCGCGACAAAAACAAAGAAGTGGTTTTAGTATAGTTATTCATCGGGCAAAAACCGTAAAAATCAACCTGAATCAAATCGGCCTCTTTCAGACAGGCAACGGCTTTGACATATTCCTCACTGGTATTGATACGGTCGCTGTCATCTAAGATAATCATGCCGCCGGGAGCCAGTTTTTTTACTGCCGCAGCGGCACATTCTGCCCGCCGCTTACCGTCGACCACAATAACATCATAGAGCTCGGAATCCTCAAAAATCGCCTGTTCGTAGATTTCGCCTTCATCACGCCAGCGGATTGCCAGATTGGTTTCTTTGAACTCGTTGCTCCAGCGCTCAAACCACTCGCGATTGTCCTCAATACTGACAACGGCGGCGGCACGGTGAGCCCAGAACTGCGAAGAATAACCGCAGCCGTATTCAAAAATTTTCTTATTCCGATAATCAAACTGCGACAGATATTCAATCGCCGGATAAGTATACCAAGGCAAAGGGTTTCCCTCTTTATCGGCGCAGCTTTTTTCATCAATGCTGCGCTCAAGCGCATATTCATTAACCCAGATATCAATAAATTTTTGAAATTTGTCACTATACATCTTTATTTCCCAAGCGTTGAAAAATGTCATAGCCGAGCTATATCATAATTAATAGAAATACCCAAATGTTTTTTGAAAGGACAAAGTCATGAATTTTATTAATAAACTCTCACAAATTTTAGTAATTATCGGTGGTTTGAACTGGGGAATGGTCGGCTTGTTTGACTTCAACCTCGTCACCTGGTTGTTCGGTGCCACGGTCTTCACGCCGATTACTTATATTCTGGTCGGTCTGGCTGCCTTGGTTTTGATGTTTATGCCAAGCAAAATCGGCTAATATCCATAGGAATCAAAAGTTACAACAGAGTGGTTTCCTTAACACGGAAATCACTCTGAATTCCTGTCAGGCAACTTTTGCCAGCCGGGCTGCAGCAGAAGATATCTGCATAATCGTATAAGACACGATTTCCTCAACCGGCATATTGGTTGTTTTGCAATCACGTTCAGCTTTATAAAGAAGCTCCAAAACGGAAAAAAGACGGTCTTTGGTCCAGATGGAAACCTGCCTCTTAAAGCTGCTTTCACGAAAAAAAATAACCCGCGGCGTCAGCTTATACATCACCTTGTCAGTCGATTCGCCTTTTTCGGTAAATCCTTTAGCGGTGAGAAGTTTGTTGAAATGATAAGAAATCGACCGCACGATTGAAATCGGCTCCGTTCCTTCATTGACAAGTTTGCGGAAAGACTTCAAAGCTTTTTCACTCTGCCCGGAAGCAGCAAAATAACAGACATCATCGCTGCTGGAACTGGACTGATCGCTGATGCAGTTCTGCACATCTTCCGTCGACACATTTTTCTTGTCGCCCATATAAGTAATCAGTTTGTCAATCTCACCGAGATTGGTTTTGCGGTCATTGGAAAGACGCGAACAGAGCAGCTGCAAAGCCTCATTGTTAATCGTCAGCCCGTTTTCAATAAACATAGCCCGCGCGGTGCTGAAAATATCTTCATCACGATCTTCATAACAGGCAATCAGCCCCATATCATCGCGTTCTTCAGCCAAAGCAACCAATGAAGATTTTTTATTCAGCGAAGTTGAAGAAATCACCACCAAAGTATCGGTTTTTGAATCATCAAACATCGCTTTGAGATGCTTGGTCAGATTATTGTCAGCGTCTTTAACAATAATCACGCGGCGGCCGCCCATCAAAGACTGGCTGGAATATTCGGCAAACAAAGTGCTGATTTCGGCATTAACATCGGCACCGTTCAGATAAACGACGCTGAACGGATCATATAAATCCGCAGAAACCGTCTGCACCAGTTTTTTGACATATTCATTGACCAAACCGTCATTGCTGCCATAAACCACAAACCCTTTAATCTGCGGCTCCGGCTTTTTCAGATATTTATCAATTTGAGCCTGCTTATAAATCACTGCGGGGTTCCTTGCTTAAAGTAAGAATGGAAATAAGCGCCGATTCGCAGGGCAATATCATTGGCAATGATTTTAGCGGCATTTTCTTCAGTCTTTTTCCGCGCCGTCGTTGTTGAATAAGGATTAGCCAGAATATCATAGCTGTCTCTTATACACATCTCCGAGCCCACGAGACGGAGCTACATC
>ERZ1026946.591-NODE-591-length-11670-cov-34.637279_pt1 | contig 11670 bp, 10 predicted proteins | sample MGYA00519460_ERZ1026946 | MGnify/ENA primary metagenome ERZ1026946 (study PRJEB26926, sample SAMN06164620) | human gut metagenome | biome: ENVO:00009003; feature: ENVO:2100002; material: ENVO:00002003 | host: Homo sapiens | place: USA | collected 2012 ...
TCGTGGGCTCGGAGATGTGTATAAGAGACAGGCCCCGGAGGAGCCCGCGCGCGCCCCCGTCCCCGAACCGTCCATGAAAATGGCGCTCCAGTTCAAACTCGGGCGGGACTCGCTTTCTTTTACAGTGTTCTGGAAAACCCCGGCGGGGCTCGTCCCCGCGTTCGGCGACGGCGGGATGAGCGCGGCGGGGCTGAACGGGGCGGAGCGCGAAAAGCTTGTGAGAATCGCAAGCCTTGCGCGCAAGGCAGGGTTTTCCTACGACGGCCGCTCGTACGGCCTGTCTGACACGTCCAAGTTCTCGCATTTTGTGTCGAAGGTCCTCCCCGAATGGCGGAGGCATTTTGAAATCCGAAAGCCCAGGGACGTGGATATGCTGGCCCTCGGCGCGCGGGAAGTGAGCCTCAGCGTCGACCTTGGCCTCTCCGGGGATTCGATAGACGCGGACTTCCACGCGGAGCTGGACGGCAGGCGGCTCGGGTTCGACGAGCTCAGGCTCCTGCACGGGGGCGGCGGGCGCGGAAGGATACTCCCGGGCCGCGGCCTCGTGAAGATTTCAGAGGGCGACGGGGAGCTGATTTCGTCCGCCCGCCGTGCCTTTGAATTTTTCGGGGGGAAGATTCCGAAATACATGCTTTTTACGCTGTTTGACGGCGCGCCGAAACTCCGGGTGCCCGCAGAGCTTGCGAAGTGGAAGAAGGCGGTCCTGTCGCGCCCGGAGCTGCCCGGCGGGCTGGAGTTTCTCAGGCCCTACCAGCGCGAGGGCGTTTCGAGGATGCTCTCGCTTTTCGGGGCGGGGTGCGGCATGCTGCTGGCGGACGAAATGGGCCTCGGAAAGACGGTGCAGACGCTCGCTGTCATTTCAAAATACTGGGACGGGGCGGAGAAGTTTATAATAGCGTGCCCCGCGAGCGTGATTCCGGTGTGGAGGGGGGAGGCCGAGAAGTTCTTCCCGGAAATCTCCGTCCGCGTTCTGGACTCGTCTTCGGACCTCTCGGCGCCGGGAGGGGCCGTGTGGCTTGCAAGCTACACCCAGCTCAGGCGCAACAAGCAGAAGGCCGATGCCGTGCGCTTCAAAATCGCCGTCCTCGACGAGGCGCAGTTCATAAAGAACCCGGACTCGAAGGTGAGCCAGGCGTGCATGTCGCTCAACGCCGACTTCCGCGCGGCCCTGAGCGGCACTCCGATAGAAAACCGCCTGCTCGACATTTGGACGATATTCCGCTTCCTCATGCCCGGCCTCATGGGGGCGCGCTCCGATTTCGAGCGCAGAATCGCCTCCGAGCCGGAGTTTTCCGCGCGCGTCAGGCGCCAGATAGCCCCGTTTGTCATGCGCAGGCTGAAAAACGAGGTGGCCTCCGAGCTTCCCCCGAAAAACTTCGTCGATTTGCCGTGCCCGATGACCGACATGCAAAACGCGGAATACTCAAGGCTGCTTGATTCGGCGCGCGAGGCCGTGAAGTCGGGCGCCGCCGCAGATTCGCGCGGGAGGGTATCGATACTGTCCGTACTCACGCGCCTGCGCCAGGCCGCGTGCGATCCGGCCCTGCTCCCGTGGATAGGGCCTTCCTGCGACATTTCAAACAGCGGAAAAATATCCGCCATAACCGAGGCCCTCGCGTCCGTTGTGTCAAGCGGGAGGCGGGCTGTCGTATTCAGCCAGTTCACGTCGTTTCTGGCGCGCATAAGGGGGGCGGTGGCCGCTGCCTTCCCGGAGGCGGAGCTTTTCGAGTTGACCGGCTCCACGCGCGACAGGGCGGCCCCGGTCGGCCTCTTCCAATCCTCAAAGGGGGCCGCCGTGATATTTGTGAGCATGCGCGCCGGGGGCACCGGCATAACCCTCACGGGGGCGGACTACGTGTTTATCGCGGATCCCTGGTGGAATCCGGCGGTCGAGGAGCAGGCGGTGGACCGCGTGCACAGGATTGGCAGGAAGCGGGACGTGTTCGTGTACAGGCTCGTGGCGGATTCGACGGTGGAGGAGAGCGTCCGGCGTTTGCAGGCTGCCAAGCGGAGGCTTTTTGAAGACGTAATGGGCGGCCTTGAGGGCGGCGGCAGGCCGTTCGAGGAGGCTGTCAGGGAGATACTGGAAATATGAAGATAGCGTCATGGAATGTGAACGGCCTGAGGGCCGTGCTGAAAAAGGATTTCGGCGGGTTCGTAAAGTCTTTTGCGCCCGACATACTGTGCCTTCAGGAGACGAAAATATCGGACGACCTGCACGGCTCGCTGGAGCTGCCCTTCAAGTACAGGGCCTTCAGTTGCGCCGAAAAGCGGGGGTATTCGGGGACCGCGATACTTTCAAACATTGAGCCGCTCGACGTCCGCGCCGTCGATTTGGACGGGCATCCGGGCGAGGGGCGCATCGTCTGCGCCGATTTCGGCGATTTTTTCCTCGCGAGCGTCTATGTTCCAAACTCCCAGGACGGGCTGAAGCGGCTCGACTACCGCAGGGCGTGGGACGCCGATTTTACCGAGTTTGCCCGCGGCGCCAAAAAGCCCCTCATAATCTGCGGGGACATGAACGTGGCGCACAACGAAATCGACATAGCCAGGCCCGCCGCAAACCGCAGAAACCCGGGATTTACCGACGAGGAGAGGGAGGACTTTTCGGCGCTTCTGGAGGGCGCCGACCTTTCCGACGTCTGGCGCGAGCGCAACCCCGGCGTCGCCGGAAGGTATTCGTGGTGGAGCTACCGCTTCGGCGCGCGCCGCAAGAATATCGGCTGGCGCATCGACTATTTTCTGGTCTCGCGCCCCTTTGCGGCCTCGGTGAAGGGGGCGGACATACTGGATTCCGTGGAGGGCTCGGACCACTGCCCGGTTTCGATAGAGATATGACGAACCGCGCGATGGACGACGCCGTTTCGAGGATAAGGGCGCTCAACAGGATTCTAGCCTCGCGCGGGGGCCGGCTTTCGGAGGCGTTTCTGGACACCTCGCGCGCGATAGACTTTGCGGAGAGGATGGGGGAGAGGCCGTCGAATCCGGCCGCTTTTGCAAAGTCTGTCATGCGCATGTACGACCCCGGGGCGCATCTGGAGTATGTGGATTTGGGCGGGGACCATTTCGACCCGCTCTTTGCATTCGGCATGGTTTCCGACGCCGCAAAGAGGCTAGCCGGATGCCCTCGGCCGGTGCTTGTCATCGCTGGGCTGGACAGGGCGTCCAGGGGCGGCGGGCGCAGGTGGTCGGCGAAAAGGCGGGGGGAATATTCGGAAAATTTAAATGTTGTGGAGTCCGTCGTTTTGCGCTACAAAAGCGCGATTCCACAAATAGAGATAATATTCGTCTGACATGAAAACGGTTTTTCAAAAGATAATGGACGGCGAGATTCCGTCCGAGCCGGTTTACCGCGACGACCTGTGCATGGCGGTGCGCGACATAAACCCGCAGGCGCCGGTGCACGTCATACTGTTTCCGGCAAAGCCCGTGGAGAGGCTCTCCAAGGCGTCGCCGGAGGACGCCGGGCTGCTCGCCCACATGATGCTGGCCGTCCCCGAAATAGCGGGGAAGCTCGGCATAGGCGACGGCTTCCGCGTTGTGGTAAATAACGGCCCCGCCGCCGGCGAAACCGTCCCCCACATGCACATACACATTTTGGGCGGGAGGCAGATGGCCTGGCCCCCGGGCTGATTCTGCGCAACTTTTCAGGCGGCGCCGCCCGCGCCTGCCTGCCGCCCGGCGGAGAACCTTCCGGATTCCGCCCGCGCGTGTTTTTAATGCAAACCCAAATGCGGCAGCGAAGGCCCGTCAGCCTTCCGCCGTTTAACTTTTCATTCCGGCGAAGGCCGTAAAAATGCCAAAATATTCGGACGATTACAGGGTCAGGGTGGGCGACGCGGATTCGCGCGGCATGCTCAAGCTTCCTTCACTTCTGGGGATGCTCCAGGAGGCGGCAAAGGACCACGCCGAGGCTCTCGGGATAGGCGCTTCGGCCCTGCTTCCGATGGATTTGGGCTGGGCGCTTTCCAAGCTCCACCTCAATATAGAGCGTCTTCCTTCGTGCGGCGAGCGCGTGTTTGTAAAGACGTGGCCGTCGGTGCGGACCAGGATTTCTACCGAGCGCGAGTTCGTGCTGTCGGACGAGATGGGCGACAGGGTCGCCACGGCGCGCACCCTGTGGGTCCTCTTCGACGTAAAAAAAAGGAGGCTCGAAAGGCTGGACAGGCTCGGCGAGTGGCCCCGCTCGGAGGATTTCGCCGACGCGTTCAGGTTTTCAAAAATGCCGCCCGCGCCTTCGGAAAACTCCATGCAGGTCTCCAATTTCGGGGTGAGAAAGGACGACATCGACATGAACGGCCATGTGAATAACTCCGTCTATCTCGCCTGGGCCCTAGAGCCGCTTCCGGACGAATTCTGCGGGAGCCGCCGCGCCGCGAGCCTCGAACTTTGGTTTCTGTCCGAGGTCTTCCGAGGGCAGAGGCTCGACTCGGTTTGCGAAATAGACGGCGACATTTCGCGCCACATGGTGGTTTCCGAGGGCAGGGAGCGCGTCAGGGCGCAGATAGGGTGGATTCGCGCTTGATTTTGCGGGGGCCGGCCCCATTATGAACCAAATGAATCCGTATCTGGCAACCGGCATACTTTCGGCGGCGCTTCTGTGCGCCGGCGGCGCGTTTTTTGCGCCCGGCTTCAGGGGCCGCGCGTTTTCCTTTCTGCGCAGCCAAAACGCGGCCTATCTTTTCTGCGGGGCTGCGCTTTTGTGGTTCATGTGGATTTTGTACAACTTGAGCGAGGCCGACTTCGGCCAGTACAAGTTTATCCTCATGGCCGTGTTCGGGGGGGCGGGAATTCTGGCTTTCAGGCACCTCCCGGATTTCCTCCCGGTAAGGGGGCTAAGCGTCATCATCCTGCTTTTCATGCGCGTGCTTCTCGACGCGCTGTACGGAATGCCCGCGCAGTCGAGGCTCGTGTCGGTTTCGCTCGCGTATGTGCTGGTGGTGGCGTTCGTGTATTTCGGGTGCCTGCCGTTTAGGATGCGCGACTTTTTTGAATGGCTTTACGAACGGCCCGTGCGCGTGCGGGCGTTTGCCGCCTCGCTTTGCCTTGCGGGGGCTGTTGCGGCGGGATCCATGCTGTTTTACTGATTCGGGGGATTTGGGTTATGGACGGAATGCTTCTCGTAGTTTCCGGGCCCGCAGGCAGCGGGAAGAACACAGTCTGCGAACGGCTCATGGCCGAATGCCCGACCGTCACGCGGGCCGTGACCACCACTACCAGGCCCCCGCGCCCCGGCGAAGCCGATGGCAGGGACTATTATTTTACGACGCCCGAGGAGTTCGAGCGCGGAATAGAGGCGGGGGAGTTTTACGAATGGGCGCGCGTCCACGGGCGCTATTACGGGACTTCCAGAAGGGAGATACTGGAAAAGCTCTCATGCGGGCTGGACGTGATTTTGATAATCGACGTGCAGGGTGCGCGGGCGTGGCGCGCGGTTGCGGAGTCGGACGGGCGCATTTCGGACGCTCTCAGGTGCGTGTTTATCAGGCCGGAGTCGCTGGACGTTGTTCGCGGGCGCATGCGCCTGAGGGGCGATTCGGATTCTGAAATCGAGCGGCGCATAGAGACTGCAAAGCGCGAGCTTGAAGAGGAAAAATATTTTGACCGCACGATAGTTTCGGGCACGCGCGACGAGGATTTCGAGGCCCTTTTGAAAATCTACCGCGGGTTCCGGGCCGAGCGCGGGGCCTGAGGGCGCGCCTGCAATTAAAAATGCCCCTGGCGCGCGGTTTGGAAGCGGATTTTTTAATGGAGTTTTACGCGGGGATGGAAAGCCTGGCTGGGCTGCCGCTAAACGCCGTCCGTCTTTTCGTTTCTTTTGAGGCATCCTGACTTGCGCGGGCCCGTTTTAAATTCCGCAGGCGCCTTTGTTTTGCGGCGCATCCGGGCGCGGGGCAAAAGGAAAACGCGGCCAAAACATTATGAACATGTGGCCTGCCTGCCCCGGAACGCCTGCGGCCTGGGCTGGGGCGCAGGCTCAGACAGTTTTCGGCATGATGAACTTCCGCCATTCGGCCCGGCGGAAAGTTCGGAAGCTTGCGGCATGGAGCGCACTCCGCCGGGGGCGCGCGCCGTTTTACGCAGCTTTTGAAATATGCCGCGCGAGGCGGGCTATGCCTGGGCGTTTTTTGCTATCTTTCGCAGGTCTCCCAGACTCAGCTTGCCGGAGGCGAGCGTCGGGATTTCATCGACTTTAATGACAACCTTGGGAATCCAGAGGTTTGAAATTCCGGAGTCCACGAGGCTCTTTCTCAGGGCGGGCATGTCGATGTCGAGCGTCGTTACAAGCACCAGCTCTTCGCCCTTGGTCCTGCTTTCGCGGCAGGTCACGGCGACTGTCTGCGTCTCGGAGTTTTCCTGCGAAAGTGCCTTGGCGACAGCCTCCTCGACGAGTGCGTGCGGCACCATTTCGCCGCCTATTTTTGAAAATCTCGAAATGCGCCCCCGGATGTAGATGAAGGCGTCTGAATCAAGCGATGCGATGTCGCCTGTAATGAGCCATCCGTCCCTGAACTTTTCCGCATTCAGCTCCGGGGCTCCGAGGTAGCCGCCGAACACGTTCGCCCCCTTCAGGCACAAGGTCCCCGGCTCGCCCAGCGGGAGAAATTCCCCTGTTTCGGGGCTTATGACGGCAGCCTGCATGCCGGCGAAAAGCTGGCCGACCGATTTTGGGCGCGTTCCGGTTTTATAGTCGCGGTAGGGGTTCAGCGGTATGCCTTCGGGCAGGTTCACGCTGACGACGGGCGAGGCCTCCGTCAGCCCGTAGCCCTCCTTGTAGGCGCTGTTCGGAAACTTTTTCTCCCACGCCTCCTTGAAGCCGTCGGGGGATTTCTCCGCTCCGGCTATCACGATTCTCAGGCTTTCCGCCTGCTTCGGGTCCCCCTTTTTGAGGTAGGAGCGCAGGAAGGTTGGGGTGGAAATCATGACGTTTGAGCGGCCCTTTTCCATGGCGTCGAAATTCTGCTTCACCTCCAGGGGGCTTGGGACTGCCACAACGGGATGGACGAAGATGGACGTGTACCACACCTGTATGCTCTGCCCGAAGCTGTGGAAGAGCGGGAGGTTCGCGTGCAGCGACTGCCCCTCGGGGATTATCCCGGTATAGTCCATCTGGAGGCAGTTTGCCATGATGTTGCGGTGCGTGAGTATGGCGGCCTTCGGCTCCCCCTCGCTGCCGCTTGTAAATATTATAGAAGCCTCCTTCCCGCCGCCCTCGGTGGGTATCCCGAATATTCGTATGAGGGCGCTGGCCGGAAGCAGCCTGACTGCGGCAAGCTTTTTTGCAACGCCCTTGCGGCCTATCGACTTGAGGATTTTTGAGACGTCCAGGAAATTTTCCGGCCACGGGAATTCCGGCGTTCGCTGGGCGACCTTTTCCCTCAGCTTTTCCGCGCTTATGACGGTTTTTACGCCGGCCTTTTTAAAGCACGCCCGCGCCGCTTCGGCGCCCATGGTGAAATTTATGTTGACGCTCACGCGCCCGGCCATCTGGGCGGCTATGTTGACGGCGTTTCCGGCTATCCCGGAGGGCAGGGCGATGCCGATTCGCGCGTCGCGCGGCATATTCTTTTTTATGTAGTCGCTCAGCGCGAGGCACAGGGCAAGAAAGGTCCCCCTGTCCATGGACTTTTGAAGGGAGGAGTCGTATATGTGGTGTTTTGAAGTCCCGCTCGAAAGGGCTCGCACGACGGCCCCGGCAAGGTGCTCCCCGAGTCTCGGGTGGGATTCAAATGCGTCGTGGCGCGCGTCGATTATTTTGCCGTCCAGAATTTTCATTAAGACTTGAAATAATTACACTTCTCGGCCTTCCAGTCAAACGATTTATGAGCCCAAAAAGCCGAAAACGGCGGAGAAATCGCTTTACACGGGCCTTCCCAGGGGCATACTCCATTACTGTATGCCGGAATCCCAATCGAAAGGCCCGCGCGGGTTTTGGACGTTTGCGACGCTCGCGCTTGCGCTGCTTGCGGGCGCGTACTTCTCGCTGTCCTTCCGCGACGCATGGATAGAGAGGGCGGAGCTGCGCGACAAGGCGGACTCGCTGGAGCGCGTCGCCGCCGACATAGCCTCCGACAACGCCTACAAGAAGGAGTACCACACCCGCCTCGCCACCGACCAGGAGTTCGCCGAGCGCGTGATACGCGAGACACTCGGATACGCGGCAAAAAACGAAATAGTGTTCAAGTTTGACGACAAAACCTTCTCGCCGGAATCCGGCGCCGGGGTGAGCGTTGAGCGCGTACGCGGGGGCGGGTCGTGAAGATTCTGAAGGCATGGTGGCACACGCAGAGCTGCGCGGGCGTCTATTTCGACAGGGATTTGGATTCTGTCCCGGAGCTCTTTGTCGAAACCGACGGCGCGGTTATGGGGGCGAAGTCCCGCGTTTCGGAGCCGTGCGAGTTCGCCGAGTACACGTCGTACTACATAAAGGGCGACGTCGTGCATTTTCTGCTGAATTCCAAAAATTTTTACAATGTCGCCCGGCACGGCCGAGCCGAGTACTACGTCTGCGGAAACTTCAACGGGTGGCAGGACGCCATCGGGAACCCCGAATGGCGCATGAAGCCGCTCGGCGGCGACTTTGAATACGGCCTGTGCGTCCCCCTCGCCCTTCTGGGCGACAGGCGCAGGAAGTTCCTCTTCAAGTTCGCGACCTCGCAGAAAAGGTGGCTCCACCCCCGGCCCGACGCCCCGAACATCGAGTACGACGGGGTTGGAAACGCAAACCTGCGCTTCTTTGCGGACCGCTCGTACCGCCATTTCGTGCTTTCTGAATGCGAGTATCCGTGCGACCTGCGCGAGCCGGCCTTCCTGTACTGCCCCGAAACAGGGCAGCGGGTGCCGATAGAGGCCGCCGAGCTGCTGCTCGAAAGCAACTACAATGTGAAAATGGGTGTGGAAATCTCGGGGGAGGCGACGCGCTTTGCGCTCTTTGCACCCCGCGCCGACCTCGTGCAGCTCCTCCTGCGCGACACTCCCCGCGGCGAGCCCGAAGCCTATCCCATGTCTACCGAGGACGGCGCCCTATGGATGGAGGTTTTTCCGGGAAACCTCGCAGGCAAGTTCTATTCCTACAAGGTTTACGGCCGCAACATAACAGGCTCGACCGCCTTCGACCCCTCCCGCGAAATCGTAGATCCCTATGCGGAAGTCATGCTGGACCGTGGGGGGCCCGCCATGATAGTCGATAAAAAGGCGTCCCCGAGGGCGGCCCCGGGGTTCGTTCCCCCGCAGTGGCCGGATCTGCTCATCATGGAGGCCCACGTCAGGGACGTGCTTGCGAACGCCCCCGCTTCGATAGACGCCCGCGAAAGGATGGGCTTCCGCGGGCTTGCAAAGTGGCTGCGCTCGGGGGACTGCTACCTGGAAAAGTCGGGGGCAAACTGCATAGAGCTCCAGCCGGTACAGGAGTTCGACAACGCCTCATACGCCGACTACCACTGGGGGTACATGCCGGTCAACTGGTTTTCGCCCGCGAGCGCCTACGCGCTGGAGCCTGAAAAATTCTCCCAGCGGGAGGATTTCGCCGACATGGTTGACGCATTCCACGAAAGGGGTCTGGCCCTCATTCTGGACGTGGTGTACAACCACTGCGGCGAGCCTAACCATCTCCTCGGCATCGACAAGGAGTACTATTTTGAAACGACGGCGGACGGCGGGCTGACAAACTTCAGCGGATGCGGAAACGACTTCCGGGCCGGGGCCCCGATGTCAAAAAAGCTCGTCATAGAAAGCCTCAAGCACTTCATGAAGGCCTACCGCGTGGACGGGTTCCGCTTCGACCTCGCCGAGCTTCTGGGGGCAGATGTCATGAGCGAAATCGAGGTGGAGCTTAAGAAGGTGAATCCGTCCGTAATCCTGATAGCCGAACCCTGGAGCTTCAGGGGCAACATATCGCAGGCCCTCAGCGAGACGGGGTTTGCGTACTGGAACGACGGCTTCAGGGAGTTCATGCTGAAATACGCGCAGGGCGATGGCAATTTCGACGGCTTCAAATACTACATTTCAGGCTCCCAGAACTGCTATGCAAGCTGGCCCGCCCAGACCGTCAACTACGTCGAAAGCCACGACGACATGTGCCTGTTCGACAGGATTTCAAAAACGCCCGAAAACCCGTCGGTGGCCGAGATAAGGGCTTACAGGATGTGCATCGCCCTCACGCTTGCAAGCATAGGGATTCCGATGCTCGCCGAGGGCGCCGACCTGCTGCGCACGAAGCGCGGGGTGTCAAACACCTACCTGCGCGGGGACCTCAACGCCCTGGACTACGCGCGCGGCGAGGAATACAGCGGCCTGCGCCAGTGGGTCCGCGCCTTCTGCGGCTTCAGGCGCTCCCCGCTTTCGGCGGCGCTGAGGCTGGGCTCGAACTACGGCCCCGGCTACGTCGAATTTTTCCCGGCGAAGGATTCCGCCGGGGCCGCTGCGCTTTTCAACGCCGACGGGTCTCGGCGCGCGCGCAGGGTTTTTGCGGCGTTCAACCCATCCGCGTCGCGCTGCCACTTTGCCCTCGGAAACCTCGATTTGGGCTCGTACGTGCAGATAGCCGACCTTTCCCGGTTCGACCTCCGGGGCATTTCTGATCCCGCGCCGCTGTCGCACGGTGTAATGGAGCTTCCGCCGCGCTCGTTTGCGCTTTATGTGGAAAAGAGATAGGGCGGCAGGGCCTTCCTGCGGGCCTGCCAGCCCGGGGCGCTGCGCCTTTTCGGGGGTGCGCGCTCAGGCCTGGACGGTTTCCCCCTCCATGGCGGACACCCCGGCCCTGAGTATCCTCACGTTCAAAAGCGACCCTGCGGACTCCGGCGGGGCGGCGAATATGACCTTCCTGTGCGTGCGCGTGCGCCCCATCATGTTTCCCTCGCCCCTCTTTGCGGGCGATTCGCACAGCACTTCGCGGACGCTTCCCACCATGGCGTCGTTGAATGCAAGCGACTGTTCCTGGAGGGCTTCGAGCAGGATTTGGTTGCGCCTTTCCTTCTCATGCTCCGGCACGTCGTCCGGGATTGCGGCGGAGGGGGTTCCGGCCCGGGGGCTGTATTTGAATATGTAGGCCATGTCGAAGGCGCTCTTTTTGAAAATTTCGAGGGTCTTTTGGAAGTCCTCCTCGGTCTCGCCGGGGTAGCCGACGATTACGTCGGTTGAGATGGACATTCCGGGCCTGGCCGCCCGGAGCCCCTCCACTATCTCCAGAAACCTCCCGGCTGTGTATGGGCGGCGCATCCGCCTCAGCACGGCGTTGCTTCCGGACTGGAGCGGCAGGTGGGCGTACTCGCAGAGCTTGGAAAGCCTGCCGTAGGCCGATATAAGGTCCGCCTTGAAATACGAGGGGTGGGGGGAGACGAAGCGGATGCGCTCAAGCCCCCGCACCTCCTGCAACCTTTCGAGGAGCTGCACAAAAGGGGTTTTCTTTTCAGAAATTTCAATCTGGCCCCTGCCGTAGGCGTTTACCACCTGCCCCAGCAGGGTGATTTCCCTCGTGCCCCGTGCCGCCAGCCATTCGGCCTCGCGCACGATATCGCCAATCGGGCGCGACCGCTCCTCGCCGCGCGTTTTGGGGACTATGCAGTATGAGCATTTCATAGCGCACCCCTGCATGACGGATATTCCGGCGCAAACTCGGGGGGCTGTCTCTTATACACATCTCCGAGCCCACGAGACGGAGCTACATCTCGT
>ERZ1026946.593-NODE-593-length-11644-cov-4.748727_pt1 | contig 11644 bp, 10 predicted proteins | sample MGYA00519460_ERZ1026946 | MGnify/ENA primary metagenome ERZ1026946 (study PRJEB26926, sample SAMN06164620) | human gut metagenome | biome: ENVO:00009003; feature: ENVO:2100002; material: ENVO:00002003 | host: Homo sapiens | place: USA | collected 2012 ...
ACGAGATGTAGCTCCGTCTCGTGGGCTCGGAGATGTGTATAAGAGACAGGCACCGAAGAGGGCTGGAAAGCGCCCAAAGGCGGGCGCCTCACCCTGTCGGTAAGCCGCTGGGGTGTCTGTTTGCTCAACGAACTCTACGTCGGCGAGAACATGCTCCCCTTCTGGGACATCTATGGCACCGGACTCTATGCCAGCGGCCCCTTTTACGCAACCCCCAAGAAGATCTACAACCAGACGGCCGTCACCTACAACCGCCGCTTCTTCAACAACACGGTGGGCGTTTCGGCCGGATTCTATTTCCATTACGACGGCGTGGGCCTGGGCCTGCAACAGATCCTGAAAGTATCGGTCAATCTGCAAAAAACCGTTTACCGTCCCAAAAAATAGACGCAAAGGCGGAAAAAAGTTGTAATTTTGTGAAAAATATACCTGCTATGGCAATCGCAACCAACGACACCAATACCAAGGAGAAAGCCGCGAACTTTCTCGAAGAGATCATTCAGGAGTCCATCGCCAAGGGCGACACGCGCGTACAGACACGTTTCCCGCCCGAACCCAATGGCTACCTGCATATCGGCCACGCCAAGAGCATCTGCATCAACTTCGGCCTGGCCAAGAAATACGGCGGCAAGTGCAACCTGCGTTTCGACGACACCAACCCGGTGAAGGAGGACGTGGAGTACGTGGATTCGATCAAGCGCGACATCCGGTGGCTGGGTTTCGACTGGGCGTTGGAACGCTATGCGTCGGACTATTTCGACCAGCTCTACGACTGGGCCGTCGTCCTGATCAAGAAAGGATTGGCCTATGTCGATGACCAGACGCAGGAAGAGATCCGCCTCACGCGCGGCACGGTATCCGAGCCCGGCAAGGAGTCGCCTTGGCGCAACCGCTCGGTCGAGGAAAACCTCGACCTGTTCGAGCGGATGAAAAAGGGCGAGTTCGCCGACGGCGAGAAGGTGTTGCGAGCCAAAATCGACATGGCGCACCCGAACATGCTGTTCCGCGACCCGATCATGTACCGCATCCTGCACGCCGAGCATCACCGCACGGGTAACAAATGGTGCATCTATCCGATGTACGACTATGCGCATGGCCAGTGCGATTCAATCGAACGGATCACCCACTCGATCTGCACCCTCGAATTCGACGTGCACCGTCCGCTCTACGACTGGTTCATCCAAGCGCTCGACATCTACCCCTCGCACCAGTACGAATTCGCCCGTCTGAACCTCACCTATACGATGATGTCCAAGCGCCGTCTTCTGAAACTCGTGCAGGAGGGCGCCGTGATGGGCTGGGACGATCCCCGCATGCCGACCATCTGCGCCCTGCGCCGCAAGGGTTATACGCCGGCTTCGGTGCGCAACTTCGCCGAAATGGTCGGCGTAGCCAAGCGCGACAACGTGATCGACCTCGGGAAGCTGGAATACTGCGTGCGCGAAGACCTGAACAAGGTCGCCGAACGCCGCATGGCGGTACTCAACCCGCTGAAAGTCGTCATCACCAACTACCCCGAAGGCAAAACCAAGCTTTTCACGGCGATCAATAATCCCGAAGACGAAAACGCCGGCACGCGCCAGGTGCCTTTCTCGCGCGAGATCTATATCGAACGCGACGACTTCATGGAGGTCCCGCCCAAGAAATACTACCGCCTGAGTCCCGGTACGGAGGTGCGCCTGCGCTACTCCTACCTGATCCGATGCGAAGAGGTCGTCAAGGATGCAGAAGGCAACATCACGGAGCTTCGCTGCACGTACGACCCGGAGTCGGGCAACGGTTCGTCGAGCGACGGCCGCCGCGTGAAAGGCGTGATCCACTGGGTATCGGCGGCCGATGCGATCGAAGCCGAAATCCGGCTCTTCAACCCGCTTTTCACGACCGAAGATCCCGACGACGTGGCCGAAGGCGGCAGTTGGGAGGACAATCTCAACCCCGATTCGATGATCGTCACCCGAGGCTATCTGGAACCGTCGCTTGGGGAGGCTCCCATCGGGCAGCCGTTCCAGTTCGAGCGCGTAGGGTATTTCTGCGCCGACACGGACTCCAAGCCCGGACACCCGGTATTCAACCGCACGGTGACCCTCAAGGATTCGTGGGCCAAGATCAACAAATAGATATTTCTTCTACGGTAAAATGAAAAAGCCGGAGCTATCGAAGCTCCGGCTTTTCGATTGATAAATCGTGTTTTCAATATTCGCCGTAAACTCCATATCGGACATTCACGGAAAATTTCCGACGCCCTGTCGTTGCTGTATTCAGGAGTAAAATATATCTTACATTTTAAAATACAGAGGGGTTCTAATTTCCTTCATACTCCAATCGATACCTTTGGCCCAATAGTCCTTATGCGTCGTTTTCAACACAAAGCCTTGCTTCTGATAGAACTTATAAACCAACTGCGAAGTTCTGACGGTTATCTTGCGGACACGATCAATTGATTTCAACTTGTCGATTCTATATTCGAGCAGTTGCTTCCCAAGCGATTTTCCCTGATAATCGGGATGTATGATGTCCCAACTTATTTTGCCGACGGTTTTATCATCGGCAAAATTTATTCCGCCGCAACCAACGATCCTGTCATTCGTGACCAGCACATAATACGACTCTATTTCTCGATCCAGATAATCACTCAAATCAATTTCTTCTTCCGCCGCAAAATATTCTGGTGTATTCCGCCGGATCAATTCCATCACATCATCCTTGTCTGTCGTCCGATATTCCCTTATCGTAACCATTTCTCCGTTTTCCCTCTCAACACTCTATTTACCGCCCGCATAAGAGGAATACACTTCCCGGCAACGCAACGACCGTTATTTCTTCCGGGCGATCGTTCGAAACGGCAGGGCCAGCACCCCGAAGAACGCTTCGCCGAAGATACCGCCCGACATCTTGGAGGTTCCTTCGGTCCGGTCGGCAAAGATGATCGGCACCTCGCCGATACGGAATCCCATCTTCCAGGCCGTATATTTCATCTCGATCTGGAATCCGTACCCCACCATCTCGATCCGGTCGAAATCGATCGCCGCAAGCACTTCCCGCTTATAGCCGACGAATCCGGCCGTCGCATCGCAGACGGGCATCCCCGTCACGATCCGCACATACCGCGAGGCACAATAGGACATCAACAGCCGCGACATAGGCCAGTTCACCACCGTCACCCCCTTCGAATAACGCGAACCGACGGCGACATCCGCTCCAGCCTCCAATTCGGCGGTAAGCCGCAGCAGATCGTCGGGATTGTGCGAAAAATCGCAGTCCATTTCGAATACGGCATCGTACGGGCGAGCCAGCGCCCAGCGGAATCCCTCGATATAGGCAGTGCCCAACCCCAGTTTTCCCGAGCGTTCCAACAGAAACAGACGATCCGGAAACTCCGCCTGCCGCTCCTTGACGATCGCTCCCGTTCCATCGGGCGAGCCGTCGTCCACCACGAGCAAATGGTAACCGCCCTCGAGCGACATCACCTTCGAGATCATCTTCGAAATATTCTCCCGCTCGTTATAAGTAGGTATGACAACCAATTTTTCCATCCAAATACTTTCTTCAGGGTAATTATGTATTTCAGCGTACCTTTATCCGACAGTCACAGCTCCGAATCCGGCAGCCGCTTATTTGCGATTCGCAGCCGCATTTATAATTCTGCCTCTCCGGATCTCCTCTCGGAGAGGACTTGGGCCGCTACACACCCCCAAAGGTACACAAAAGTATATTATCGCCAGCTTAAATCGCCCCCGTCCGAACATCGACACATAAGGCAGCGGTCGCATTCGAATCGCCGCCCCTTTACAGCAACTTGCCGAACCGTCTGCGACCTAATAAATAACGCAGAACGATCGACCCGCAGTATATGCCCCGGGGCTTTCCCTTCACCGCACCGCGAACAGCCCGCCGCTTGGCGGCCAGCGCCTTGTGCGCCCGCAGAAAATCCCGCCACGCACGTCCCACGGCCCGCACGTAATCCGGACGCCCCTGCATCAGGTACGACAGCGCCGCGCACGAGTCGAGCACCGGACGCACGATAGCCACGACGCTCCGCTGCACCGGCGACGCACACTTGTAGAGCATCGCCAGATTATTGCGATGGTTGTAAAACACCTTCGAAGGCGATCCCTGCGCCAGACTCCCCCCGCCGAGGTGATAAACCCGGCTCCGGGGCTCGATCCGCACCCGGTAACCGGCCAGTTGCATCCGCCAGCAAAGGTCGATCTCCTCCATGTGGGCGAAAAAATCCTCGTCGAAACCGCCCAATGCCCGAAATACTTCGGCCCGGCAGCAGAAAGCAGCGCCGCTCGCCCAAAAAACATCGCGGGCATCGTCATACTGCCCTTCGTCCCGTTCGACACACTGCAAAATACGACCTCGGCAGAAAGGATACCCCAAGTAGTCGATGAAACCGCCCGAAGCTCCGGCATACTCGAACCGCGCAGGCTCGACGAGCGACAGCAGCTTGGGCGCTACGGCAGCCACGGTCCGATCCCGATCGAGCGTTTCGACGAGCGGTTCGACCCATCCGGCAGGCGTTTCGACATCCGAATTGAGCAGAATGAAATAGTCCGCATCGAGATACTCCAACGCCCGGTTATAACCTCCGGCGAACCCGTAGTTACGGTCCAGTACGATTCGCCCCACAGCGGGAAATTCGCGTTCGAGCACGCCGAGCGAATCGTCCGTCGAACCGTTGTCGGCCACGACGACGCCGACCCCTTCGGGAACCGATGCGAGCACCGAAGGCAGGAAACGGCGCAAATGCCCGGCACCGTTCCAATTCAGGATCACTATTTCTGTTTTCGTTCGCATTCCATGCGGGCCAGATCGGCCGGGGACTTGTGTTTCCACCGCTTGTGCGACCACATCCACAGGTCGGGGTATTCGCGGATCTTCTGCTCCAGACGCCGCACGTAGCGTTCCGTTATTTCATGGGGAGCCACCTCCTCTTCTCCGTCGTAAATCCGGTCGAAATCCATCTCGTAATAACCCGGTTTGACACGCCGCAGCCAACAGCAATATACGGGCAGACCGCAACGCAGCGCCAGCTTCTCCCCTCCGTCGAAAAAGATCGTATCCCGATTGAGGAAGCGGAACCAATGGCTGTCGGGACGGCGCGGCGGATTCTGATCGGCAATCAGTCCCATCACGATATTCTTGCCGTCGATTCCCTTCTCCCGATTTCGCAGATAGAAGCGCAGGGACTCAGCCATCGGTACCGGGCAGATATTCGCATGGCTGCGCAGACGTTTGTACAATTCGTCGAAAACGCGACTCCGCAGGGGATGATAGACCGCCACGACCACCTGCGAAGGGACGATAATCCCCCAGAACGAACAGTACTCCCAGCACCCTAAATGAGCCGTCAGAGCGATCCAGTCCCGGCCCTCGACCGCAGCCATCTGCTTTTCCAGATCCTTTACGACGACTACCTGACGGCATTTCTCGTCGGTGAGTCCGGCCAGACTGAAGGTATCCACGAAAATCTCCGCCAAAGTACGGTAAAAACCTCTCCGGATAGCATGCAACTCCTCCAGGCTTTTCTCCGGAAAAGAGTTCCGCAAATTCTCCGTCACGACCCGATAACGGTAACGCAACAGGCGCAACGCACCGAAAACGGCCGGTTCCACCACGTAATAGCGAAACCAATACGGCAAAATGGAGAAAAACTTACAGAAAATCCAGAGGCTTTCCAGTCCGATCCTTCCCCAAAAACCCAGATTCGGGCTTTTCTGTCTTTCTACCTCCGGCTTACTCATTCGATTTCGGTTCTACGAACAGTTTCACATTATCGACCTTCGTGCGGACCGAAAGCCACTTGCGCAACTGCTCCCGGTCTATCTGGCGTTGGAAATCCTTCGGCGTAATGACACAGACCAACAGCGTATCCAGCGGTTTGCCCGCAACGTCGAACATCACCCCTTTGGTAAGCGACATCGACTCCACGTTATCCGACATCACGCCCACCTCCTGCGAAATATCGCCGATATCGACATTCGTCACCTGATAGCGAGCCAGTCGCTGTTTCATCTCGGCGATTTGCCGATTCTTCTCGTCCAGCAGCTCCACATAACTCGACTGCAGCGACTGCAAATCGACCTTATCCGAGTTCGATGCCTGTCGCACCACCAATTCTGTCCGAGGCAGCCCATAGCTTGCGAGCTGTCCCCGCGCATTCTCGATCACATCTTCGCCGAGCGGCTCCCCGACCAACAGCAGTTCGATACGGGGCGATTCTCCGCCCCGCCGGTAGATCTTGCTGGATTCGATCACACGGGTCTGCGGGAAATTGAACACCTGGGCGATATACTTATCGGCCTGCACCTCGAAAATCGAAACCCGCACCATATGCAAGCCGATGAATACGCTGGGAATAAACGTAACGAGCGTAATCGCCAGCATCGTCCGCTTCACGAAACGCTCGCGGGATTTGTTGAGAAACGTCTTCTTCCTGTACTTCAGAAACCGGGTAAAAATATAAGTAGCCAGGGCGATAAAAACCGTATTGATGAAAAACAGGTAAAACGCCCCGAAGAAAAAACGATACTGTCCCGTCGCCAGACCGAACCCCGCCGTACAGAGAGGCGGCATCAACGCCGTAGCGATCGCAACGCCCGGAATAACGGTCGAATTACGATCCTGGCGCGATTGCGCCACGATACCGGCCATACCGCCGAAAAAGGCGATCAACACGTCGTAAGTCGTCGGAGTGGTACGTGCGAGCAACTCACTGCTCGCATTCCCCAGCGGGGAGATGAAAAAGAAGAGGGTCGAAGTCGAAATCGCCACGACGAACATCAGGACGAAGTTCCTGACGGATTTTTTCAGCAGGTCGAAATCGTTGATCCCGAGCGAAAAGCCGATACCCATAATCGGCCCCATGATCGGAGAAATACACATGGCGCCGATAATTACGGCGGCCGAATTGACATTCAGGCCCAGCGACGCCACCATCGTAGCGCAAATCAGGACCCACAAATTGACGCCGCGAAACTCCGTACCCTTGCTGATGTTGGCAGCTACTTCATCCTGCGAGGCCTTGTCATCCTCCAGACTGAAACGGTCCCGCATAAAAGCCCGGAACTCCGCCCAAAGTCGGAACGAATGACGGGACTGCTCTTTCAATTCACTATTTTCCATATCACTCATTTACTCTTCTTCGGATTCTGTATCCATATTCTTTCCCGGTTTCGGAAGCCCCGCCACCACGATCACGAACTCTCCTTTGGGCGTATGTTCCCGGAAATAGTCCGCAACCTCGGCAAGGGTTCCCCGCACGGTCTGTTCGAACTTTTTGGTCAGTTCCCGCGACACGGCCGCCATCCGCTCCGGACCGAACACCTCGGCGAACTGTTCGAGGGTCTTGACCACCCGGAAAGGCGACTCGTAAAAAATCATCGTACGCGGCTCCGACGCAAGGCTCTGCAAATGCTTGTTGCGGCCTTTCTTCTGGGGCAGAAAACCCTCGAAGCAAAACCGGTCGCACGGAAAGCCGCTCTGCACGAGCGCCGGAACGAAAGCCGTAGCTCCGGGCAGCGTCTCCACCTCGATCCCCGCTTCAAGACAGGCCCGCACCAGCAGGAATCCCGGGTCGGAGATTCCCGGCGTGCCCGCATCCGAAATCAGAGCCGCTGAACGGCCCTGGGCGATGTTGTCGGCCACCAGACCAACCGTCGCATGTTCATTGAACTTGTGGTGGGCATACATCTTTTTCTCGATGCCCAGATGCTTGAGCAGCACCGACGAGGTGCGCGTGTCTTCAGCCAGAATAAAATCGACTTCGGAAAGCACCCTGACGGCCCGAATCGTGATGTCGTCCAAATTTCCGATCGGCGTAGGAACGATATAGAGCTTAGCCATCGTCAGGAGAGTTTACGTTCCAGCAACTCTATCAGGAACCTCACTCCGTCGGACGAAGGGTTCCAATCGTAATTCTCGGAGATATAGATAATGCAGTCGTCCAGGTCGTCAAACTCGTTCAGACGGTCGATCGTCCGTTCGTACCGCTCGGTATCGCCGCCGAACAAGTCCCGCAGCAACAGGAATTTGTCGTTGATACCGATCGCCTGCTTCAGGTCGGTGATCCGCTCCTTGCGCACGATTTCGGAAGCCATGTCCTTCGGCGCGGCGATCGTGTCGGCCAGCGTATGCACGTCACCGCCCAACACCTCGCCCAGCACCGGCTCCGGCTCGGCGGCAAACGGGTATTTCGGGGCATCGGTTTTAGCCGAAGTCGTTTCGGCGACGCCCGTCTTTTGCGAAGCGGCAACGGAAGCATCGGCATCCGCCGCATTATCCGCTTGCTCCGAAATCTCTGCAGCGACAGAGTCGGATTCCGATGTTTCGGACTGTGGCTCCGGCATTTGCGACGTTACGGACTTCTTCGGTTCATCCATTTTTTCGAGGAGTGTTTCCAGCTGCGGAGCCGCTGCATCGTCCTGCTTCTTTCCGGCGGTTGCCTGTTGCTGCGGAACCGCTGCATGCCCCGGCTTCTGCCCGGTCCCGACCGGAATCTTCGAAGCAGCGGCTTCCTGCGGCCCGTCCGTCTCGTAGAGAGACATGATGACCCGCCGCTTCTCCCTGTGACGGATCACCAGATCGTCCAGATCGAACAGACTGTCCGATACGACGACTTTCTGCTTCGATTCGGCATCGGCTTCAGAGGAGGGAGCAACCACCTGACCGGCAGACGATCCGGCAAGCCCCTCCCGGCCGGTCCGAACCGCAGCATCGTGCCCGGTTCCCGACGCTTTGTCGGACTGCCCTTCCATCGAAGCATCCTGCCGCGAAAGACCGGACGTCACAGATACCGCGACCGCGACAGCTATAGACTCCGCTGCAGGTGCAGATTCCGATACAGGCACGGATTCAGGGGCAGATTCGTCGGCAAGCACCGGATCCGGCTCGGCCACAGGAGCAGACGCAACGACAAGTACAGGTTCCGGCTCAGGTTCTGTAACGGCAGATGCCGAAACCGGCTTCACGGAGGGCGCAGATTCCGGCACAGCAGCAGACACCCCGGCGGATTCACCCAAAGCTTCGGGCATCGCAGCCGGCTCCGGCAGGGAGTCGCGGACAGGCTCCGCCAGCAAATCGTCCAGGTCGATACTTATTTCGGACACCGGCGCAACTTCGGCGACGGACTGCTGCGCAGCGACGGACGCGGAAGCGGAGGAATCCCCTTCGTCGAAATTCGCAAACCGTATCGCTTCATACAATTTTTTGAGCTTGTCCAAAACCAAATCCCGCTCGATGCCGGGGACATCGTGCGAACCCGCCCAGCCATCGACCAGTTCGATCAAACGGGCAAGTTCTTCCTGTATCTTGTTCACCTCCATAACAAAATCGGTTTATCAGAGCCAAAGGTACGAAAAATATCGGATGCGGGAAACGGTTTGTCCGCAGATTGCCAAAAATTCACCGATGCAGCTCGACGATTATTTTCCGAATCGGAAAAACTATGTATATCTTTGCTTCGGATGCAAAACCGAACGAAAAACCTTCGAACGGACACCGCACCCGCTTTGCTGCATATACCCACACTAAAAAAATCATCCTGAAATGGATATTCTGGAACTGCGCCGCTATTGCCTCTCCCTGCCGCTGGCAGAAGAGTGTACCCCGTTCGACGAAACGACCCTGGTCTTCAAAATCGGGGGCAAAATGTTCTGTTACACCGATATGGTGGAATTCCGATGGATCGCTGTAAAGTGCGATCCGGATCGGGCCGTTCTGCTTCGCGAACGCTATCCGGAACTGGTCACTCCCGCTTTCCACAGCAACAAACGCCACTGGAACGGCATCCGTACGGATGGTGATCTGCCCGACGCCTTTATCCGCGAGCAACTCCGCCACTCCTATCTGCTCGTCGCGGCAGGCATCACCCCCAAAGCCTTGCGGCAGGAAATACGAAACCAGATCGAAAAAGCCGGGCTCCCCGAAGAGTAACCCGGCTTTCGCCTCTTTCCCGAATCAGCCCCGCATCTGCCGCCGCATCATCCGACGCCAGCGGAAATACCCGGCCAGCGACATCGTCAGGTAAATCGTGTAGAGCAATGCGGTGAGCGGGATCTCCTTGTAGAAATAGAGCCCGACCGTCACCAAATTGACTACAAACCATACAAACCACTGTTCCAGATACTTGCGCGAAAGCATCCACATTCCCACGATGCTCAGCGACGTAGTCAGGCTATCCCAGAACGGCACGGTGCTGTTGGTAAAGGTCACGAGCACCCAGTAGATGAACAGATGGATCGCCGCATACGCCGCCGCGATCATCGGCCAGCGGCGTGCGGGCGTACGGGAAATACCGCCGCCCTTTTCGGTTTTGGGAGCGTTGCGCCATACCAGCCACCCATAGACACTCGCCAGAAAATAATAGACGTTCATGCCGAAATCGGCATAAAGCCCCGTCTGGAAGTAGAGCGTACCGTGCACGACGGGCATCACCAGCCCCACGAGCCAGAGGTAGATGTTGGCCCGGTATTCGAGCCACAGATAGAGCAGCCCCAGCGTAAAGCCGACGATCTGCAGGATGAGTTTGAGTTCCATCGCCTAAAACCGCACCGTTACGTTGGCCAGCACGTTGAACATCGCCTGGGGAAAATAGAAGGCCGAATCTTCGCGCACACCTCCGACAATCGACGAATAACCGTAGCCGTTGTTACAATACTCCGTATTGAAAAGATTGTTGATCTGCACGCCGAAACGCACGCTTCCGATCTTCGAGGCAGCCAATTCATACCCCAGGTTCAGGTTGGTGACACAGTAGTCGTCGAGCGACAGCGCATCGTTGCGGCCGTTGGTAAAGTATTGTTTGCCGACATACTGCGTATGCAGCAGGGCGCTGAACCCTTTGACATGGAAATCCAATAGCACTCCGGCGATGACCGACGGAGAGTAGGAAAGGGTCGAGGTCCCGAGATACAGCTCCTTTTCGCCCAGGTAGTTCCAGTCGGCGTCGTACTCCGAAACATATTCCGTATAGTTCTCGATCCGGTTCTGGCTCAGGGTCGCATTGGCTCCCAGCGAAAACCAGCGGGCGATGTTCAGCGAAGCCGAGAGTTCGATGCCCCGGCGGTAACTGTCTGGAATATTGCGGGACAGCTCCTGCCCCGTGTCCGAGAGTTCGCCCGTAGCGACCAGCTGATCCTTGTAGGACATATAGTAGAAGTTCACGCCCGCCTCGAAACGGTCGTTGTGGAAAAGATAGCCGAACTCCCAGTCGTACAGCCGCTCCGAGGTGGGATACTCCCCGTTCTTGGTATCGGTGAAGTTGCTGCGCGTAGGCTCCTTCTGCGCCACGGCGAACGACACATAGACCTTGTGATTCCGGGCGAAAGTGTAGTTCACGCCCGCTTTGGGGTTGAAAAAGTGATAGGTACGGTGAATATCCAACTCCTGAAGCGCCGAAGTGGTGCTGTTGAAATTGTCGTTGGTGCCCGTAATGTTATGCCGGATGAAACGGTACTGCAGGTCGGCATAGAGGTTCAGTCCTCGTGCAGCCTCCCAGTTGATCTTGGAGAAGACGTTGGCATCGTACTTGGTCGAGGCGTTACGATAATACTCGTGACGCGGGAAGCCGGGTGCATCGACGACCGACATCACCTGTCTCTTATACACATCTCCGAGCCCACGAGACGGAGCTACATCTCGT
>ERZ1026946.594-NODE-594-length-11633-cov-4.814389_pt1 | contig 11633 bp, 9 predicted proteins | sample MGYA00519460_ERZ1026946 | MGnify/ENA primary metagenome ERZ1026946 (study PRJEB26926, sample SAMN06164620) | human gut metagenome | biome: ENVO:00009003; feature: ENVO:2100002; material: ENVO:00002003 | host: Homo sapiens | place: USA | collected 2012 ...
CTATAGAATTAATGATAAACGTTTTTTTTTTTTTGCAACCTAAAAATGCAAAAGCGGCAAATTAAATGGGAGGGGCAGGTGATTGTATTTAAAAGAGAAAAAGCCCCTCATCCTGAGGGGCTTTCTGAATAAAATAATAAGGCTTAGTTCAAGGTGACAATGCCGCGGGAGAAGGCGTAGATTGCCCAGACGGCAATCAGGCCCAAAGCCCAAGCAAGAATCTTTTCACGTTCGCCGAAAGCTTTTTCATTCGGAGCGGATTGATGGCGAGCCCAAATGAATACCGGAATACCGAGAGCGACAATGACGTCGGCCAGCAGCAAATATTGCAGACCGGCGGCATAGATGAGCCACAAAGCATAGACCGAGCCCAGAACGCCGGTAATCAGAGCTTCCGAGCGTCTGACGGTGACGTTGCCGGGATATTCGCCATCTTCGCAGATCTTCCATAAATAAGCACAGGAAGCGAAGTAAGCCGGCAGAACCATAACACCGGTAATGCTGAGCATGGTGTTCCAAGCGTTATTTGAGAAATAAACCAACAAGATGAACAGCTGCATCATGATACTGGTGACCCACAGAGAAACCGACGGAGAACCGTGTTCGTTTTCTTTGGTGAACTCTTGCGGGAAAGTACCGTTTTGAGCTGCCGCATGCGGGATTTCAGCCGTTACCATGGTCCAGGCCAGCCAGCTGGTCAGAACGGAAACGAGCAGACCGATATTCATCAGCCAAGCACCCCAGGGGCCGACAACTCTTTCGAGGACACCGGCAGTTGACGGGTTGGCAATACCGGCTAATTCCGCCTGAGTCATATAACCGAAAGGCAAGAGAGACAACAGAACATAAATAGCCAGACAGCCGATGAAACCAAGCAGAGTAGCTTTGCCGACATCACTCGGAGACTGGGCGCGTTTTGACATGACGACAGCGCCTTCAATACCGATGAATGCCCACAAGGTGACGAGCATGGTGCTCTTAATCTGAGCGCTGAGACCGCCGAGTTTGGCTTTGGTTGACATTGCTTCGCCCCAGAAGTCAAAATCAAATTTGGCCGGAGAGAAGACAAAGGCGAGAATGATAACGAACAAAATCAACGGAACAATTTTGACAACTGTGCCGATGGTGTTGACGAAGCTGGCTTGTTTGATGCCTTTCAAGACCAGGAAGTTGAAGCCCCAGATAATCAGAGAGCCGCCGACAATGGAGGCCAGATTATTACCGCCGGCAAAATACGGCGGGAAGAAGTAGTTGAGGGCGTCCATGGTAATAACGGCATAACCGACGTTACCGCAGACCTGGCAGAGCCAGTAAGACCAACCGATAGTGAAACCGACATAGGGGCCGAAACCTTCACGGCTGTACATATAAATACCGGTGGTGAGGTTTGGTTTGGCTTCTGATAAAATACGGAAAGTGTTGGCAATGAAGTAAATGCCAATACCTGTTATCAGCCACGCCAGAAGCACGGCACCGGCGGAAGCTCCGGCGGCCATATTTTGCGGCAGGCTGTAAATACCGCCGCCAAGCATGGAGCTGACAACGATAGCGGCAAGTGCAAAAACGCCCAGACCGGTTTTGACCGGGGAAGGGGCTGCGCTTGTTGAGATAGCTTGTTTTTGTGCCATTTTTTTATAATCCTATAAGTTTGATAAAAAAACTGCCGCACTTTAATATTGATGCCGGAGCAAGAGATATAAAGGGCGGCAGTCAGTGCTTATGTGCGCCGATTATGCCTGAGCCGGAGCAGCATGATCAAAGTTCAGGAAACCCAAAGCAGTCAGAGAATAACCAAACTGCTGAGTGATGTTGATGTAGTTGTGCCACATCTGGAATTCTGAGTGTTTTTCAACACCGCGGATTGACAATTCATGATTTAATGATTTATTCAGCCACATCTCGCAGTGAGTTTTAGCAATTTCATCATCAATCTGAGTATCAAAGAACTCAATATATTCAGCAGCCCAGCCGCCGATGAGTTCGCCGTTTTTGTCTTTACCCCAGCAAACACCGATACCGCTGGCGATTGCTTTATGCTCATCGCGGCTGGCGCCGGCATTGGCCATAATAACTTCCAAAACGGCACCGTGTTTGAACTGGCTGGCGATTTTATCATTCAGAGGATAAATTTTGCCGAACAATTCTTTCGGAAGAACAGAAGTGTAAGGAACAACGTTGAAGTTTTCAATTCTGGCCTGCAGCAAAGCAGAGTCATAGCAGAAAGTTTCGAACGGGTGGGGAGGAATACCCTCGTCAGCTTGTCCGGCACCGCCGGTTTGGAATGCAAAAGTTGGAAAACGTACGCCTTCAGTCATATTATTTCTCCTTAAATATTATATGTTTATTTTTAGTTTATTGTGATTATCTTTGCGTTATTATACCTAATCAGGGAGCGGGGCTTTTCAATGCAGAATCTCGGGAACTAAACATTAAGTATAGGTGCCGCAAGATAAACATTCCAAAATATCCACAATCGTTAATTGTCTGAAAAATAAGTGGTAATTTTTGTGAATTGTTGTAGATTATTGAATAATTTGTAATAGGTTTTTTAATTAAGAGGATAGAAAATGTTATTGAGAAATAAGGCTTTGGCGGTTAGTACGCTTTTGCTGGCTTTATGCGCCTGCAAAGATAAAAATGCACAGAATCAACAAGAAGTCAGGGTTCCGACAGCGGAAGTCCTGCAGGTTGAACCGCAGAACGTGCCGCTCAGTTTTGAGTTTGCCGCACGGGCGCAAGGCTCCAAAGAAACCGAAGTCAGAGCAAGAGTCGGCGGAATCCTTTTAAAAAGAAACTATGTTGAGGGTTCTCAGGTTCAGGAAGGCAGCGTGTTGTTCCAGATTGACCCGAAACCTTTTGAAGTGACTTTAAATCAGGCTAAGGCCAAACTGGCACAGGCGAGAGCCGAGCTGAAAAACGCCGAAACCCAATGGAAACGGACCGAAGAGCTTTATAAACAAAGATATGCCAGTGAAAAAGCCCGCGATGAAGCCAGAGCCAGCCTTGACTCTTTGTCGGCTTCCGTGCAATTGGCCCAAGCCGAAGTTGATGCGGCGCAGCTGAATCTGGATTATACCACGGTTCGGGCGCCTATCAGCGGTATTACCAGTATGGAAACCCAGTCGGAAGGAAGCCTTATTTCTTCGACCGGCGATGCCAGTTTGTTGACTTCCATTACACAGTTGGATCCGATTTATGTGATTTTCTCTGCTTCGGAAAATGAGATGATGTCTCTGACCAATATGGTTGACAGCGGCAAAATCAAAAATCCCGATAATAAGAGCGAGATTGTTGCCAAAGTCAAATTCGGCAATGACAGTTTGTATCCGTTGCCGGGAGAGATTAATTTTATCAATCCGAATGTGGATGAAGCGACCGGAACCATTAAATTACGCGCGGTTTTCCCAAATCCGGAAAGACGCCTCAAACCCGGACAATTTCTGCGCCTGATTATGGAAGGCATGACCCGCATTGATGCGCTGGTTGTTCCGCAGGAAGCGATTATGCAGGGCGCCAACGGAGCTTATGTCTACCGTGTTAATGACAAAGATATGATTGAGAGCGTTAACATTCAGACCGGTCTCAGCACCAAAGACGGCGGCTGGATTGTCGATAACGGTCTGAAAGCCGGTGATAAAATCGTTATCAGCGGTTTGATGAAACTGCGTCCGGGAATGACCGTCAATCCGAAAGTTGTTCTCCAAGCTAACAATTATAATGAGCAGGCAGCCGAATAGCCGAAAGGAAAAGAGATGTTTTCAAAGTTTTTTATTGAGCGTCCGGTTTTTGCAACGGTTGTCTCTCTGATTATTGTTTTGGCCGGTTTGGTATCGATGAAGGTTTTGCCGATTGAGCAATATCCTAACATCGTGCCGACAGAAATTCAGGTTTCGGCTGTTTATCCCGGTGCTACGGCCGAGGTTCTGGCCGATACGGTGGCTGCGCCTTTAGAGCAGGAAATCAACGGCGTTAAGAATATGATTTATATGTATTCAAACGCCACTTCTTCCGGCTATCTGACAATTGGCGTGGTTTTTGAAATCGGAACTGATCCCGATCAGGCGACAATTGACGTTAACAACAAGGTTCAGGCCGCTACGGCCAAACTGCCGCCGGAAGTGACCAAGCAGGGTGTGACGGTTGAACAGAAATCAAACTCGATTTTGCAGGTTATTACCATGCGGTCGACTTCGCCGCAGTATAATACGGTTTTTGTTTCGAACTATGCTTTGCTGAATGTTCTTGATGAAATCAAACGTATCAAAGGTGTGGGCAGCGCTTCTTTGTTTGCAACGCAGGATTATTCAATGCGTATTTGGCTGTCTCCCGATAAATTGGCTGATTTTAACATGACGCCGCAGGATGTGATTGCGGCTATTCAGGAGCAGAACTCGCAGTTCGCAGCCGGCCAGTTCGGACAAGAACCGATGGATGAGGGATTGGCATATACCTATTCGGTGAATACCAAAGGCCGTTTGGTTGATGAAAAAGAATTTGGCGAAATTATCTTAAAAAGCGATGAAAAAGGCGGAATGCTGCGTTTGAAAGATGTGGCGCGCATTGAACTCGGTGCGCAGGAATACAGCGTTAACTCCAAGTTTAACGGCGAGCCGGCGGTTGCTTTTGCGATTTATCTGCAGCCGGGAGCCAACTCTTTGGAAACAGCGGATTTGGTCAAGGCCAAAATGGTTGAATTGTCCAAGAACTTTCCCGAGGGGATTACTTATGAAATTCCTTATGATACAACCTTGTTTGTGAATGTGTCGATTGAGGAAGTTATTCATACTTTCTTCGAAGCGGTTTTGCTGGTTATTGCCGTTGTTTATCTGTTTTTGCAGAATATGCGGGCAACGCTGATTCCGATTTTGGCGGTGCCGGTGTCGATTATCGGTGCATTTGCCGGAATGTATGTTTTGGGCTTTTCAATCAACTTATTGACGCTGTTTGGTTTGATTCTGGCAATCGGTATCGTGGTCGATGATGCGATTATCGTGCTTGAAAACGTTGAACGACTAATGAGTGAGGAAGGGCTGTCGCCGAGAGAGGCGGCGCTCAAGGCCATGCAGGAGGTTTCCGGACCGGTTATCGCTGTGGCGCTGGTGCTGTCTTCTGTGTTCCTGCCGATTGCTTTTCTCGGCGGTATGACCGGCGTGATGTATAAGCAATTTTCCGTTACCATCGCCGTTTCGGTGTTGATTTCGGCGCTGGTGGCGTTGTCTCTGACGCCGGCTCTGTGCGCGTTGATTATTAAGCCGAACCGCGAGCATAAGGAACCGCGCGGTTTCTTCAAGTGGTTTAACGATTTCTTTGACGCGGTGACAAACTGGTATATTGCCGGTGTGGAATTTTTCCTGAAGTATCGTAAGATTGCGATTTTGAGCTTTATCGGTATTATTTTTGCGATTTTTGCTTTATTCAAAATTATTCCCGGCGGTTTGGTTCCGAATGAAGATCAGGGCAACCTGCTGATGGCATATAGTATGCCGGAAGCTTCTTCTTTATCACGAACGACCAAGTTTACCGACAAGGTTTCGGAGATGGTTATGAAAGACCCCAATGTGGAGGGGCTGCTGACAATTAACGGCTTTAATATGCTGTCTTCCAGCCAGAATACTTATTCGGGCATTAGTTTCGTGACGCTCAAAGATTGGAAAGACCGTAAAAAAGCCAGTCAGTCGGCTGAAGCTTTGGCCGGTGTTTATACCGGTATGGGTATGAGCCAGCCGGAAGGTATCGGTTTTGCATTCAGCATGCCGCCGATTATGGGTATGAGTATGACCGGTGGTGTTGAGGCCTATGTTCAGAACAAAGCCGGCCACACATCTAAGGAATTGATGGCCAAAACGCAGGAATATATTGATGCGGCCAACAAACGTCCGGAACTGGCTAATGTCAAAACAACTTTCTCGGTCAGTACGCCGCAGTATCGTATTGATTTGGATCGTGTCAAAGCCCGTGTTTTGAATGTGCCGATTAATCAGATTTATGCGGTTATGCAGGCAACTTTCGGCAGTTTGTATGTCAATGACTTTACTTACATGGGACGTAATTTCCGCGTTACTTTGCAGTCGGAAGCCAAATTCCGCCGGACGCCCGATGATTTGCGTTATGTTTATGTCAAATCAAACAGCGGGCAGCTTGTTCCCTTGTCAACGCTTGTTAATGTTGAGCGTGTAACCGGTCCGGAACTGGTTAACCGTTTCAATATTTTCCCGGCGGCCAAAGTTATGGCAGACCCTGCGCCCGGGTATTCTTCCGGTCAGGCTATTGCTGCTATGGAAGAAGTTGCCGGACAGGTTTTGGGTGAAGATTATGCCTTGTCTTGGATTGGTTCCGCTTATCAGGAAAAACTGACCGGCGGTGCTTCAACTCAGGCCTTCATTTTCGGTTTGATTATGATTTTCCTGATTTTGTCGGCGCAATATGAAAAATGGTCGCTGCCGTTTGTTGTTATCTTGTCCGTACCGTTTGCGGTTTTGGGTGCGCTGCTGGCCACTTATATCCGCGGCATTCAAAACGATTTATATTTCCAGGTCGGTTTGGTTACCTTGATTGGTCTGGCGGCGAAGAATGCGATTTTGATTGTTGAATTTGCGGTGATGAAAGTTCAGGAAGGTTTGAGCTATGCCCAGGCGGCAGTTGACGCGGCAAGACTGCGTTTCCGTCCGATTGTCATGACTTCGCTGGCCTTTACTTTCGGTGTTTTGCCTTTGGCTATCTCAACAGGTGCCGGAGCCGGAAGCCGTCATGCGATTGGTACCGGTATGATTGGCGGTATGATTCTTTCAACTTTCGTCGCTACTTTGTTTGTGCCGATGATGTTTGCAATTATCGGTGAGGTTTTTGACGAGGAAAATGTTAAGCTTCGTAAGATTAACAAAAGAGCGAAGAAAGAGGGGAGACCGGGGTTGAAACGCTCCCCAAGGTAAAATGCAATTAATGGATGTCTAGAGCGATTTTACGCAGCCTCGAAAAATTCATGTACAGAAGTTTTCAAGCTGCCTGAAATCACTCTATCTATCTCATTACTTACCTTTCATATCTTTGGGATTCATTCGGTGAGTTTTATAAAACTTGTCCGGTGAACCTCTGGATGATAATGATTTAAAAAAGAAAAATCCCTTGCTTGTTGAGAGCAAAGGATTTTTTTTTGTTTTTTCGTGCGGATTTAATACTCTTCTCTGGCAAATTCGTCGACGAACTCGCCTTTTTCCATCATTTCCAACAGCTCATTGCCGTTTTCGATAATGGTTCTGGCTTCGTGGACTCTCTTCTGGGCGCGTTCTATTCGCTGTTGAAGAGCAACCGTGCTGGGAGTAGTTTCGTTTATCAAATTCAGATCATCTTCCAATGCAGTTTGTGCGTCGTCGATGATGATTTCAATGTCGTTAGCGTTGATTGACATTGTTGATAAACTCTCGAAATCTCCTGCAGCTAATGCTTTTTTAATTTTGCACATAATACAAATATTTTAATGGGTTTATATATGAGCAATTATTACAGCTGAAGAGGTCATAAAACCGCTTTAGGATGTCTATAATAATTGCCAGAAATTTAATGTTTGTAGATTTAATATAACACAGTATGTCGACAAAAAGAAACAATTTTTTGTTAAAGAATTGTTACAAATGTGGAGAATTTTTATAAAAAAAGCTCCCGATAAAGGGAGCTTTTGTTGTGCAACTATTTGATTATAAATCAGAAATGACAAACATGCTGACAATTTCATCAGGTTTGCTGACAGCACCGTTTGCACCGTCGCCTTTTTTAATTAAATCAACAAATTCCATGCCGGAGGTGACTTCACCCCACACAGTATATTGGCCGTTTAACCAATCGCAGTCGGCAAAGCAAATGAAAAACTGGCTGTCTGCCGAGTCGGGCATCATTGAACGAGCCATTGAAACCGTGCCGCGTTTGTGCGGTTTGGTATTGAATTCGGCTTTGAGCTTTTTGCCGGATCCGCCGGTTCCTGTTCCGTAAGGACAGCCGGTTTGTGCCATGAAGCCGTCAATAACGCGGTGGAATTTCAAACCGTTATAAAAACCGGAACGAACCAGTTCTTTAATGCGGGCAACATGGTTGGGAGCAGCGTCCGGAAACATTTCAATGACGACATCGCCGTCTTTCAGTTTCAAAACCAAAGCGTTTTCAGCGTCTTTGACCTTATAAGAATGTTTGATTTTCTTGGCTCTGGTTGAGCTGACGCCTAATTTTTTTGTTTCGTCTTTCGGCAGGCTTTGAGTTTTGGTACCGCCGAGTTTTTTGGCTTCGGCATTTTTCAAAAGTTTGGTGTCTTTCTTGCTCTCGCTTTTAGCAGCCGGAGCTTTTTTTGCTGTTTTAGTTTCTTTAGCCATGGTTTATTCCTCTGTCTGTAATTGTTCTATATGGTTATATAGGAAGTAAAATTATCGATTGCTACTGTTTCTTTTCCAAATTCAGAATAAAATCAACCCGTTCTTTCGGTGTCAGGTCTTTGGGATAATAATGCTCAATGTTTTTCAGAACACTCTCAATACCTCTGCCGTTGGCAATCTGAATAGCCAAACCGGGGCGGGCGTTTAATTCCAGCATCATCGGGCCTTTTTGCGCGTCTAAGACAATATCGGCACCCAGATAGCCCAATCCGGTCATTTCATAAGCTTTGGCGCCAATCATCAGATGATCCCGCCAATGAGGAACGGCAATTTTGCTGAGTTCGGCATTGGTATCTGGATGATGTGTAACCGGGCAGTCATTCATGACGGCTTTTAAGGCCGTGCCGCTAACAATATCCAAACCGACGCCGACAGCGCCCTGATGAAGATTGGCGCGGCCGCCGGAGGCTTTGGTTGCCAGCCGCATCATGGCCATGGCCGGATAGCCTTTATAAACAATAATCCGCACATCGGGAATGCCCTGATAGCTGTAATCTTTGAACATATTGCTGAAGTGGACCAGTTCTTCAATAACGGCAACGTCATATTGTCCGCCCAAGCTGTATAAGCCGCTCAAAATATTGGAAATATGCTGATAAACTTCATTAAAAGTCAATGTTTCACCCGAGGCTTTGGTAAAACAATCGGGGGTAAAACCGGTAATAACCAGAACGCCTTTGCCGCCTGAGCCGTGTGCCGGTTTGATAACAAAATCTTGAGCAGATCCGACAATCTTGAGTAAGTCTTTGACCTGGTGCTGAAATTCGATAACGCCGATTAAGCCCGGCGTGGTAATTCCGTATTTCTGCGCCAGCGTTTTGGTTTGGACTTTGTCATCGACCAGAGGATACAAACGGCGTTGATTGAGGCGGGAGATGAACTTGTAATTGCGGCAGTTCATACCCAGAACACCGGCCTTATGAAGGCTGGAGGGGGAGGCAAAAGAGGAAAAAAACTGCTTTATCATCTGTTATTTCCCGGCGGCAATCGGTGAGAATCTTTTCAGCTCTGTCAAGCGATAGCCGGTATAAGTGCCGAGCAGCATGACAATAAAGAGAATGACCAGATTGAGTTCGTTAAAGGCAAACATTATATGGCGGATTGTCTCGCTGCTGATGACAAAATAGGTGATGACGGCAACAACCAGAGAGTTGAAGACTTCTTTGCCGGCATTGACGGGGCCGTCTTCCTCCCAGGTGATTGATGCGCGTTCAATAATCCAGGCCATGATGATAATCGGGAAAAAGGCTGCTGAAGAGGCAATGTCAAAATGGAGCTTGTAACCCAAAATGGTAAAAGCCTGCATAATCAAAATCACAAAAATAACGACGGAAGAAATTCTCGGAACCAAAAGCAGGTTTAGTTTTGATAATATGGCACGGAGTAAAAGGCCAATACCGATAATCAGGCCAAAGCAGATAAGACCGGGGACAAAACCGGTTTTAACCAGAGACATTGACAACAGCATGGGAGTAAAAGTACCCATAGTCTGGATACCGACAACGTTACGCATCAAAACAATGGTTAAAATGCCGAGAGGGAAAATCATCAGCCATTTCAGAGTATTTTGTTCTCCGACCGGCAGGTTGTAGATAGAATAATCGAACAGAGTTTTCTGATGTGCCAGTTTGGCTCTTTGTCCGGCGAGGTTGATTGAGGAACTGACGGATTTAATAACCGAGAATTTGATAACCGAATCTTCTCCGCCTTCAACGTCTATCAGCGAATCACCGCCGCGTTGAAACAAAATAAAGTTCGACGGCAGCCCGATTGAAGCATCGTCAATATTATAAGTTTTCCATTTGCCGTCGGTATAAGCTTCAAGCATTAAATCTGCCGAGAAAGATTTTCTGTTTTCGACCAGTTTGATGCCGCGGGAAATGCGGGACGGAATATTTTTAAGTGCCAGCAGATTTTTGGCGGCTAAAGCCGTGTCTTTTTTGCTTTTTTTGATAGGCAGGAAGGCCAGAACATTAGCATCCGGTGTCGGCTGGTTTAAGAGGTTTAAAATCTGCTGAACTTCGTTTCCGGGCATTTTTTTGGCAGATTTAAGCAGTTTTTGAGCCGTGGCAGACATTTGTTCGTCAAAGAAAGGCTTTTTGGGAGCCGGCGGAACCGGCGCTTTGGTTTTGCCGCTGGCGTTTTCGTTGTCAAACAGCATGACGCGGTAATAAATATCCTGCATGCCTTCTCTGGCCGGAGATGTTAAAATAACACGATTGGTGTCTGCTTTGATTTTTCTGGTTTTGTAACCTTCGGCGATAACATCCTGCTCTAAGATTTTGAAATTGTTGTTTTCTGTCGGTGTGGCCAGAGAGATTTTAATCGGGTCTCCGGTCGGGTTGAAAGAAACATGCGCTTCAATGGTCCAGACATCGGTGAGTTTTTTCGGTGTCAGGCTGAACCCCCAGTAAGTGGTTTTGTAATAAATGCTGTAACCGGCAAAAACGGCGGAGAGCAAAAGCAGAACGGATAATACAAAACGAACGGAGGTAAATTTTTTAAGCATTGGCGGTTCTTTTCAGTTTTTTTAGTGCAGGGTGTTGGCTAAAGAAGTGTCGACAATGGCACGTCCGGTTAAAATATTGCGGCCGATAAGCGCCTGATATTCAAATTTGCGGCGGTCAGCGAGAGAAAACAGGGCCGTAAAGGTTTCGGTGCCGAATTTGACGTCCATTTCGACCATCGGCCTTTTTTCGCTTTCTTCAATGCGTTTGATTGTGACATGGCGGTCGAGCTCTTTCTCAAAACGGTGGCTTTCACCGCTCTGACGGTTAATGATGGTGAAAGAAACCCATTTTTCGCCGTCGCGTTCAAAGAATCGGATATTACGGGCATCGATTGCGGAGTTTTGCGCGCCGGTGTCAATGCGGGCCAAAAACGGCGTTTTAATCGGCGGCAGATAAACTGGCTCAACCTCGCCGATGATGTTTTGGCGGTGATCGTCGGCTTTTTTGACTTCAACGGCGGGAACAATGGTTGGTTTGGGCTGAGTTTGGCAGGAACTGGTCATGGTTACAAACAGACATAAAAAAAGAATTCGGCTTAAGTTTTTCATAATCTTCTACTGTTAATGTTTGATAAATAAATTATGATTATTTACATGCAAAATGAAGCAAAAGTAAAGTTAAATTTAAAAAGCTCTTGATAAAATATTTTTCGGCTTAAATATAGATAAGTCTATGATATTACTGTCTCTTATACACATCTGACGCT
>ERZ1026946.596-NODE-596-length-11620-cov-4.814440_pt1 | contig 11620 bp, 9 predicted proteins | sample MGYA00519460_ERZ1026946 | MGnify/ENA primary metagenome ERZ1026946 (study PRJEB26926, sample SAMN06164620) | human gut metagenome | biome: ENVO:00009003; feature: ENVO:2100002; material: ENVO:00002003 | host: Homo sapiens | place: USA | collected 2012 ...
ACGTATTGCTGTTTGCTATTGTATATGGACAGCAACAGGCAATTTTTTCGGCGCTTTTAGCAACAGCTTTGGGCGTCGGAATGCTTTTGGCGATAACCCGGAAAAACGTGCATGCGGAGGACAAAGATGAAACGTACTAAAAAGAAATCTGAAAAACCTTTGATTATTCTGACAGCCGGCGGAACCGGCGGACATGTTTATCCGGCAGAAGCTTTGGCCGAAGAATTGTTAAAGCGCGGTTATTCTCTGGCTTTGGTAACCGACAAGCGCGGCAAAGATAATTATAAGGGCAAGCTCGGCGAAATTCCGAATTATGCGGTTTATGCCGGCAGTCTGGTCGGAAAATCTGCCTGGTTTAAAATCAAAAGCTTGTTTAAACTCGGTATCGGCGTTTTGCAGGCTTTGTTTATTTTGCTGAAAAAGAAACCGGTTTGCGTGGTCGGTTTTGGCGGCTATGCTTCTTTTCCCTGCTGTGTGGCGGCGATTTTGACCGGAACGGATTTGATTATTCATGAACAAAATTCCGTTATGAGCCGGACTAATCGTTTTCTTAGCAAATATGCCGATTTGATTGCCCAGAGTTTTAAAAATGTTAAATTTACGCCGGCAAATGTGAAAACAGTTTTGACCGGCATGCCTATCAGAGCGGCGATTGCCGAAGTGGCTGATAAACCTTATCCGGTTTTGGGCGCTAAAGATAAAATGCAGATTTTGGTTTTGGGCGGCAGTCAGGGGGCCAAAGTTTTCAGCGAGGTTGTGCCTGCGGCTGTCAAACAGCTTGATAAATCTCTGCAAAAAAGAATCAGTATTGTCCAGCAATGCCGTCAGGCGGATTTGCCAGAAGTCAACAAGGTTTATGAGGGCGCCGCATGCGAAGTTGTCACATCGCACTTTTTTGAGAATATGCCGGAGCTGTATGCCGAGTCTCATTTGGTGATTTCCCGTTCCGGAGCGTCTTCGGTTTCTGAAATTGCCGTGGCCGGCGTGCCGTCTCTTTTGGTGCCGCTGCCGACCGCCGCCGATGACCACCAGACCGGCAATGCCGCTTGGCTTGGCGAGGTTAAAGCCGCCAGAGTTATTGTTCAGAAAAACTTTACCCCGGATAAATTATGCGAACAGCTCTGCGGATTTTTAGCTGACGGTTCGGTGTTGGAAAAAATGTCACAAAATGCCAAGAAGGCCGGTATCCGCAATGCTGCGGAGCGTTTTGCCGATGCCATTGAGCATGATATTATCAAAAAGAAATAATCGGGTTAACAAAAGGAGAAAAACTATGTTTTGGTCACGTTCTGCATCAGATGATTTAGTTAAAATTTTGCCGATTGTTCGCGGGCAGTATAAAAAAGATGTGCCGCTTTCAAAATACACCTGGTTTGGGGTAGGCGGTCCGGCCGAGGTTATGTTTTTTCCGGAAGATGAAGATGATTTGGCTTTGTTTATGAAAACAAAACCGTATAATCTGCCGATTTTTATTATCGGTGCCGGTTCTAATCTGTTGGTACGGGACGGCGGTATTCCCGGTGTGGTTATCAAACTGGATAATAAAAACTTTAAGAAAATGACAATCGGCAATAATACGATTACGCTCGGTGCCGGTTATCGCAACAAAGATTTGCGCAAAACGCTGATTGAAAAAGGAATCGGCGGCTTGGAATTTTTATGTTCTATTCCCGGCCTTATCGGCGGTTCGGTCAAAACCAATGCCGGCTGTTTTGGGACCGAAGTTAAAGACGTGATTGTGGCGGCGACGATTGTTGACGGCAGCGGCGAAAAAAAGACTATCGGTGTTGATGATTTGAAACTCTCTTACCGCAGCAGCTTTTTCCCCGAAGACTGGATTGTGACATCGATTACTTTCAAGACCTATCCGGACAGCACGGAAAATATTACCAAAAAACTTGATGAACATAAGGCTTACCGCATGAAAAATCAGCCTTATAATGAAAAAACCGCCGGGTCGACTTTCAAAAATCCGGAAGGATTGCGCGCTTGGGAGCTGATTAAAAAATCCGGTTGTGCCGATTTGAACATCAACGGAGCCAAAGTTTCCGACAAGCATTGCAATTTCTTAATCAACAGCGGCGGCGCAAAGGCCGAAGATATTGAAAAACTTGGCGAAACCATTGTGCAGAAGGTTAAAGAACAGACTTCCATTACTTTGGAATGGGAAGTTAAAAGAATGGGTATTACAAAATAAACCATGACGGAAGAAGCACAAATCAGTGAGGAGCAGCCGGTCAAGCCGCAGCCGAAAAGCAATATTGTTACCGAGCCGAAAGAATTCGGTTATCGTCTGCTTGGCAATTTGGCGGTTTTGCTGGTGATTTTTGTGCTTGCTTTTATTACCGTCCTTTTGAATACCGATTTGGTTGCCAATAAAATCAAAAACATTTCACAAGGCTTTTATGATTATACTTCCGAACTGGGTTTCACGCTGGATGATGTGATTGTGACCGGCCGCGAGAAAACGACCCAGAAAGAAATTTTGCAGGCTTTGGGCGTTAAACGCGGCGATAATTTCCTCAAAATCAATATTCAGGAGATTAAAGGCCGGTTGGAAGCGCTGCCGTGGGTACGTAAAGTTTTGGTGAAAAGGACTTTCTTCCCGAACGTGATTCAGGTTTCGATTGAAGAGCGGAAAGTGCGTTCTATCTGGCAGATTAATGAAAAATTTCATGCGATTGATTATGACGGCAAAGTGATTAATGCTGCGTTTAAGCCCAATCATCCGATTTTGCTGATTGTCGGTGAAGGTGCCCCGGAAAATATTAATGCATTGCTTGATGACATCAGTGACAACCAACAGATTTTGCGGCGTGTCAAAGTGGCAAACTATATTTCCGGCCGGCGTTGGAATCTGGTTTTGGACGATATCAAAGACGGCATAACCGTCAAGCTGCCGGAAGAGAATGTTAAAAAAGCCTGGAAAAAATTGCTCAAATTAGATGCGACAAACGGCATTCTTAAACGTAAATTAACTATCATTGATTTAAGATTAGAAGGTAAAATAACGGTGAAGTTAAAGAGAACAACAGCCGAAAGCCCGGTTCAGCTGCGTCATGCCAAAGAGAGCCGGACTTAAAACGTGTTTAAAAATAAAAAAAGGGGAGCAGAAGTTGACGCATTCATTTAACCGACTGACAACAATTGCCGCTTTGGATATCGGTTCTTCCAAAGTCTGCTGCGTTATTGCCAAAATCAGCCGTGATAAAAGAATCAATGTCATCGGATATGGGTATAATGCTTCCAAAGGAATTAAAAACGGCGTCGTGATTGATATTAATCAGGCGACCTTGTCGGTTTGCAATGCGGTTGAAGCTGCCGAACAAATGGCTAATGAACGCATTGACCGGGTGATTGTCAATATCTCCGGCGACAAAATTAAAAGTTCTATTAAAAATGCCTCTATCACGATTAATAAAAATCGCCCGGTTAATGAGGCTGATATTAACAAAGTTATTGAGCGCGGCATTAACAAAATCAATGTTGACGGTCATGAGCTGATTCACTGCCTGCCGACAAGTTATCGTCTGGATATGGGTGAAGAAATCAAAGATCCGCGTAATATTTTCGGCGAGAATTTATCGGTTGATATTCTGCTGGGGCTGATGCCTGATATTATGTTCCGCAATTTGGCCACGGTTATTGAGAATGCGCATTTGGAAATTGCCGGCAAGGCGTTTTCTTCTTATGCTTCGGCTTTGTCTTGTCTGGTTGATGACGAAAAAGAAATCGGCGCGACGGTGATTGATATCGGCGGCGGTACGACCAGCATTGCCAGTTTTCGTCACGGGCACCCGGTGTTCTTTTCATCTTTGGCGGTCGGCGGCAATAATGTGACCAATGATATTGCTTATGGCCTGACAACGTCTTTTGCTCATGCCGAGCGTTTGAAAACGCTGCACGGCTGTGCTTTTCTGACAACGCAGGACAAGGCGGAGCTCATCAATGTTTATCCGGTCGGCGAGGAAGATGACAGCTCGATTAAGCAGGTGCCGAAGTCTGAACTCATCAGTATTATCACCCCGCGTATTGAAGAGATTTTTGAGCTGGTTAATGAAAAATTTGCCGAGCAGGGTTTGTCTGATATTTCCAGCCATCGTGTAGTTTTGACCGGCGGCGGCAGCCAGCTTTCGGGAATCCGTGAAGTGGCGGCAATGGTTTTGGACAAGCAGGTTCGCCTGGGAAAGCCCAAGAATATTGTCAATCTGCCCGATAATCTTTATAATCCGGCCTTTTCAACTTGTATCGGGCTTCTCCTTTTTGCCCTCAACTACACTGAAAAGAAGCCGAATAAAATCGTCAACAAACCGGTTCGTTCCGACGCCGGGGTGTTGGGGTCGCTTATTTCGTGGTTTAAGCAGAATTTTTAGGGATATTGTGACCCGCGTATCAAGTTCGCAGATTTAATTTTATACATTCCTTTTGCAAAAAAAATTTCTATAGTAACCAAACCTTAATTTATTTTGTTATATCCTAGTCTCAAGAAGAAATTTTTGGTTTTAAAAGAATTTTTTAAGTTAGGAAATACAATGTCAATTAAATTAGCTGTTCCAGAAAAAACAATTGCTCATCTTAAACCCCGGATTTCGGTTATCGGTGTCGGCGGCGGCGGCGGAAATGCCGTTAATAACATGATTGCCCAGAATCTTGAGGGAGTTGATTTTATTGTTGCCAATACTGATGCGCAGGCTTTGGCTCATTCAACAGCCAGCCGCAAAATCCAGCTCGGTTTGGAAACCACTCAGGGACTTGGTGCCGGTGCTCGTCCGGAAGTCGGCAAGCTCGCTGCAGAGGAAGCTAAAGAGGAAATTGAACGCGAACTGGAAGGCGCCAATATGGTCTTTATCACCGCCGGAATGGGCGGCGGTACAGGCAGCGGCGCAGCTCCGGTTGTGGCTAAAATTGCTAAAGAAAAAGGTATTTTGACGGTCGGCGTTGTGACCAAACCTTTCCAGTTTGAAGGTAAAAAACGCTATGAAACAGCAGAGGCAGCCGTTGAAGAATTTACCAAAGAAGTTGACAGTATTATCATTATTCCTAACCAGAACCTGTTTAGAATTGCCGATAAAAAAACCACTCTGGCCGATGCTTTTGTTATGGCCGATAATGTTTTGTATGCCGGCGTTCGTTCGATTACCGACCTGATGATGATGCCGGGCTTAATCAACCTTGATTTTGCCGATATCAAATCAATTATGGAAGACAAAGGTAAAGCCATTATGGGGACTGGTGAGGCCGAAGGTGAAGACCGTGCCGTTAAAGCAGCCGAGCAGGCCTTGTCTAATCCGCTGCTGGATGATTGCTCTATGCATGGCGCTAAGGGTGTTCTGATTAATATTACCGGCGGTTCGGACATTACGTTGTTTGAAATTGACGAGGCTGCCAGCCGTATTAAGGAAGAAGTTGATGAAGATGCCAATATCATTTTCGGTTCCAGTTATGATGATGCTCTGGCCGGAAAAATCCGCGTTTCAATCGTGGCAACAGGTATCGGCGAAGGTAATCCGGTTCGTGTTAAAACTCCGAAACCGGCAGCCGCTCCCTATGTTGAGCAGAGCTATATGAGCGAAGTTGCCGCTCCGGTTGTTCCGACTGCCGAGCTTGATTCCAATTTGGAAAAATTTGCTGCAACCAAAACCGAAAGTGAAGAAACAACAGCCGAAACAATTGATAATATGATTGAGAGCGCACCGATTGTTTCTTTCCCGGAAGAAGTTAAAGAAGAGGCTGAGGCACCTGCCGTTGAAGCAGAAGTCAAAGAAGAAAAATTTGATGATTTTGATTCTTTGGAGCGTTCCGGCATTATGGGTGAAATGCCCAAAGCTTCGGCATTGTTCAAAGCAATCATCAGCAAAAGTGAAGATTTGAACGACAATTCTCAATATGAGAGTGTTTTAGCCAATGCTGACAGCGGTTTTGCTCCGCGCAGCACTATCCGTACCGTCGAAGAAGAGCCGGAATTGTTCCCTAATCATAATCCTGCGCCTTTTGCCAATCGTAAAGTTGAAGAGCAGGAAGAACTGATTGTCAACGAAGAGGAAGAAGAATATACCCCGACTTTGATTGAACGTGTTACCGGTTTCTCCATTGCCAAAAGAAACAAGAAGAAAAAAGAAACCGAACGTTTTCAGGAACCGGTTTCTCCAAGTTTCTCAAATGCCGGCAATGATTACGGCGGGGAAGAAAGACTGAATTTGGAAATCCCGTCTTTTCTGAGAAGAAAATAATTTAATAAGTCTAAGCGGTAAGCCTGCGAAATTATTATAAGTTATAAACCAAAGAAAGCCCCTCAAAAAGAGGGGCTTTTTTGTTATGTTCAGCTGTATCGTTTTACTGGATTTTCGCATTCGCTCAAGATGACGTATGTGGCTGGGGGACAATAAGGAAGAATACCAAATTCACCAAAGCATGCTTTGGTTTGTCGGGAGATTAGTGGGATAGGGAAGTCAGAATTTGAAAAGTTCGCCTTGTTGATTGTCATCAAGGATGGAGATTGCTTCTTTGACCAAAGGAATTGAAACAGCGCGTTTGCGTGCCAATGAAATATTATCAATCTCTGCAACAATTTTGCGGGCATAGGAAAAAGAGCGCTGCATATTATTCAGCAGGTAGCTGATAATTTCGGGAGAGACCATCATCTGTCTGTCCATAAACAATTTAATCAGCAGTGATGAAAGCAATTCATCGTCCGGATCTTTGATTTCGATAGAAGGAACAATATTCAGGCGTGACTGCAAATCTTTGAGCTTAAAGGGCAGGCGTGCCGGAGCGGTGGTCGCGGTAAAAAGAATATTGCCGCCTTCATTGCGGTAAAGATTGTAAAGGTGGAACATTGCCTCTTCATTGATATCAGCGTTCAACTCTTCGACAATCAAGCAGGGATTTTGCGCAAAAAGTTCGTGCACGGTTTCGAGTTTGAGAGACGAAGCCTTAATGCAGGGGATTTTATAAGGATAGTTTGTCAGCAAAGAGACGCGGTTGGAAAAAACATTGGCGAGGTGGGTCTTGCCGCAGCCCTCGGAGCCATAAATGCAAGCGGCAAAAAAACTCCAGTCCGGCCAGCTGTCAATCAGCCGTACGGCCTCTTCATTGCAGGGAGCAATGAGAAAGTCTTCTTTGCCGAGTGCCGGACGGTGCGGCAGCTCCAGCGGGAGTTGTTGAACGGGTGCAGACATGTTTTTATAAGCCTTAATTGCTGTTGTCTTTATTTAATACATCAAAAACTTTTGCCGTCAAGTCCCCGAGGCTGAAAGGTTTGGCCATGAACTCAAAATTTTCGGAATCGGAGAGTTCGCGGCGGGCAATCTCTTCAGAATAACCGGAAGCGAGAATTACTTTGATGCCGGGAATTTTTTCTTTGACGATGGCGGCCAGTTCGGCACCGGTTTTGCCCGGCATGACCATGTCGGTTATCAATAAATCGTAATTAGAGTTGATTTCCAGCTGTTCCAGAGCATTTTCGGCAGAGTTGCAGCCTGTGACATCATAGCCCTTTTTCTTGAGGGCGCGCACGGCAAAAGTACGCACCGAATCCTCATCTTCAACAAAGAGGATATGGGTGTCAAAAGTTTCTTTGTTTGAGGTTTCTTTGCGGTCAATCGTGGTTGATAAATTGAGGCCGAAAATCAGTTTTTCATTAATGGCAACCGGGCTTTTGACTTTTTCCTGAACGGTTAAAATCGGCGTACCGTCTTTGGCGGTCACAATCTCCTGAGCCTGGCGGCTGTTTTCGTTTTCTTCAATGTTTGTTTCAAAGCGCGGCAGGTGGATTGAGAAAGTGGTGCCCTCGCCAATGGCGCTGTCTACTTTGATAAAGCCTTCGGTTTGGCGGACAATACCATAGACCATTGACAATCCGAGGCCGGTGCCGGAGCCGACAACGTTTTGTTTGGTTGAGAAGAAAGGCTCAAAAATGCGGGTTAGGTTTTCTTTGGGAATGCCGCAGCCGGTATCTTTGACGTCAATGACTACAAATTCGCCGGGTTTGACAATATCCGAGCCGAACTGATAGGGTTCGGTCAGAGGCTCGACATGGGTGCTGATGATAAGGGTTCCGTTGCCTTTCATGGCATCTTTGGCGTTGACGGCGAGGTTGATAATCACCTGAGAGAACTGGACCGGGTCAACACGGATAAAGCCCAAATCGGTGCCGTGGTGGAATTTTAAGACAACCTGTTCACCCAAAATACGTTTGAGCATATGGCTTAATTCGGTAAAGTTTTCGGTTACGTCGATCAGCTTCGGTTTGAGCGGCTGTTTGCGCGAAAAAGCCAGCAATTGTCTGACTAAGCCGGCGGCACGGTTGGCGTTTTGTTTAATCTGAATTAAGTCGGCAAAAGACGGATCACCGACGCCGTGGCGTTGCAGAAGCAAATCGCAGAAGCCTATCATGGCGGTCAGAAGATTGTTGAAGTCATGCGCAACACCGCCGGCCAGCTGGCCGACTGCCTGCATTTTTTGTGCCTGGGCAAATTGGACTTCCAAAGATTTTTGCTTGGTGGCGTCAATCATATATAAAACCAGACCTTCGACACTATTGATGTCGTTGGAATAAAATTTCTTCATCGGGCAGATGTAAACAAAAGCGACTTTGTCTTCGTTTTTATCTTTGATATGGACATCAAGGCGCGCGGTTTTGTTACGGCTGCCGGCAATCTGTATAAATTCTTTCTGCAGGGCAACGGCGTCTTCTTCACGAATATAAGAAAACAGGCTCTGGTTTATGAGTTGCGCTTTGTCAATGTTTTGGTTGATAAATTCGCAGGCCTGCGGGTTGCAGTCTTTAATCTGGCCGTCGTTGTTGATGAAGATAATGCCGACCGGAGCAAAGTTAAACAACCAGCTGATTTTATCAAAAGCATTGCTGAGATTGTTTTTGAGCTCGTTGTTGGTCGGAATATTGGTCACAACCACGCCTCTGGCTTTGGAGACATCATTGTCCTTAAAGCGTTCTTGGAAGACGAGGGTTTCGGTGACGGTTTTTTCCGGCGTATTGAAATATACCGAGCCGTGCCATTTGGAATGGTGCGGCGGAATGACCGAGTTTGAGGTGATGAAGTCATCAAGATTGCGGCCGTTCAGCTCCTCACGGCTGAGGCCTAAGAATTTGGCCAAAGCATGGTTGGCGTATTCAATTTTGGATGTATTGTCGCAAATATAGAGCCCAATCGGCAGATAATCCAAAAAGTCGTGCAGCGATTTTCTTTCTTCCTGAAAAACCTGTTCCATATTTTTTTCGGCGGTAATGTTCTCTATGCTCCAATAGAGATAGGTATCTTTTTTGATGGCTTTGATAGAAAAGGGGCCGTTAAAAATATCTGATTTTTTCAAAAAAATCGGACGGACACTGATGTCAAACCATTCTTCATCATTGAAAATTTTATTATCTTCGTGATGAAGAGACAGCGACAGGCTGACTTTTTCTTTGCACAGATTATTGCAGGCGTTTTGCAGGCGGTAGAAAGCGGCTTTGTTGGTGGCATCGTCTGATAAATGCTGCTCCAGAAAGCTTAAAACCGGATTGGTTTTAAAGAGTTCTTCTGCCGGACAGTTCTGAATGACCGCTTCGCCTTTGGCATTTTCTATGCGTTTGATTTTAAAGTCGTTTTTTATGATTTCATTGGCAAATCCGCCATAGCTCATAGCCTGCTCGGCAGCATTCAGTGTTCTGATTGTCAGGGTCAGGCAGGCGGTGGTAAAGACCAGAGTGGCAAAAACCAGAGCCAGAAAATATTGCGGGTATAAAAACAGCGCGATGATGGTTATGGTTAAAGCCACCAGGGAGTAGGCCAGCATAATTAAACTGGTTTTTAACAGTTTATCGGGGCGTTTACTGATTTTTGAGCTGCATAACATATCCAATTACCTCGGCAACGGCTTTAAAGTGTTCTTGCGGAATGGCCTGGTCGATTTCAACGCTGGCAAACAGGGCGCGAGCCAAAGGCGGATTTTCGACAATCGGAATCTCGTTCTCTTCGGCAACTTCCCTGATACGCAGAGCCAAATGGTCAATACCTTTGGCCAAAACGACCGGCGCGTCCATTTGTTCCATTTTATATTCCAAAGCCACGGCATAGTGCGTCGGGTTGACAATAACCACGTCGGCTTTGGGGACATTTTCCATCATACGGTGGCGGGCGCGTTCCATGCGCACTTGGCGAATCCTTGATTTGACTATCGGGTCGCCTTCCATTTGTTTGTATTCGTCTTTGACTTCCTGTTTGGTCATACGCAGTTTTTTCAAGTGGGTATAACGCTGGTAAACATAGTCGGCAACGGCGATGACAAAAACGGCAATAACCACTGTGAATATTAATAATACCACAATTTTATGAATAAAAGATAAAATTGCCATGCTATCCATGGTCGGCAAGAGGTTTACTTTGGAAAGCCAGGGTTTGACGACCAAAATTGCCACAAAAGAGATGACGGCGATTTTGATAATGCCTTTCAAGCTCTCGACCACTTTTTTCATATTGATAAAATTAGGCAGCGCGGCAAAAATATTCAGCTTATTCCAGTTCGGTTCCAGTTTTTTCGGGGCATAGATAAAGCCGGTCTGCGAAATGCTGGCTGCCACGCCGAAAACCATGAAGATGACAAACGGAATGGCCATAACTTTCAGCATGGCAACACCGGCGCTGATAAGCAGCCTTTGGATATGAGCCGGGTCGGTCGGAATGCTTTCGGGGTTTTCGATAAATTTTAGGGCATATTGATAAAACCATTTCATCATCAGCGGAAAAACCAGCCAGACGACAAACAGCATACCAATAAACATGATAAAACTTTTGGCATCTTGAGAGACGGCAGTGTCGCCTTCTTCTTTGGCTTTTTCAATTTTTCGTTCCGAGGGGTCTTCGGTTTTGGAGGCCTCGTCTTCCTCTTCAGGTGCAACCATTGCTTTCCCCCTATCTCAGCAACGGCTGAAGGCCGTCTTCAAAATATTTGCTAAACCAGAGAACCATTATCGGAATGGTGATGAATAATAAACCGAGGCCGAGGTAAATTTGCAGCGGCAGCGATAAAAAGAAAATGTTGAGCTGAGGCATGAGGCGCGAAACCAAACCCATTCCGACATAAAAAACAATTGTAAAAGCGACAAAAGGCGAGCCGATTTTAAAACCCATGATAAAACTTTGGTTGAGGGTTTGGCTCAGGCTGTTGGAAAAATCGCCGACAGGAAGAGATGTCCCGGCCGGAAAAAGCGTGTAGCTGTCAACAACGGCACTGAGCATTAAATGGTGCAAATTGGTGATGAAAATGACGGTTAAAGCGGTAATGCTCAAAAAAGTATCAATGACGATTGACTGTTGCTGAAAGGCCGGGTCAAACATCTGGGCATTGGCAAAGCCGATGGCCTGACCGGCGATATTGCCGGCAAGGTTCAGAGCCGAGAAAAGCATTTGCATAAAAATTCCCAAGAAAACGCCATAGGTAATTTCAATCAGCAAAATTTGGAAAGCTGAAGCAAAATTATCAGGAACCGACGGCAGCTTTTCAGCCAGAACCGGCATGAGAACAACCGTGATTGCCAAAGCGATTGACAAACGGAGTTTGGTGTTGACATAGCTGGTTAAAAAGCCGGGCATAAGCACTGTCTCTTATACACATCTGA
>ERZ1026946.598-NODE-598-length-11599-cov-4.450277_pt1 | contig 11599 bp, 9 predicted proteins | sample MGYA00519460_ERZ1026946 | MGnify/ENA primary metagenome ERZ1026946 (study PRJEB26926, sample SAMN06164620) | human gut metagenome | biome: ENVO:00009003; feature: ENVO:2100002; material: ENVO:00002003 | host: Homo sapiens | place: USA | collected 2012 ...
AGATGTAGCTCCGTCTCGTGGGCTCGGAGATGTGTATAAGAGACAGATTCTTGACCAGAAAAAGTTGGATGAAATAGCTGAAATGGATATCCATTCATTAAAATAACGTCAATGGCTAGCTGGTTCTTGGTACGAATTGTCTTATTCAAAGCATTCCTCAAAGGAGTCGTTACCATGTCTTGTGGCAATCCTTTGTGGACGGAAAGAACAAGCTCTGTGTATCCAATGAAATATTGGAGGAATATATAGAAATTCTGCAAAGACTTACCGACAATGAAACGGCGGAATATGTGGTGAAAACCATATTGAACAGTCCGTTTGTTGAATTGATAACTCCATTCTATCACTTTAATCTGATTACAGTCGATCCTGATGACAATAAGTTTGTGGATTGTGCCATTTCGGCCAATGCGCACTACATTGTTACCAACGACCATCATTATGATGTGCTGAAAGATATAGATTTTCCCAAAGTGAATGTTGTAAATATTCAGCAATTCTGTATTTATCTGTCACAAGAAAAATAATTTTTGAGTAAAAAGGAGGATTTATAGTTGGAAATAAAATAACTATAACTCCATGCATCCTGGGTGTAAAAAACCGCCATAGAGGCAGTCTCCATACAGAGGCGCTCTATGGCGGTTTCCCGTTTCTCCACGTTTACCGGGGAAAATTCCCGTTTCCGGGAAGCCGGGAGGTTACTCTTCCATTTTGAGCTTGCCCAGTTCTTTCAGGATGTGCTCCATGGCTTCTTTGTAAACCTCCGGTTTCTCCTTTTCCATCCATTTCATCAGTTTGAAGTAAGAATTTGGAGTCACAATCTTTCCGTCTCGAATTTTGGTGGCGGTGGATCGGCCTATTGCACCTTTGTCGTTCAAGTTGCTGGGGTTTAAATCGCTTCTTCGCACGGCATTACTGATGCAAGTGCTGATGATCTCAAATTTTTTTCATGTTACTAAAAATTAAATTGTTAAATAATAATTTGTAAGTAGCTATGATTATGCTATTTACAAAATGTCTCGGCAAAGATAGGAAATATTTATTAACAATTGCCTGTTTTTGTGAGCAACGCCCTATTTATATTTTGCGTTCCTTTGCGTTATATTTATACTAACACACAAAAGAAATGGATTATACAGAGCAGTTTATCCGGCTGAATTGCAGCTTGATGTCGGATTACAAAATGATGAAGCTGAATGCCGACATGAAATGCATGGGGCTGGGGTTGTATCTTGAAACGATATTGTTTCTGCGAAAACAGCAGGAATACAAACATGATTTTAACGAACTGGATTTGCTGGCCGATCAGTGGGGAGCTACCGTGGAAAATCTGCAACATCTTATTAAGGACTTCGATTTGTTTCTCATTACAGAGGACGGGTATTTCCGATGTCTGTATCTGGACGAGGTGATGGGATATCAGAGCAAACTTTCCGAGCAACGTGCCGCTGCCGGCAGTAAGGGAGGGAGAAGCAGTAAGAAAAGTACGGTGAAAGCATCTGCAAAAGCAACTGCGTCTACAATAGGAAGGGGCAGAATCAACGAAGGGAAAAACGGTGATACATCTTGCATGGATCGTAACGAGGAAATCTACATGAAAAGTAATGATGCGCCCTGCGTGTATGATAACGGGGAAGCCTACCTGAAAAGCGATGATATATCTTGTGTGAATAATAACGGGGAAGCCTACATGAAAAGCGATGATACATCTTGCATGGATAATAACAAGGAAGTCTACCTGAAAAGCAGTGGTGCACCCAGTATGGATAGCAAGGAGAGAATTTATATGGAAAGCAGGAATGTAGATAGTAACAAGACTGTCTGCATGGAGAGCAGCAAGCCAATCCATTCGGATTATAATAAGGAAATCTACAAGGAAAACAGCACGGAAAGCAACGTGAAAAGTAGTGCGGAAAGTATGAAAAATACGACTGCAAAAAATACAAATGAAAATTCAGTCAAAAATGTGATTCAAAGTGTTGATAATGAGTGCTATGGAAAGAATTTGCAAGCAAGCTTTAAGCAAAGCTTTATAAGAGAAGAAAAGAATAGAGGAGAGAAGAAAAAGAAAGATGATGTAGACATCATAGAAACAAACGGCAGCATCGACGACGACATGAAATTTTGTTCCGGAAAAAAGAGCGGAGAGATGTTGCGATGGGAGTGTTATATCAATGAAGCTTTCAAAGTTCAAAGTTGGGTGGAAATTGTGGGAATGATGTCGGGGTTGAAAGGAGACTTTCTGAACAATCTTCCCTTTATTCGTTCCATGTTTAAAAAACATGTTGTGGTTCAAGGAAGTACGGAACGCATTACTTCCGTATCCGAAGCGCAAGCCTATTTTGCTAATTATATCCGTCCGGGAAAGCCCACCCGTCTTTTTCTGGAAGAAAAGCTGAAAGAAAGAAGCCGGATGCAGAATGAATCGACTTCGCTCTCGCCCTACGAAACGTACAATCCGCTGACCGGCGAACGTTCGTATTGCGGAGTTCCTCTTCCTGCCGATGCACCCCCGCGCCCCAACGGACGTGCCACCTGGGATAACCTGAAACAGAGCTGGATATGACGCGCGAAGAACATGCAGATTATGTGCGGTGGCTGAAAAGCCTGCCGCGCAGAAAGGACCATTTCCGTATGCCTTGTCCCGAATGTTCCGCAACGCGAAGCAATCCCAAAGATCCTTCGTTCAGTGTGCATATCACCCGTGAAGGGGGATGGGCGAAATGCTTTCATTGTGATTTCGCCATAGCGTGGAACGAGGACGAGATGTGGAAAAGAGAACAGAAACAACAAGACCGGGAACGGCAGAAACAGCAGAAGGATGCACCGCAGCACCGCAACACGTCGCAGCACCACGATACAGCACCGCAGCACCGCAACACGTCGCAGCACCACGATGCAGCATCGCAGCACCGTAACACGTCGCAGCACCACGATACAGCATCGCAGCACCATAACACGTCGCAACGCAAGCCGCACATCCCCCTGCAACCGCCTGTACATTACGTATGCCCGGTAATTAATAAAAACAAACAAATTATGAATGGAGAAATGATGGAATACATGGTCGACAGACGAGGTATTCCGATGGACGTCCTGACAAGGATGAAGATAGAGGAACGCTTGGAATTCCTGCCGCAGACCGGCAAGGAGGAAGCCTGCATCTGCTTCCCTTACCTGGAGGACGGAGTAATGAAAAACATGAAATTCCGGGATGCCGCAAAGCATTTCAAGATGGTGAAAGGAGCCGAGTTGATTCCTTGGAACATAGACGCCATAAAAGGGAAGGAAAAGTGCTACATCACCGAAGGCGAGATAGATGCCCTCAGCCTGATAGCCGCAGGACTGGAAGAGGTGGTGTCCGTACCCAACGGAGCCGGAGGCGCGAACCTTCAGTGGCTGGACCGCTTCGTGGAGTCGCACTTCGATGACAAGACGGAAATCATCCTGGCCATGGATACCGACAAGCGCGGAGTGGAGTTGCGCGATGAACTGGTGCGCCGCCTGGGCGTGGACCGCTGCAAGGTGGTGGCCTGGGGGGAAGGCTGCAAGGATGCCAACGAGTATCTGTTGAAGTACGATCTTCCGAGGCTCCGCCAGCAGGTGGAGCAGGCGGCGGAAATCCCGTTGGAAGGAGTCTTCTGCCCCATGGACGAATGGGATACGCTGATGGATATTTATTACAACGGAATGCCGGAGGGAGCCGATACGGGACTGGAGAATCTGGACCGGCTGATCAAGTTCGAGCGTGGTTTTGTGCTCACGGTCACAGGCGTTCCCGGTAGCGGAAAAAGCGAGTTTGTGGACGAAATTGCCATGCGCCTGCTCCTGCGCCACGATTGGAAGGTGGGCTATTTCAGCCCGGAGAATACCCCGCTGGCCTATCACTACCGCAAGCTGATACGCCGCGTGGTGGGCAAGCGTTTCGAACACAAGGGGATGCCGTTGCCGGAAGCCGGACAGGCCATCCGTTACCTGGCACAGAGTGTCTTCTCCATTATGCCGAAAGAGGACTTCTCGGTAGAGAGTGTGCTCCGCATTGCCGCCCAACTGGTGAGCCGGAAAGGAGTGAAGGTGCTGGTGGTGGACCCCTTCAACCGCTTCGAGCATCAGATTCCCGACTGGGAGACGGAAACGCAGTACATCAGTCGCATCTTCGACGAGTTCTCCAATTTTGCCGTGAAGCACAAGGTGTTGCTCATTTTGGTGGCGCACCCCACCAAGTTGCGCCGCGAACCGGGAAGCAAACGCTGGCCTGTGCCCACGCTGTATGATATCAACGGCTCGGCGGCCTTTTTCAACAAGACGGATTATGGAATGGTGGTAGACCGTAACGATGAACTGGGGCAGGTGCTGGTGCGTGTGGCCAAGGTACGTTTCGACCATCTGGGCGGACCGGGAGATGCTTTTTTCGCCTTCAGCACTTACAACGGACGCTACACGCCTACCGAGGAGAGGACCTTGGATCATAATCCGCCCGAACCGAAGTGGGAGCATACCAATTTCCTGACAGAGAAGCTGAAGCCCGAACAGCAGGGCCTGGGGTTTAATGAGGGATAAAACTATGGAATGTGATTGCTCCGGAATAAGTCGGAGACAGGAACGCAAATGACGCGAATGACACAAATAAAAATAAAAATTCGCGTCATTTGCGTCATTCGTGTTCAAAAGACAGTTGCATGAAAGTGGTGTTGTCCACAAGGCTTTACCGCCACCGTTCCCGTTTTATCTCCTCGCACTGCCGTCGCTGCCATGCGGGCATTATTTTCTCCAGCTCTTTCAGTTTCCATCCCTTCATAAAGCGTATCTCGTCCTTTTCCTGCTCCGTGCACAGGCTGATGCGCAGCAGTTCGGGGTAGAGCACCTGTATATGGAAAATCTTGGCTCTCCACAGCAGCATGGACATCTGCCAGGGGGTGAGGGCTTGGATGCGGTTCAGGGTGAGCAGCATTTCCAGATAATGACGGTAGAAGGCTTTGTCCACGGTCATGAGTTGGTTTATCAGATAGTTCATTTTTATTATTGTTAAATGAAAAGATTAGTTGAATGAAGGGTCAGGAAATCAAAGCGGAGGAAAGGGACGCTATCTTTGGAGAAATCATCCTTGAATACAGTATCTTTGAAGAAGCCTCTTTGAAAACAAACAGTTCTCATTGGAAACCCTATCTTTGGAGAAATCATCCCTTAAAAGCGGTATTCCTTTACAGCATCAAAACAAGGGCACGGCTTCACGGGATTCAAGTCATGATGCCCCACTATCAACGCTTTGGGGAACAGGAGGCGCAGCTCGCGCAGCAGTGCCAGCATACTTCCCTTCTGCATCAGAGTACGCGTATCGGCAGGTGTGCAGTCCGCCGAGAGTCCTCCCTCATAGCAGATGCCGATAGAATGCCGGTTATGGTTCTTGCAATGCGCTCCCACCTTTTCCAGAGGTCGTCCGCGGTGAATCTCTCCGTCACGGGTGATATAGAAATGATATCCTATGTCCGTGAAGCCCCGGTGGCGGATGTGGTCCCGGCGGCAAGTCTCAAAATCCAGCCTCCGCCCCTCAGGGGTGGCGGAGCAGTGGATAATAATCAGGGTGATGGTTCTCATGATCATCAGATACAGGCGTTCAGGCCGAGTGCGCCGGCAACGGCGGTGGCTACGGTGATAATTACTTTCAGAATCAGTGTCCAGGTGTTTTTCTTTGTTCTTGAACTCATTGGAATTTTGTTTTAGAGGTTGATAATAAATGAATTGTAATGGAAGCCAAGGGCTGAATGTACCCCAATGAAAACGGCTTGTCACAGGGGTACATTCAGCCCTTTAGCGTCGTGCCTTTAGCGTCGTGCCTTTAGCGTCGTGCCTTTAGCGTCGTGCCTTTTAGCGTCGTGCCTTTAGCGTTGTGCCTTGCTTCCGTCATACAGGGGTTCCGTCAGGCCTGTCCTCCGTTTTCCGGCTCCTTCGCCTCTCCGGTAAGATCCACACTGGTCTTTCCGGCTTTCAGCGCCTTCACCACCAGTCGGGCCGCTTTGCGCGTGGCCACCAGGTTGAACACGGCTTCCTCCTGCAAGTTCTGGAAACGTGTTCCGGCACTCCAGTTCACATTCAGCTTTCTGACGTGGATGGCAGGATTGTAGTCGGCAGCGCTTTCCGCTCCTATACTGTTGATGCTGATGGAGAAATCCCCCAAGTCGCCCAACTGTATCTTCTGTCCTCCCAGAAGCTGTTCCCTCATGCAGTCCACTGCCATGGTGAGGATAGCCACGATGTCCGCACGCTTGTACACACAGCCGTGGCTGGCAATGTGCTCGGCAAAGCGGTTGATGTCCATCACTTCAGCATACTGTGCACTGGCGTAGGCCTTCTTGGCGGCATCCACGTCCATCGGATTGCTACGCATAACGATACTGTAATTTACCATAGTCTGTTAAAATTAAAAGTTGATAATTGAGAATTAAGAAACACTGTTGCCGGGGAATGAAGTAAGTCAGCCGTCAGTCACTGTCCATTAACCGTCTGCCACTGGTTGCCGACTGCTGAAAGAACCCTATCTTTCACGTGTAAGATCCTATATCTTACGGCTGTAAGATTATAGATCTTTCGCCTTCATCGTCCCGACATTACAAAGATACGATGTGCGGATTCCGGAAAGTTGATTCCGGTGGATTGTGGTTGATAACAGTTGATTCTAGTTGATTATTGTTGGAAAAACATTCTTTCTTCTCGTCCGTTTTTCGTACTTTTATGGAAGTAAATAAAAAGTATGGAATGTATGGAGAATTTTGAGATACGCACGTACGGCCGCACCGAACTGGCCCTGTGTTATTTCCCGGATTTGAATCCGCAGGTGGCTTACCGTAAGTTGCAGTATTGGATTGACTATTATCCTCACCTCAGGGAGGAGCTGGAGAAGATGGGCAGTGGTTTGAGTTGCCGTACCTATATGCCGGCTCAAGTACAGCTGATTGTGGGGGCGATAGGGGAGCCGTGAAAGGGGATTGTGATGGGTGTGCAGCCAAATAAAAAGAATAGCTTCCCCGATTACGTAATCGATATTGCAAGTGAACGACCGGTTCGTGTTGACAGTTGCATTGAAAGATTGGCAATGTTGATATATGTGAATGTAAATGACACGAATGACGCCAATCAGAGATATAAACCCAATTTGCGCCATTCGTGTCATTTACATTCTGAATAAAGAACGGAATAGAACCTCTATTCCCGTATTTCTCCCTTATGCACCAGCATTTTCACCAGTGTCCGTTTGGAACTGTGCGTGTCCGAAACCCATAGCACAGAGTCGTTTTGCGCATAGATACGGGCAGGCTGGGAAAAAGCATATCCTTTTACAGTTTTTATTTTCTTGCTCCATTCGTCGGACTGGCGTTCGTATATGTTGATGGCGTCATTGTCGCCGGTAGCATACCAGCGGTCGCCGCACAACGCCAGTGTCTTGGGCTTGAAGCCGGGCGACAGGGAAAGGTCGTCCAGATCGATGGAAGCGTCGTTTGCCATATCATCGTTGACCAGTGCCGGATCGAGCACCCGTATTTTCTTTCCTTCATAATCCGTGAGCAGCAGATGCCCTTCCGCATCGGGCTGCATGGAATGGCTGGCAAAGCCGTTGTTGCCCGGACTGCCGTTGCCGGATGCCCGGCGGTAGCGGTTCACCTTCTGGTAATTTTCCGGGGTGGCATCCTCCTCTTTATAAATGCTGACCATTCCGTTCTTGTCGCGTGCGAAAATCAGCCCGTCCTTTACCGTCATGGCCTGTGCCTGGAATACGGGACCGCTCCATTGCCCGTTGCCTATGCAGGTGAGGTAGGACAGTTCCGGCAACCGGAATACATGGATGCGCGACTGGCGTTCGGCCACATACAGCCGGTTGCCCGACGGCACGATGGCTTCTATCTGACTTCCGAAACTCTTCTCCCCGCCGTCGTGCTGCCAGCTCTGCAAGGTTCCCAGCCGTTCACCTTTCTTTATACTGAACAGCAACAGGCTGCTGCCTGCCTTTCCGATGTTTGCGATGAAAAGGGTATCCCCCAGATGGGCAACGGTATAAGGGGTGAAATCATCGGCCGTTTCCATGCCCAGGGTTTCCGCATCAATCAGCTGCGCCGCCTCATACGAGTAATACCAGTAACTGTTATAATCCCCGTTTCCTTCTCCTTCCCCGTTTCCTCCGCCGGGAGCGGAGGGGTAGCCGCAGATTTCATCCAGGGTGACTTTGCTGCATTGTGCCGTCAGGACTCCGGACAGCACAATCAGGATATAAGCGTATATTTTCATGTTGTTCTTACTATATTATATAGGTATACATTTATTTCAGCTCACTCATGGGGATGGCGTAAACGCATGTCCCGTTTTTCACGCGGTCGGTGATGAACAGCGTGTGGCGGCGGATGCAGAACTTCTCAGGTGCTTGCAGGGTGATGCCGCCGATGGTGGTATGGTCCTTCATGATCTCTCCCGTCCGGGGATTGACCTCACAGAACTTTTCTGTGCCGTTGGAACTTACAAACAGCCTTCCTTCGTAGAAATCCAAGTCGTAGGGTACATTTTTATAAGCCAGTTGCCCGGTGCGTTTGGGTGAAACTCCTTCCCGTATCCCGTCGGGGGCGAACAGATCTATGCGTTTGGCGGGATGGGTGGAGTAGAGCAGGCCGGTCTGTTCGTCCACCGCCATGCCGTAAGTGCCGTTTGTCTCGCCCAGATGTTCGGAACGTACATAAATCCGCGGAGTCACTCCGGACTGTATAGCCTGCTCTTCTACAAAGTTGACGTAGCGTTTGTCGTGTATCATGACCAGCCCTTTGTAGAGCAGCACATCGAAGGCATGTACGGTCTGCGTGGGCCCTGTTCCCCAGCTTCCATTGCCTATGCAGGTAAGGAACTGATGGTTCTTCGCATCAAAAATCTCGGTACGGCTTCCTTCGTGGGTGACATAAATCTTGTCGTTGGCACGGGTGATACCGTTCGGGCGGCCGCCGAATTTCCCGGTAGCTTCTCCGTGCTTCCATTCCTTGATGCTTCCCAAGTGCTTCTTGCCGCCGCCGGCAAGGCCGAACACCTCTACGCTGTACTGGTTGTCCGCATCGTTCACGGCATACAGGGTATCTCCGTACACATATACATCCTTGGGGCGGAAGGTGGTTCCCGTAGCGCCGGGCAAGTCGGTATAATCCAGCTTGAACGCCACCGGCTCCCCGTCGTTTCCTCCCCGGTCGGTCTCTCCGCGCAGGGGAGACAGGCCGCCGTCCAGCGCATCGAGTTCCGGGTCTTCGATAATGTGTTTCGAAGCCACGTATATATCATCAAAATAACGGTTCCTGCTCCAGCGGGTGTGCAGGAAGCGGCGGGAATAGACGGGCAGCTCCTTGTCCAGCGACAGCGCCACATATACGTTGTTGCACAGGGTGATCCACCCCGGTCCCGTCTGTTCGTAGGTCATGTTTCCCGCATGGCCGTAGCCCACACAGTGGGCAAACTCGTGGAATATGGTTTCGGTGATGCTTTTGTCATCGGCATAGTGTTCCAGATAACACACTTCATGCATGCCGAAGGTGGTTCCTCCGCCCAGTCCCATCACGCCGGTGGTATAGCCGAAGGTCAGTCCGCGGTGGTTGAGCACGTTGGCCAGTAGGGCGGTCTTGTCTATTTCCGCCTTGTCATTGTTGCTGTGCAGCGGGCCGAACTCGTACAGGGCGGTCTTGAACCGTTCCGACGAGAACATATACGCCATGTTCAGCGCGATGGCCACCGCCTCACGCGTGTGCGAAGCCTTCATCTTGTACTTCCAGCTGTCCTGGGTGTCACTGTATCTGCCGAAGGCGATGTACCATTTGCAACGGATGGATTGCAGCCTTGCCCAGTACGGGTCGTCACACTCTACGGTGAAGGTCAGGTTTTCTTCCGTGAGGTAGGGGTTTGCCATGATCCGTATTTTCTTTCCGCTGCGGGTATAGGCGGTCAGGTCCTTGGTGGCGAACGGTATGTGTACCCGGAGTTGCTGGAAAGGCATGATCTTTTCCAGCGACATGAACTTGAATTCTTCCTCGTAACCGTCTATCCTGGCCCAGAAAGTCACGTTTTTCAAGGCTCTGGGACTATAGAAACGGAGTTGGAAACAGTGCTCGTCGTCCATTCCGAACTGAAGAGGCCGGCTGACGTAGAAGCTGCGCTGGCCGGAGTCGAAATAAACATCCTGGGATTCATTGTCATTCAGCAGGTAATACGTGTTGTTCGGGTTATAATCCGTTTCGGCCAGCCGGACGGGCAATTCGTTGTTTGCCACGTTTCCTTCTCCGGAAACCGGAAGTTCGTCCTCTTTGCAGCTGCCCAGCAGTAAAAGCATACCTGCTAAAATCAACAGGCTGGTGGAAAAAAGTTTTTTCATCGTCTGTCTTTATTAGAATTACATTTAAATTTGAAATAATCACTCTTTTGGAAAAGGGTTGCAAAAATAATTGTTTTGGATCAGACGGACAAAGAACCTGTATTTCATTTTGTATGAGTCCCTGTTTTTTATGTTCTTTTGTTTTTCTGCCTCAAAAAAAATAAATCCTATATTGTTGCCCTGGGCTTTGTTCATAGGAAAATATGCTGTATTTTTGTTATCCGAAATAAAGATGAAGATATGGCACAACCTTTAGCAGAACGTTTGCGTCCGAAGACATTGGACGATTATATAGGTCAGAAACACCTGGTGGGGCCGGGGGCTGTCTTGCGCAAGATGATCGACGCGGGACGCATCTCCTCCTTTATCCTCTGGGGGCCTCCGGGGGTGGGGAAGACCACGCTGGCGCAGATCATAGCCAACAAGCTGGAAACTCCTTTTTATACACTGAGCGCGGTCACCTCCGGTGTGAAGGATGTGCGCGATGTGATAGAGAAGGCGAGAAGCAACCGTTTTTTCTCGCAGGCCAGCCCCATCCTGTTCATTGATGAAATCCACCGGTTCAGCAAGTCCCAGCAGGATTCCCTGTTGGGGGCGGTGGAGACGGGAGTGGTGACCCTGATAGGCGCCACCACCGAGAATCCCTCGTTCGAGGTGATCCGGCCCTTGCTCTCCCGCTGCCAGCTGTATGTGCTGAAATCATTGGAGAAGGAGGATTTGCTGGAACTGCTGCATAATGCCATCGCAAAGGACGTGATACTGAAAGAAAAGAAGATAGAGCTGAAGGAGACGGATGCCATGCTCCGCTTTTCGGGAGGCGATGCCCGCAAGCTGCTGAACATACTGGAACTGGTGGTGGAGGCGGATGCGGATGCCGGACCCGTGGTGATTACGGATGAGAAGGTGACCGAGCGTTTGCAGCAGAATCCGTTGGCGTATGACAAGGATGGAGAGATGCATTATGATATCATTTCCGCCTTTATCAAGTCCATCCGCGGAAGTGATCCGGACGGGGCGCTCTACTGGCTGGCGCGTATGGTGGAGGCCGGAGAGGACCCGGCTTTCATAGCCCGCAGACTGGTCATTTCGGCAGCCGAGGATATCGGTCTGGCCAATCCCAACGCATTGCTCCTGGCGAACGCTGCTTTTGATGCCGTGATGAAGATAGGATGGCCTGAGGGGCGTATCCCGCTGGCGGAAGCTACGGTGTATCTG
>ERZ1026946.603-NODE-603-length-11466-cov-5.135483_pt1 | contig 11466 bp, 7 predicted proteins | sample MGYA00519460_ERZ1026946 | MGnify/ENA primary metagenome ERZ1026946 (study PRJEB26926, sample SAMN06164620) | human gut metagenome | biome: ENVO:00009003; feature: ENVO:2100002; material: ENVO:00002003 | host: Homo sapiens | place: USA | collected 2012 ...
CTAGTCGTCGGCAGCGTCAGATGTGTATAAGAGACAGTACTGCACCCTTGCAAAACAGCGTATTGGAGGTGATGAACATTGAGCAAGGAATTAAAAGCCCCCGACAAGGTAACGCAGAAAATGACCCGCGACGGGGCGGTTGCGGAAAACCTCACGACGGGCGAAACGTCCAGTATCAGCGAAAGGCCGCAGGAAGAAAACTATTCAGCCCCCGCAGGGGTGGCAGCGGAAAAGGTTGTGCAGCATATCGGCGCAGAGATTGAGCGACACGCAGCAAAAGGCGCGGAGAAAAAAGCCCTTGACGCGACGCAGCCTAAAACCCATTCTTCCCGCTTGCAGTTTTCCGAAGCGGAACGGGCAACGCCGGAACTTCAAAAAGCGATCAAGAAATCGGATAAGGCGGCAGACTGTTTAGACGCAGCGCGGGCGGCTATCCCCAAGCAGACCAAAATCAAGAAAGAGCGCGTTTTTGACGAAGCGAAAGGCAAGGCAAAGACGCGCCTTTCCTTTGAAAAGACGGATAAGCCCCCAAACGGCAAGTTGCGTCATAACCCGTTATCCCGTCCGGCGCAGGAATTGGACGCCGCCGTACATGGAAAAATCTATGAGGTGGAGAAAGAAAACGTCGGTGTGGAAAGCGGACACAGGATAGAACTTGTGGGCGAGAAAGCGGGCGGCATGACGACGCGGGCAGTAAAACGCGGCATACGCAGTCATAAGCTGAAACCCTACCGGGCAGCGGCAGCAGCCGAGAAAAAGGCAGCAAAGGCAAACGCCGATTTTCTCTATCAAAAGGCGTTGCACGATAACCCCGCGCTTGCGCACTCCAACCCCATTTCCCGCTTTTGGCAGAAGCAGCGCATTAAAAAGCAGTATGCAAAAACGCTGAAAGCGGGCGGCAAAGCGAAAAAAACCGCTGAAGCCACCGCAAAGGCGGCGAAGAAAACCGCGCAGGAAACCAAACGGGCGACGTTCTTTGTCGTCCGGCATTGGAAAGGCTGTTTGATTGTGGGCGGGATTGCCTTTATCGTGCTTCTGTTTTTCGGCGGCTTGTCCTCTTGTTCCCTGTTCGGCGGCAACAGCGGCAGCGGCTTGATTGCGTCGTCCTATCTCTCCGAGGACGCGGATATAACGGGCGCGGAAAGCGCGTATGCCGCTATGGAAGCCGAGTTACAAGATATGCTGGACAATATCGAAAGCGAATACCCCGGCTATGACGAATACCGGGTAACGGCTGACGAGATCGAGCATGACCCGTATGTGCTAATCTCTATCCTCTCCGCTTGGCATGAGGGCGTGTTTACTCTCGATGAAGCGCAAAGCACCCTTGAAATGCTCTTTGATAAACAGTATATCTTGACGGTTACGGAGGAAGTCGAGGTACGCTACCGCACCGAAACGCGGACGGACAGCGAGGGCAACGAATACGACGTTGAAGTAGCCTATAACTATTACATTCTCAATGTGGATTTGGAAAACTTCAACCTCTCCCATGTTCCCGTTTACATTATGGGCGAGGAACAGCTATCCATGTACGCTATGTATATGTCGTCGCTGGGAAACAGACCCGACCTTTTCCCGCAATCCGGCTATGTGTCTAAATACTATGAAAACCCGCCCGCCGATTATGAAGTACCCGCCGCGCTGCTGGGTTCCGATGAAAAGTTTGCGCGGCTCATGGAGGAAGCAGATAAATACGTCGGTTTTCCCTATGTGTGGGGCGGCAGCACCCCGGAAACCTCTTTTGATTGCAGCGGCTTTGTGAGTTATGTGTTGACGAACAGCGGCCTATACAATACGGGCAGACTTGGGGCGCAAGGGCTTTACAACATCTCAACCCCTGTTTCTAACCCGCAGCCGGGGGATTTGGTGTTCTTTACGGGTACATACGACACCCCCGGCGTTTCCCATGTGGGGATTTATGTGGGCGAGGACGGGGACGGAAGCCCCGTCATGCTGCATTGTGGCGACCCTATCCAGTATTCAAAGCTGGACACCAGCTATTGGCAATCCCACTTTTACGCCTACGGGCGGTTAAATTACAATTAAAAGGAGTTGAAAAATGAATATTGTATCTTTTGGCGGCGGCACGAATAGTGCCGCCTTACTTATTGGCCTATACAAGCACAAAATCCCGATTGACCTTATCACCTTTGCCGATACGGGCGCGGAACACCCGCATACCTATCAATTTATCGAGATAATCAATCAATGGCTTGCGGAACACGGTATGCCGCAGATTACCGTTGTGCAGTATGTTGACCGCTACGGCAACCGCCTATCTCTTGAAACCGAGTGCTTGCGCTCTCATACGCTCCCGTCGATTGCCTACGGGCATAAGCGTTGTTCGCAGAAACACAAAATCGCACCGCAGGAAAAGTTTTGCAACCACTATGCGCCTTGCCGCGAAGTATGGCAGCGCGGCGAGAAAGTCAACCGCTATATCGGCTATGACGCGGGAGAAGTGAAACGGTATGAACATTCCCGCAAGTACAACGAAGCCGACAAAAAATATCATAACCGCTACCCCCTCATTGAAGAATGGGGCTGGAACAGGGACGATTGTATCCGGGAAATCAAAGCGGCAGGATTGCCGCAGCCGGGTAAATCGTCCTGTTTCTTTTGTCCGAGCATGAAGAAACAAGAGATTTTATATCTCAAAGAACACTATCCCGATCTATTTAACCGGGCGGCGACTTTGGAAGAAAACGCTATGCCCTATCTTAAAACCGTTAAGGGATTGGGGCGCAGCTATTCATGGAAAGAACAGTTTGGAAAGGAGTAAATGACTATGGCGAACACGAAACTTGACCGTATCGAAAGGGATATTGAGAAAACGAGGGCAAAAATCCTTGAACAGCAAAAGAAGCTGAAAGACCTTGAAGCGCAGAAAGTCGAGGAAGAAAACGCGCAGATCGTGCAAATGGTAAAGGCGGTACACCTTGACGGGACGCAGCTTGCCGCGTTCCTCTCCGCTTACGCCAGCGGCGAAATCACCTTGCCGCAGCCGGAAGCCACTTACCCCGCCGAACAGGAGGACAACGACAATGAAGAATAAAAAGATAATCCGAAAGTTTACCGTATTGCTTGCCGCACTGGTTATCATGTGCGGCTTTTCTGTTACCGCTTATGCGGGCGGTGGCGATGAAAGCGACGACACGCCTACCCCCGTAACCGAGGAAACCCCCGCGCCGGAAACCGAGCCGGAAGAAACGACGGGCGGCTATGAGCCGCAGCCCCTTACCCCGGACGGGAATATGTCCCTTGTGGACGATATAACGGGTGAAGCGTCCGGCGACAAGCAGTTTATCACCGTCGTTACCAAAAGTGGCAACTATTTTTACATCATCATTGACCGCGCCGAGGACGGGGAAAATACCGTCCATTTCCTTAACCAAGTGGACGAAGCGGATTTAACCGCCCTTATGGAGGACGGGCAGACCGAAGCCCCCGTTTGTAGCTGCACCGATAAATGCGTTGCCGGAAGCGTCAACACCGATTGCCCCGTTTGCAGCGTCAACATGAGCGAGTGCGCGGGCAAGGAAGCCGAGCCGGAGCCGGAAGAAACCGAGCAGCCGCCGGAAGAAGAAAAAGGCGGCGGCATGGGTATTCTGCTTGTCGTGCTGCTTGTTGCCGCAGCGGGCGGCGGCGCGTTCTACTACTTTAAGATTTTGAAGCCCAAAAAGGACGCGGCGAAAGGCAGCAGCAGCCTTGACGACCTTGATTTTGACGAGGACGACGAGGAAACGGAAGTAGTCGAAACCGAACAGACCGAGCAGGAGGACGATAATCTATGAAACTTGTAATTGCAGAAAAACCGAGCGTCGGGGCGGCGATTGCCGCCGTTATGGGCGCGAATGAAAAGCGCAGCGGATATTTTGAGGGCAGCGGCTACCTTGTGTCCTGGTGTATCGGGCATTTGATTAGCCTTGCGGACGCGGCGACCTACAACGAGCAGTACCGAAAATGGAAGTATGACGATCTCCCCATTGTCCCGCAGGATTGGCAGTTTACCGTTGCCAGCGGCAAGGAGCAGCAGTTTTCCGTACTCAAAGACCTTATGCACCGCAGCGACGTTTCCGAGATTGTCAATGCGTGCGACAGCGGGCGCGAGGGAGAACTCATTTTTCGCTTTGTCTATGAACAGGCAAATTGCAAAAAGCCCTTTTCCCGCCTTTGGATTAGCAGTATGGAAGAAAGCGCAATCCGCGAGGGCTTTTCAAACCTCAAAGACGGGCGCAGCTATGACAACCTCTATCAATCCGCGCTTTGCAGAGCAAAGGCAGATTGGCTTGTCGGGATTAACGCGACCCGCCTTTTCTCTATCCTCTATCACAAAACGCTGAATGTCGGCAGAGTGCAGACGCCCACCCTTACCATGCTGGTAAACCGCGACTATGCGATCAGCAGCTTTAAGAAAGAAAAATATCATGTTGTCCGTCTGGACGCGGGCGGTGTTTCGGCTTTGTCCGAAAGGCTGAACGACGAAGCGGCAGCGCAGCAGATGAAAGCGGCTTGCGAGAAATCGCAAGCCGTTTGTACTTCCCTCAAAAAAGAGAAAAAGACCGTTGCACCGCCGAAGCTGTTTGACCTTACCGCGTTGCAGCGCGAAGCCAACCGCCTGTACGGGTTTACGGCGAAACAGACCCTTGATTATGCGCAAGCCCTCTACGAAAAGCGGCTTTTGACCTATCCCCGCACCGACAGCAAATATATCACTTCCGATATGGAGGGCAGCACAAAGGAACTCATTACCGGGCTTTGTTCGCTGCTTCCCTTTATGCGGGACGTGAAGCTGCAAGCAGACCTTACAAGGGTTTGCGACAACAGCAAAGTAACCGACCACCACGCTATTTTGCCGACAGCCGAGTTTTTGAAAACGGGCTTTTCTTCCCTTACCGACAGCGAAACAAAACTTATGACCCTTGTATGCGCGAAGCTGCTTTGCGCCGCAGCCGCGCCCTATGAATATGAAGCGGTTACGGCGGTTATCTCTTGCGGCGGTTATACCTTTACCGCAAAGGGAAAGACGACGCTTTGCGAGGGGTGGCGTGAGATTGAAAAGCTGTCCCGCGCCGCGTCCGAGGAACAGGACGAGGACGCAGAGCCGGAAACCGTTTTGCCGCCGCTTGCCGAGGGGCAGACCTTTGACAATCCGGCAGCGGAGATCTCCGAACGTTACACGCAGCCCCCAAAGGCATTTACCGAAGATACGTTACTTTCGGCTATGGAGAGTGCGGGAAAGGAGGACACGCCGGAGGACGCGGAGCGCAAAGGGTTAGGCACCACCGCGACGCGGGCGGGTATCATTGAAAAACTCATTAGCGCGGGCTTTGCCGAGCGCAAGGGCAAAAAGCTAATCCCCACAAAGGACGGGTATAACCTTGTCGCTATTCTGCCCGACAGCCTTACGTCCCCGCAGCTTACGGCAGAATGGGAAACGCGCCTTACCGGGATTGCAAAGGGCAGCGACAGCCCCGCCGACTTCATGCGCGGGATTGAGGAAATGACAGCGGGGCTTGTCAAGACCTATTCCGCGATTTCCGAGGATAAAGCGAAGCTGTTTACCCCGCAGCGGGAAGCAATCGGCACTTGCCCCCGTTGCGGCGCGACGGTTTACGAGGGCAAGAAAAACTACTACTGTTCCGACAGGGCTTGCAGCTTTGTCATGTGGAAAAATGACTTGTTCTTTCAGCAGCGCAAAAAGACTTTCACAAAGGCGATTGCCGCCGCCCTTTTGAAAGACGGAAAGGTAAAAATCAAAGGTATGTACTCGACCAAGACGGGAAAGACCTTTGACGGAGTTGTGCTGCTTGCCGACACAGGCGGCAAGTATGTAAACTTCCGCGTCGAGCAGAACCGAAAATGATAAGGCTTGATGAAAAGCAATACCGCGCCGTAAAGAAAATGACCCGCGCCGCTTGTGCAAACAACGATTGCGGGAATTGTCTGCTGCTGGACGACGGGGAAACTTGCGTTTGTGTGCAGAGTATCAGCTATTCGCTGCTATGCCGCTATTTCCGCGAAGCGGTATTACCCGCCGACAGGCAGCTTTGCGAACAGATCACCCGCAGCGGGGAAACCGATTTGAAGCGTTGCGCGGTATGCGGCAGCACGTTTGCGGCGGGCAGCAATCGGGCGAAATACTGTCCCGATTGTGCGGCAAAGATACGCCGCAGGCAGAAAGCGGAAAGTGAGAGAAACAGGCGTTTACGGATAAAAACAACTACATAGCAAGCACAGCAAACGAGTACCCGTTTGCGAGAAATGCCCGCGCTTCCCATAGAGAGCGCGGGCATTTTGCTTGTTGGGATAGTCCCAAACCCTTATATGACCGAGAAAGGACGTGATGAAAGAATATGCCGTATTCCTCATACGACCATGACAAATTAGAAGCCGCCGAAACCATGCGGATAGAACGCCGGATATATTTTGAAGCAAAGGACAGGGAGATTGCCCCTTATGCTTCCTTGCCGATTGCGCAGCTACTTTCCATGCGCAGCGAAAGCGCGGCGGCAGAACAGGCGATTTTTGACGACCTTAAAGAACGCGCCGCCGCATGGGAAGAACAGGCGGGAAGAACGCTTTTGCTGGATAAAACACTTGAATATGTGAGAACGCCGCACGTCCAGCACACCGCTAACGAGTGGCAGACCACCGAGCATAACCGCCATATTCGCAGCAATCGGGTATATCAGATGAATTACTACATTTACGAGAATACCCGCTACGACAAAGAAGCGCAGAAATCTATCCCGTATTCATGGACGCTTACATGGAGCGTGCGCACCAACAGCCCAAGCAGAACCCAAGCGAAGATTGCCGGACAAGATAGAAAGGTTTTCACCGACAAGGCAGCTATGGAAAAGTATCTGAATGGGCGTATCAAAGCGTATGACCGCTTGTTTACGGAAATCTCCCCGCCTATCCCGCAGGAGTACGCCGACTATTTCAAAGTAAACGGTATGCTCATGCCGGACTACACCATAGAGGGCGAAGAACCCCCGCAGCAGCAACAGGCGGCAGCTATCCCCGAAAATACCGGGCAGGAAAAGGAGCGTGAACACATGAGCGAACAGTTTTCTATTATGATTGGCAACCGCAGCCGTTTTGAAGCGGGCGACCCCGACGGTTATTGGCTGGATATGCCCGCCACAAAGGAGCAGTTGCACGAAGCTATGCGGAACGTCGGCATTACCGCCGACAACCCGCAGGATTTTTCCATTCGCGGCTATTCCGACGACCCGGAGAAACATATTGCCTTGCCTTATGAAATGGTATGCGCCGCCGACGTGGACGAACTCAATTTTCTTGCGGCGCGGCTCGAACAGCTTGACCCCGCCGAGGTTGGCAAGCTGAACGCAGCTTTGCAGCAGAAAAACGGGCTTGCAAATATTGGACAGGTAATTGACTTCACCTACAACGTGGATTTTTACGTCCATATCCCCGAAGTACATAACTACCACGATTTGGGCGACTATTACTTAAATCAATCCGGCATGGTACAAATGCCCGAAGAATGGAAAGGCGGGATTGACCTTGCCGCTTTTGGCAGGAACGCCGCCGAGCATGAAAAGGGCGCGTTTACCGAATATGGCTATATCGTCGAAAGCGGCGACGAGTGGGAGCGTCAGTTTGAGGGGCGCGAAGTGCCGGAGGAATACCGCATTATGAGTTACCCGCAGCCGGAGCGCGGCGAACAGGACAAAGCCTATATGGACGCAGCCGAAACGCAGCAAGCAGACGCACAGGCCGCAGAGCCGCAGCAGCCCCGCCCCGTCGTCCCCATTATCCTTACTTCCGAAAAGCCCGCCGAAAAGGTAAAGGAGATCACCGCCCGTTTGGAACAGGGCGTACAGGCGATTTTTGACAGCGACCGCTACAAAGAGTTTCTAACCGCTATGTCAAAGTTCCATGATTATAGTTTGAATAACACTATCCTAATTGCTATGCAGGGCGGCAATTTGGTAATGGGCTTCCGTCAATGGGAAAAGGAGTTTGACCGCCATGTAAAGAAAGGCGAGAAAGGCATTAAAATCTTTGCCCCCGCGCCCTACAAGGTGAAAAAGCTGGTTGATAAAATCGACCCCGAAACGAGAAAGCCCATGCTTGACCGCGAGGGAAAAGTGGTAAAGGAAGAAAAGGAAATCACCGTCCCCGCCTTTAAGGTTATAACCGTCTTTGATATTTCGCAGACCGAGGGCAAGGAGTTTCCCGACCTTTCCGTTAAACCGCTGCTTGCCGATGTGGAGCAGTACGAGGATTTTTTCGCCGCCCTTGAAAAAGCGTCCCCCGTCCCGATTGCATTTGAGCAGATCACAAACGGCGCAAATGGGTATTTCAGTTTGACCGACAAGCGTATTGCAATCAAAGAGGGCGTGAGTGAATTACAGGCGGTAAAGACCGCCATTCACGAAATCGCCCATGCGAAGCTGCACGACGTAGACTTAAACGCCCCGCCGGAGCAGCAAAACCGCGTTGACCGCCATACCTGCGAGGTAGAAGCGGAAAGCGTCGCTTATACGGTTTGCCAGCATTTCGGCCTTGATACTTCCGATTACTCTTTCGGCTATGTGGCTGGTTGGAGCAGCGGCAAGGAAATGACCGAGTTAAAAGCGTCCCTTGAAACAATACAGACCACCGCAAAGGAACTCATTACCGAGATTGAGGGGCATTTTACCGAGTTGCAGCAGCAGCGGCAAGCCGAGCAGGAGCAGGGCGATACCTTTTCCATTTATCAGTTAAAGCGCGGGGACGAAACAAGGGACTTGCGCTTTGAGCCTTATGACCGTCTGCAAGCGGCTGGACTTACCATTGACCGGGTAAATTATGAACTCGTCTATACTGCACCGCTTACAAAGGATATGACGCTGGGCGACATTTGGGAAAGGTTTAATATCGACCACCCCGCCGACTTTAAGGGGCATAGCCTTTCCGTTTCCGACATTGTTGTGCTTCATCAGAACGACGAGGACACCGCCCACTATGTAGACAGTATCGGTTTTCAGCAAGTGCCGGAGTTTTTGCAGGAGCAGCAGACCCCCGTATTTGACAAGCTGCCGCCCGAACAGCAGCAAGCCTTGTCCGACACCGTACAAGACACTTTGCAAATGCTGGTTGACGCAGACAAGCGGATTTATGGCGACGTTACGGGCAAGACCCTTGAAGCAATCGCGGCGCAAGGATATTCCTACAAGGACGGGCAGCTTGAAAAGCAGCAGCCGGAAGCGACCCCCGACAGCCTTTTGACGGGTGAAACCGTTAGAACGCCGAGGGGCAATTTTCATATTACCGATATGAGCCGTGAACAGATCGAAGCGGCGGGATTTGGTTTTCACCATGCGTCGGAGGACGGGAAGTATCTCATTATGGGGAATGGCACACAGGCTTATGCCATAGCCGCCGAGCAGCCGCAGCGGGATAATCCCTTAAAGCACGTTGAGGATATTGTAGAGCAGAACGACAACAACTTTGACGGGATTATCAACAACACGCCGCAAGCCCCCACCGTCGCGGATTTGGAGCAGCGGGCAAAGGCGGGGGAAGCGATTTCCGTTACCGACCTTGCAAAAGCGGTAAAAGCCGAGAAACGGGAACAGCCGCAGAAAAAACCGTCCATTTTGAAGAAGCTGGACGAATACAAGAAACAGGCGGCGCAGCAGCCGAAAGATAAACAGAAAGAGCATAAAAAGGATTTGGAGGTTTGATAGCATGAATACCCGCTTTACCATTGAGGAAGAAAACATTGTTGCGATCTACGCCGAGGACAGCCGGGAAACAACGCTTGAAAATATCCTTGCCGCCATGCCCTACATGGACGAGGATATGCGCCAGCTTGCCGCCGCAGCGGTGAACAAGCTGCAAGCCATGACGGACAGCGAGTTTTCCGAAAGGGAGTTTATCTTGACCGACGAGGAATAGCCCATAGAGAACAGGGGCGCGGTTGCCGATTTCCGGCACCGCGCCCCTGTTCTTTTTTTGTCCTTGCGTGGACAATTAGAAAGCCGTTTTTGCGGGTTTGAATATACTTTATCGTCTATGTCGTTTTCATGCGCTGGAAGCCGCAGAAACACAGGCGTTTTCAGCCCTTAACATTCCACTTGCCACCCCATGTTTTGCGCCTTATCGCTCCTGCTCCCGCGCCCTGCTTTGGGACGGGTAAAGAATACTATCGACGTTCTTTTTGACAATGCCGTACTCTTGCATTTGCTTTTTCGCTTGGCGGTAATCCTCATACAATTTGGTTTTCCTGTCGTTTAAGCTGCTATACTCCTTGCGCAGCGCGGCGAGATCGGGCAGCTTCTTTATCTGCATTTCCTTTAATGCCCTTGCCGCAGCTTCAAACAGGATAATTTCGCTTTCATGCCCCCGCAGATACTTTTCCTTGTCCGGCGATTTTCGGTATTCATCGTAAATCGGTTTTAACTGTCGGTATGTGGTGGTGTGCTTGATAAGCAGCGACAAATCAGACATACGCTGTTCCACTTCCTTAACCGCCTTTGCCGCCGCGTCATGAGCGGTCATAATATCGGCTATCTTGCTTTCAAGTTCGCTATAATACTCAATCTTGTTTTCGGTTAGGAAGTTCATGCTTTTAGCAGCCTGTTTCAGATTATGGATTTTTGCCCACCGTTCATAGCCCGCCGACTGTTGGGCTTTGATACTGTTTTCAAGATCGACGACAAGCCGGATTTTCTTATCTTCCCGCAGCGTTTTTGTTTTGGCAACATACACGCCCTTGATACGCTCCTTTATCGCTTCTTCCGTATAGGCCGCGCCGAGCGTCTTTGTGCGGGTAAACCGTTCCTGTCCGGCAGCGCGAAAGGAAATGTATTTGCCCTGTTTGATTTCATACCCCATTTCCTGCAAACGGCGCAGCAGTTCGTCAAAATCTTTCACTTGGGGAATGAGGGTATCTATCGCCGTTTTCAGCTTTGCTTTGTAGCTTGTCCCTTGCTTTTCGGCGGTGTATTCTGCATAGCTTTTTCCCTTGTCCTGTCCCGGTACGACGACGGATAGCCCATGCTCTTTACATATCCTGTCGCTGGTGCGCCGGATAAAGTGATAGCTTTGCTTGTTGGAATGGTACTTTTTGTAGTCAACGAAGCTAACCGCGTTGAAAATCAAGTGATTATGCAGATGGTCTTTATCGACGTGAGTTGTCAAAACAAACTCATACTTGCCGCCTAATACCGCCCCGGCAAGTTCCATGCCGATTTTGTGCGCTTCTTCCGGTGTGGTTTCTCCCACCGCAAAGGATTGTATCAAGTGCCGCCCTAAATGTGTGCCGCGATCTCCGGCAGCTTCCCGCGTCCATGCAAACTCAATATCGGCGGTTTCCAGCCCGCAGCCGAAAGAGGACGCAAGCAGCTTCCCGTCTGTCTTTTCGGGATTTAAGATATAGTCTATCGCAGCCTTTAAGGTTGATTTAATAGGGTGCGTCTTTGTAACCGCCATATCTCGTCC
>ERZ1026946.608-NODE-608-length-11412-cov-4.148895_pt1 | contig 11412 bp, 9 predicted proteins | sample MGYA00519460_ERZ1026946 | MGnify/ENA primary metagenome ERZ1026946 (study PRJEB26926, sample SAMN06164620) | human gut metagenome | biome: ENVO:00009003; feature: ENVO:2100002; material: ENVO:00002003 | host: Homo sapiens | place: USA | collected 2012 ...
CCGCTGCTGCCGCAGCTTGCGGCACGGTTCGGTGCTGATATTTTAAAGCCGGACGGCACGCTGGATCGCCGTCTGCTGGCTGACCGTGCCTTTGCCACCCCGGAGGGCAAGGCCGCGCTGGACAGCCTGACCCACCCCGCCATCGTGGCACGCATCCGCGCGGCAAAGCAGGCGGCACAGGCCGCCGGAGCGTCCCTTTTTGTGCTGGACGGGGCGGTCATCGTGGGCACGGCGGCGCAGGCCGAGTGCGACCGCCTGTGCGTGGTCACCGCGCCCTTTGAGACCAGCGTGGCGCGCATCGTGGCGCGGGACGGCATCTCGCCGGAGATGGCCGCCCGCCGCCTGAACGCCCAGACCCCGGAACAGACCCTGACCGCACAGGCGGACTACACCCTGCACAACGACGCCGGGCTGGAGGCGCTGCAAGCCGCAGCCGCCCGCCTGTGTGAGCGGCTGCAGGCAGAAGGGGGCGTGACGGCAGCGCTTTGAACGAACAAAATTACGAAAAAGTCTACGATCCTATCGCCGTCCGGGAGCGCCGCGCGGCGCGGGAAAAGCTGCATCGCCGCAAACAGCAGCGCCGCTGTCAGCGGCTGCGGCGGCTGGTTGCTTTGTGTTTGGCAGTGCTGCTGGCGGTGTGCGTGGTGCCGCCTTTGTGCAACCGGGCAGAGCAGTTTTTGTACCCCCGCAAGTACGAGCAGCTGGTGGAAAAATGGGCAGCAGCCTACGAGCTGGACCCCCTGCTGGTCTACGCCTTTATCCGCACCGAAAGCGGCTTTGACCCGCAGGCTACCTCCAGTGTGGATGCCCGGGGCCTGATGCAGATGACCGAGGAAACCTTTCTCTGGATGCGCAGCAAGATCGCCCCGGAGGAGCCGCTGACCTTTGCAGACTTGTACAGCCCCGACACCGCCATCCGGTTCGGGTGCTGTTATCTGCACCTGTGTATGGTGCGCTACAAAGGGGATGTATCCACGGCGGCAGCGGCCTACCACAGCGGCTGGGGCACGGTGGATCAGCTGCTGCAAATGGAGGAACACTCCGCAGACGGGGAAACGCTGCAGGGCTTCCCCTATAACCAGATGCACCACTACGTCAATAAGATCACCGCCTGCTACCAGACCTATCAGCGTCTGTACGCAGGTCAATGATAAAAAGTTAAGGAGCAAAAAATCATGAGTGAGAAACTTACTGCAAAAGAGTACGCCGAAAAGCTGCTCTACACCCCCGAATACGCTGCCGACAAGCAGGCAGATGTAAAGGAAAAGGCTGCTGCCTTTGCCGAGGGCTACAAGAAATTTATGGACAGCGCTAAGACCGAGCGCGAGGCTGCCGTTGTCAGCGAGCAGATGCTGCTGGCTGCCGGCTACAAGGCTTTTGAGCCCAAAAAGGCCTACGCCCCCGGCGAGAAGGTCTACTTCATTCAGGAGAACAAGGCTGTTGTGGCGGCTACCATCGGCCAGAAGCCCTATGAAGAGGGCTTCCGTCTGGTCATCGCCCACATCGACTGCCCCCGTCTGGACCTGCGTCCCAACCCCCTGTACGAGTCTGACCACATGAGCTACTTCCGCACCCACTACTACGGCGGTGTGCGCAAGTACCAGTGGGCTACCATCCCGCTGGCTATCCACGGCGTGTTCACCCGCGCCGACGGCTCCAGCGTCAACTTTGCCATTGGTGAGGACGAGAACGATCCCGTGTTCTGCATCACCGACCTGCTGCCCCATCTGGGTGCCGAGCAGAACGACCGCAAGCTCAGCGAGGGCATCAAGGCAGAAGAACTGAACGTTCTCATCGGCTCCGATGCTGTGGAGGATGCCGACATCAAGGAAGCCGTCAAGCTCAACACCCTGATGCTGCTGCACGAAAAGTACGGCATCACCGAGCGGGACTTCACCCGTGCCGAGATCGAGGTGGTGCCCGCTGCCAAGGCACGCGATGTGGGCTTTGACCGCTCCATGATCGGTGCCTATGGCCACGATGACCGCGTGGATGCTTACCCCGCGCTGCTGGCCGAGATCGAGACCAAGGATCCCGTGCACACCACCATCTGCGTGCTGACCGATAAGGAAGAGATCGGCTCTGACGGCGTGACCGGTATGCAGAGTATGTATGTGTTCCACTTTATGCAGCTGCTCTGCCGCGCTGCCGGTCAGGACGATATCCTGGCCTTCCGCAACAGCGTGTGCCTGTCTGCGGACGTGACCGCCGCCTTCGACCCCTCCTGGGCAAGCGCCTTTGAGAAGCAGAACGGCACCTACGCCGGCCGCGGCATTGCCATTTTCAAGTACACCGGCAGCCGCGGCAAGAGCTCTGCCAGCGATGCCAACGCCGAGCTGGTGGGCGACATCACCCGGATGCTGGATGCCAACAACGTGGCATGGCAGATCGGCGAGATGGGTCGTCTGGATCTGGGCGGCGGCGGCACCATTGCCAAGTATGTGGCAAACCGCGGCATCAAGGTGCTGGATCTGGGCGTGCCTGTGCTGTCCATGCACTCTCCCTTTGAGGTCATCCATAAGACCGACCTGTACATGGCTTACCGCACCTTCTCTGTGTTCTGCCAGTCTGCTGACTGATCCCCCGCGCTGACGGATATTTTGCATTGAAAAACCGAGCTGCCTGCACATTTTTGTGCGGCGGCTCGGTTTTTTTGCGCAAAAGCCTTGACCTTCAACTGGCTTTAAGGTGTAATGTAAGGGCGGAGGTGAAGCAAATGAACATCAAACAGGCTTCCGAACAAAGCGGCGTGTCCGCCCCGAACATCCGCTTTTATGAAAAAGAGGGGCTCTTCACACCGGCACGCAGGCAGGGCAACGATTACCGCGATTACACCGCCGGGAACATCCGTACCCTCAAGCTCATCCGTATGCTGCGGATGCTGGATGTGCCGCTGTCTACCATCAAGGCGGTATTGCGCGGGGAACAGCCCCTGCAACAGGCGCTGCAAGCCCAGCAGACCGTGCTGGAGCAGCAGGCGGCGCAGCTGGCGGTAGCCATGCAGTTCTGCGCCGACCTTGCCCGGCAGGCTCCGCAGATGGACACACTGGACGTGGACGCCTGTCTGACCCGCATGGAAAGCCCCGCCCCGCAGCAGGGCTTCTTCTCCGGCTGGCTGCAGGATTACTGCACGCTGGCGCAGGTGCAGCATCAGAAGCACTTTTTCTTTATCCCGCAGGGCAGCATCAACACCCCGCAGGAGTTTACGGCGGCGTTGCAGACCTATGCAGAGGAATAGGAAATACAGTTCACCCTGACCAAAGAGGGGATGTACCCGGAGTTCTCGCTGGATGGCATTCCATATAAAGCCTACCGCAACCCGGGCAAATACCGGGACGAGATCTGCTGCGATGCCATGCACCCCGAGCAGCTGGACGCAGGACTGCCGCCCCGGCGGGAGAAACTGCTGCGCATCCTGCGCATCGCTGTGCCGCCGGTGTGCACCTTTGCCGCCATTATGGCGGCGGGGTGGCTTGTCACCGGCGGTGCAGGCTGGCTCTGGCTTGCGGTGCTGGTCTCTGCCGGGGTGCTGCTAGGGCGTTGCCTTGAAAGGTGGCTGTAAGGCGCGTTACCCCAGCGGCAGCGCCTCGGCTACGGTCAAAAAGGCATAGCCGTTGTCCGCATACCACCGGATGATATCCGGCAGTGCTTCGGCGGTGGTGCGGGTGGTGGCAGAGTCGTGCATCAGCACCACGCAATGGGTCTGCTCGCCGGTTTCCCGCACCACATTGCGGTAGATGGTATCCGCACTGGGGTGCCCACCCACGGCGTCCTCGGCGCAGACGTTCCAGTCCACCCACTGCCAGCCGCGCTGCTCTACCTCGGTTTTTAACTGCTGCATCAGCCCCTTGCCGCCGTAACGGCGGCTCACGGTGTTGGTGCTGCCGCCGGGAAAGCGCAGGTATCGGATGCTCTCTGCATCCACATAGGGGGCAATGCGCTCCTTCAGCAGGGCGATATCCTTCCAGTAGGCGGCGCTGTTGCGGTAGATGTCGCTGTATTCGTGGGAGGCAGAGTGCAGCGCGATCTGGTGCCCGGCGGCAGCGGCCTGCGTGAGCAAAGGCAGATATTTCTCGTTGTAGCCGGTAGCTACCACAAAAAAGGTGCCGTGCACCCCGGCGGCATCCAGAGCCGCCAGCACCTCCGGGGTGGTCTTGCTGGGACCATCGTCAAAGGTCAGGCAGACCCATTTTTCCGGCAGGGAAGGAGCGGGGGGCGTACCGGCATCTGATACAGCAACAACCGGTGCGGCAGGAGAAAAGGGCGAAAAATCCGGCGCGGCGGTCAGCTCGCTCAGCTTGCAGCCCGCCGGTGCGCGTACCGGCATCAGCCACCCCGCCGCAAACGCTGCCAGTGCTGCTGCCAGCAGCCCGCCCCATAGTCCGATGCGCCCGCCGGTGCGCCGCACAAAAAGCTTCATATACAAACCCCTCCTTTGCTCTGGGCGCAGCGCCGCAAACAGGCTTTCCGCGCACAAATGACCTGTGAAATTGCCCGGAAAGCTGCCTTTGCGCGCACTCTGCGCTGCTATTATAGATATGAAACTTAAAAAAACTTATGAGAAACAAAGAAACCACTTGACGAATTGCCGGAAATGTGTTACTATATGCAAGCAGTCCGCACCAACGGTTTTCTACCTCAAAAACCGGAGAACTGTACAACAGGTATGCGAGGGTGGCGGAACTGGCAGACGCGCACGTTTGAGGTGCGTGTGGTTTATCCTTGGGGGTTCGAGTCCCCTCCCTCGCACCAGAAGGCAAGTCGGTTTTTGACTTGCCTTTTTTCTATGAGCAGAAGTGGTGGAATGGCAGACACGCTGGTTTTAGGCACCAGTTCCTAGTGAGTGAGGGTTCAAGTCCCTTCTTCTGCACCAGCTAAAAGACCCGCAGCAGCCCTGAAAGGTTCAGGTGCGGCCTGCGGGTCTTTTGCTTTTTATGTACGCTGAAAAGCGGCAGAGAAAAATGGCACGAAACGCCCTTTAAATGACACGAAACGCCCCGGGAATGTGTTGACCGGCTTTTTTCAGAATGGTATAATTTTAAGGGAAAGGTGTCATTTTATGCGGAAACTGACACACGGTATTTGTGCATATTTTAAAGCTTTGTGCGCCTGGCTTTGATGTAAGGATCAGGGAAAGCGTATACGGGAAGAAACTTGGCTGAGGGGCAGTCAGGGGGAAACGACCATATGAAGAAGAAACGAAAAAATATCCTGCTCATAGCGGGGATGCTGCTGGCACTACTGGTCGGCATCCTTGCTTACAGTGCCTATACCCAGAAGCAGGTCTATCAGGAAAGCACGGCAAATCTGCTTTCCACCTATGGGCAGTCTGCCAAGACCTTTACCATGTTTGCCCAGCGCAACTGGAACATCCTGACCGACTGGGACAGCTATCTGGGTGCCCTTGCGGAGCGGGGAGAGCAGGAGGGGCAGTGGCAGGAGTATATTGCCCAAAAGGCTACCTGGCAGTACACGGATTTTTATCTGTTCAACGAGCAGTGCGGGTTTTGGACCACCGCCGGGCGGCAGGGCACGGCAGAGCATATGAGGGCAGCTTTTGAGGAGCTGTATACTGCAAATGCTCCGGTGATCACCAGCTACACCTCTAGTCAGGGCGTCCGCAAGATCATGTTTGCCATACCTATGGAACAGCCCTTGCAGCTGGGTGACACCACCTATACGGCGCTGGCGGTCAGCTACGACAACGCCGTGCTGGAAAAGCTGCTGGGCAGCATGGTCTATGAGGGACAGAGCGATTGCTATATCGTGCGCTCAAACGGCGATGTGGTGCTTTCCACCGAGACAAAGACCGAGATCACCGAGCAGATGACTAACCTGTTTGATTACTTGCAGCAGAACGCCCGTGTGGATAAGCCCTACTATGACACCATGGTGCAGACCCTGCCGCAGGGCGGCGAGGGCTGTGCGCTGTACACCTTGAATAAACAGAGCTATTACCTGATCTATCAGCCGCTGGGCATTCTGGATTGGGGCATCATCGGCATCGTGCCCACCGGGGTGGTGGATGCCGGGATGCGCCGGGTGCAAAACGCTACCATTTTAGTCATTGCGCTGCTAGGGCTTCTGATCATGGCAGGCGTGGTAAAGATCCAGCGTGACGCCGAGCGCAACCGCCGCAGGGAGCTGGAGCGCCGCCGGGAAAAGAGTGATATGATGTTTGCGGGCATGGCGCGCGTTGTGGAGCGTTTTGCAGTGTGCGATCTGGACCGCGACCGTTACCAGTACTACGAGCGGCACGGAGAAGCATTGTACCCGCCGGAGGGCTCTTACCAGCAGCTGCTGGAGCAGATATCGCGCAAGTATGTGGTGCTGACCGACAGCGAAAACGCCAAGATCCCCCAGATGCTGGCCCCGGAGAACCTGCGCAGGCTGATCAAAACGGACAACGACTCCCTCAAGCTCGAATATGCCGCCCGCGATAAAAGCGCATTTTTCATGATGACGGTGGTTCCCATGGCGTGGAAGGGCGACCGCCTGACCCGCGTGATGATGATCGTGCAGGATATGGGAGAGCAGCACCTGCTGCAAAGCCTTGCCAACACCGATGGCCTGACCGGCCTGCTGAACAAGCGCTATTTTGACCGGGTGCTGACAGTGCTGGAACAGCACTGCCAGCCCTTTGCGCTGTTCTATATGGACTTGGACCGCTTCAAGCCGGTCAACGATACCTACGGTCATGATGTGGGCGATGAGCTGCTGAAGGGCGTTGCCCAGCGGCTGCAGGGATGCATCCGCAGCCGGGACTACGCTTTCCGTCTGGGCGGCGACGAGTTCGCCCTGCTGCTGCTCGGTTCGATGACGCAGGAGACCTGCGCCCGCAAGATGGACATGATCTGTGAGATGATCGCCGTGCCCTACGAGATCGACGGTAACGCCGTAAGCGTAGGTGCCAGCTGCGGCTATGCCTTGTACCCCGCCGAAAGCATTGATGTACAGCAGGTGTGCTACATCGCCGATCAGCGGATGTACGAGAATAAGCAGAAAAACCACGCCAGACAGGACGGCGCAGAAGGCATTTAAAATTGTCTTACACAAAGCAAGGCCGCAGCACGGTATTTGTGCTGCGGCCTTGCCCGTTATATTATGCTGTTACAGATGCAGCATATCCCGCTGGGCGGCAGCGCGGTAGCGCAGCGCAGCGGCGATAAAGCCCTTGAACAGGGGATGTGCGCGGTTGGGGCGGCTCTTGAACTCCGGGTGGAACTGTGCACCCAGATGGAAGTCGCGGCCGGGCAGCTCCACAGTCTCCACCAGATGACCGTCCGGGCTTGTGCCGGAAATGACCAGCCCGGCGTCCTGCATCTCCTGCCGGAAGTCGTTGTTGAATTCATAGCGGTGGCGGTGGCGCTCCCAGATCTCGCTCTCGCCGTAACACTCGGCCATCTTGGTGCCGGGCGCCACTGTGCAGGGATACTTGCCCAGACGCATGGTGCCGCCCTTGGGGATGTTGCCCTGCTGGTCCGGCATCAGGGAGATGACGTTGTGGGCACCGTCCGGGGTGAACTCGCTGGAATTGGCGTCCTTGTAGCCCAGCACATTGCGGGCAAATTCAATGACCATGATCTGCATACCAAGGCAGATACCAAAGCAGGGCACATGGTTCTCGCGGGCGTACTGGGCGGCTTGGATCATGCCCTCGATGCCGCGGTCGCCAAAGCCGCCGGGCACGATGATGCCGTCCACGTCTGCAAAAGCTTCCTTGCAGGCAGCCTGATCGGTCAGATCCTCGCTTTCCACCCAGCGGATCTCCACCTGACTGTCGTTCTCAAACCCGGCGTGGTACAAGCTTTCCATCACCGAGAGGTATGCATCGTGCAGCTTGACGTACTTGCCCACCAGTGCAATGGTGCAGGTCTTGCTGCGGGTGGCAATGCGGGAGACTACCTGCTTCCACTCGGTCAGGTCGGCGGGGGGAACATCCAGATGCAGCTGCTGCACCACCACATCGTCCAGACCGTTGGTGTGCAGCATCAGCGGGCACTGGTACAGGCTGGGCATGGTCAGGTTCTCAATGACGCACTCAGGCTTGACATTGCAGAAGGTGCTGATCTTGCGGCGGATATCGCCGCCCACGCTGCCGTCAGCACGCAGGATGATGATATCGGGGCTTACGCCCATGCCCTGCAGCTCCTTGACCGAGTGCTGGGCGGGCTTGGATTTGTATTCGTCCGAGCCGGAGATGTAGGGCACCAGCACCACATGGATGAAGCAGCAGTTCTCCCGTCCCTGCTCCAGACCCACCTGACGGATGGCCTCAAGGAAGGGCTGGCTCTCGATGTCGCCGGTGGTGCCGCCGATCTCGGTAATGACCACGTCCGCCTCGGTGGAGGAGGCCAGATTGTAGATGTAGCTCTTGATCTCGTTGGTGATGTGGGGGATGATTTGCACCGTCTGCCCCAGATAAGCGCCCTGACGCTCCTTGTTCAGCACGTTCCAGTATACCTTGCCGGTGGTCAGGTTGGAGTATTTGTTCAGGTTTTCGTCGATGAAACGCTCGTAATGACCCAGATCCAGATCGGTCTCGGTGCCGTCATCGGTCACGAACACCTCGCCGTGCTGCAAGGGGCTCATGGTGCCCGGGTCCACGTTCACATAGGGATCCAGTTTCTGGCTGGCCACCTTCAGGCCGCGGCACTTCAAAAGCCGACCCAGAGATGCAGCAGTAATGCCTTTGCCCAGACCGGAGACCACGCCGCCGGTCACAAAAATAAATTTTGCCATAAAAATATACCTTCCTCTGTCGTAAAATAAAACTCTCCTATAAAAGGCTCACTCCCGGCGCACCCCTTTCCCGGCGGGTGCGGGGAGAAGCCCTGCTTATTATTCGCTTCTGTCAGCGTACTCCTCCAGCACCTCCTGCGCCACCTCGGCGCGGTCGCGGCGAGTGTCCATGGCCTGTTTTTCAAGGTAGCGGTGCGCTTCGGCTTCGGTCATGTGGGCGTGCTCTACCAGACAGCACTTTGCCCGGCTGATCAGCCGCAGCTGCCCGATCTTGTCCTGCAGGCGGGCATTCTCCTGCCGCAGACGCTGCAGGCGGTGGTTGCCGGCAGCCGCCATGTGCATGGCCTGCAAAAACAACGGGGTGGTGAAGGGTTTGCTCAGCAGCAGCACCCCTTGCTCGTTCAAGGGGGCAAGCAGCTGCTCGGCCTGTGCAGCCTTTACCAGAAAGACCACACCGGCATCGGTCTGCTCCACAGCGGTGATGCACAATTCGTGCCCGAACTCATCGGGCAGGGGAGCGTTGACCACGATCAACTCAAAATCAGCTTCCGACATTCTGCGCCGCGCCTCGGCTCCGCTGGGAATGATCACCGGGCGGCTGTAACCCATCTCGGACAGCCGCGCGGCGATATACTCGTTGGAGTTGGCACCGGCGCTTACGATCAGTGCGCGTCCCATTTTCCGCACTCCTTTCTCCTGCGCAGGCAGGGATCAGATGGCGTTAAAATAGTAGACGCGCTCGTGCTCGGCCTGGTCAGGCGCACTCCGCAATGCGGCGCAGCGCTTGAGTTCCTCCGAGAAATAGCGCTTAGAAAGCCCCTCCGGCAGCACCTTGCGCAAAAACTCGCTCTCCTCGGCTACCTGCACCGCCTCCTCAAGGGTGGCGGGCAGGGTCTCAAGGCCCAGTCCTTCGGCCTCGGCGGCATCGAACAGGTTGCGGTTCACCGGCGGGGGCAGCACCATACGCTTTTCAATGCCGTCCAGTCCGGCAGCCAAAATCAGGCCAATGGCCAGATACGGGTTGCAGGCGGGGTCCGGGCTGCGCAGCTCCATGCGACAGCTGTCGCCCTTGACCATGGGGATGCGCACCAGCTGGCTGCGGTTCTGGCGGCTCCAGCTCACATAGCGGGGTGCTTCGTCACAGCCAAAGCGCTGGTAGCTGTTGGGCAGGGGATTGGTGAACACGGTCAGCTCCCGGCTGTGGGCCAGCACACCGGCCATAAAGCTGCCTGCAATGCTGTCCGGGGCAATGTCGCCCTCAAACAGGTTGTGGCCGTCCATGGAGAGGGAAAGGTTGATGTGCAGGCCGCTGCCCGCCTGGTCCGGCAGGGGCTTGGGCAGGAAACTGGCGTGCAGGCCGTTGCTGGCGGCCACCGCCCGGACGATCTGCTTGAACATCATCACGTTGTCGGCGGTCTTGAGGGGGCCTGCGTGGTGGCAGTCGATCTCGTTCTGGCCGTTGCCGCTTTCGTGATGGCTGTGCTGAGGGCTCATGCCCATCTGCTCCATGGTCAGGCAGATGTCCCGGCGGAGGTTCTCGCCTGCGTCCAGCGGGGCCACGTCAAAGTAGCCGCCAAAGTCGATGGGGATACGGGTGGGGCGGCCATGGTCGTCGTTTTCAAACAGGTAAAACTCACATTCGGCACCCACGTTGCAGGTCAGGCCCAGCCGTTTGAAGCGGCGGTTTATGTCCCGCAGAAAGCCGCGGCAGTTGCCGCCAAAGGGGGCGCTGTCCGGTTTTTCCACATCGCAGAAAAACTGCATCACCCGGCCCTCGGTAGAACGCCAGGGCAGGATGCACATGGTGGACAGGTCCGGGCGGAGGACAAGGTCGCTCTCCTCCACATGCATAAAACCGGCAATGGCACTGCCGTCAAAGCAGACGCCGTCCTCCAGGGCCTTGGTCAGGTCGCTGGCCAGCACGGCAATGTTTTTCTGGTTGCCAAAGATATCACAGAACGCAAAGCGGACGAATTTGACGTTGTTGTCCTCCACAAAATCAAGCACGTCCTGCTGAGTCGTATAGCTCATAACACACCTCCGCGCTGCAGAGAACCACGCCCCGCAGCGGATCATCATGGTATTTGCTGACGAAATTGGAAAAGGCTGAAACTTCCCACAAAAACGCCTAAAGGCCTGCTTCGATCAGGAAGCAGGTCTTTAGGCTGGTGTAAGAAATAGGAAAAGGAGAATGGCAGATTACTTACAGCCTCACCGATGCAGGATACCCGAAACAATCAGACGTAATAGAGCATCTTGCTGTAGCTGGGCAGGGGCCAGTAGTCCTCGCCGCAGATGGTCTCGGCATCGTCTGCCGCGGCACGCAGGGCGTCCATGGCGGGGATGACGTCAGAGTGGAAAGCAACGGCTTTCTCGGTCTCAGTGGGCAGAGCCTTGGCGGCATCCACGGCAGCCTGCAGGGTATCGATGGCGTCACTCATGGCGTCGGCGTCGGCGGAGAGCTTCTGCAGGGTCTTGGTCTCGCTGCGGACGCTGATGGCCTCGCTGACGGCCAGCTTGGAGGCAGCCGTGTTGGCAACCTCGCTCATGTAGGAGTTGACAGCGGGCAGCAGCTGCTTGCGGGCCATCTCCAGCATGGTCAGGGCTTCGATGTTGATGATCTTGGAGTAGTGCTCCATCTCAACTTCGTAACGGCTTTCCATCTCCACC
>ERZ1026946.617-NODE-617-length-11281-cov-4.860859_pt1 | contig 11281 bp, 8 predicted proteins | sample MGYA00519460_ERZ1026946 | MGnify/ENA primary metagenome ERZ1026946 (study PRJEB26926, sample SAMN06164620) | human gut metagenome | biome: ENVO:00009003; feature: ENVO:2100002; material: ENVO:00002003 | host: Homo sapiens | place: USA | collected 2012 ...
CTAGTCGTCGGCAGCGTCAGATGTGTATAAGAGACAGCTTATGCCGTGGAAAACCAATGCCTCCGAAACCGGCAGGGTCATATTGGATATTCAGCCCGAGCCGGAAAAGGTCGATGAAAAAGAGTTGACAATCTATCGCCAGATTGAAAAACTGCTTGAGCGCTACCGTCATTTTGAAGAAACTTTCCCCGGTGATGCCATTGACGGCGATATTTATGACGAGGTCGCCAAAGTTTATCCTTATCTCGGCTATCAGGAACTTGAAGATAAAATCGGCGATATCCGCTATACCATAAAAATGTATCGAAAATTGAAGAATATGTATGAGGAAATCAGGGAGAAAATGCTGATTCCCGAAGCGCCGCCGTTGATTGTTGATGAAAAAGACTATGACAAGCCTTATAACGCGCCTTATGTCGAGTCAGAGTCGGACCAGCCGGTAATTATCCCCGATTTCAAAAAAGTCTTGAGCTACGGTATAAATAAGCAGGATTTTGAGGCGATGGAACTGCGCTATAAAATGCTGCACCAAAAGAGCGAGAAAGACAAAGATAATTTTGAAAAAATGTGGCAGCTGGCCGGAGAGATAGAGTGGAGCAAATTGTTCTTTTACGGCGTGGTCTATGAAAACCCGTTCAGCGGGCGCCGCGGCTTGGGTGATTGGCAGGAAACGCCGCAGGCTTCTCTGCGCCTCATCAGCAACGAAATTGTCATCGACGGCAAAGAGATTAAAGCCGCATTGCATTTTGATATGAAACCGGGATTTATGCTGCTCTGGAGTCCTGAAAAAGGCTATTCTGCGCCGTCGTTTGATTTTTCAGGCTCGAAGAATCTTGCCAAAGCCGAAGTCATTCTGCCGATTCCGACCCGGGTGGTGGAGAAAAGCGATGACAATATTATGGGCTATCTCGGCAATTTTGCCATTCCGGTAAAAGTGACTGTTGAAGATGAGACAAAACCGCTGGATTTGAAAGCAACGGTCAAAACCACTTTTTGCGGCAATAATGAATGTTTTCCGGCCGAAATCACGGCAGAATTAAATATACCGACCGGCGAAACTTTTCTCAAATCAGCGGTCAGCAGTTTTATAGATAAGACTTATGCGGCGCTGCCCAAGCCGGAATTGCCTGATTTGGAAATTGTCAAAGCCGTGGTTGATGAAAATTTTGAAAGCAGCGGCCAAACCCTGCGTGTCGTCCTGAAAACCGACGACAATCCGGAAAAAGTCAATATTTTCTTGGATTCGCCGGACGGAATTTCTTTCAAGCGCCCGAAAATAACGATTAACGGCAAAGACATCACCGTGCGTTTTCAGGCTCGCGATGTTGAAGCCGAGCTGGCGGATAAAGAATACTTGATAACCGCGGGTGTGAACGGCATGACCTCGCTGCGCCAAATGGTTAAATCCCGTACGGCGTCAATTTTTGACAGCGACCGGCAGGTTTTGTCGGTGGGGTTAATCTTTTTGGCTTTTATCGGCGGCTTTATTTTGAACTTCATGCCTTGTGTCTTTCCGGTTCTGTCGCTCAAGTTTTTAACTTTAACCAAGTTCGGTGCGCAAAAAGAAAGCCATATCCGCAAAAATTTTGCTTATACGGTGGTCGGCATTTTTATTGCTTTTGCGCTGCTGACTGCTTTGCTGCTGGGCTTAAAAGCGCTTGGCGTGGCTGTCGGCTGGGGAATGCAGTTCCAAAATCCGTATTTCTTGGTCGCCATTTTATTTGTGATGATTTTGTTTATGGCGCAGATTTTTGAGCTGATTGATATTAAAACGCCGGAGTTTATCATCAAAAAACTCAGTCCTGAAAGCTATGGCGAAGCTTCTGATATTTTTATCAATATTTTGACCGGCATGTTTATTGTTTTGGTCGCAACCCCCTGTACCGCGCCTTATCTTGGCACAACTTTGGGCTTTGCGCTGGCCGGTTCCGCCTGGGACATTATGGCGGTCATGCCGGCGGTAGCTTTGGGGCTGTCGCTGCCTTATATTCTGCTGGCGGTTTATCCTGATTTGGGTTTTCTGATGCCCAAGCCGGGACCATGGATGAGAAAACTCAGCAATTTCATGATTTTGATGTTATTTTTAACCGTGATTTGGCTGTTGTCGATTTTGCAGGCGCAGACGGATTGGAACACCGTTATCTGGCTCAGTGTTCTGTTATTGTTGTTCCTGATTATGATCTATTTGCGGCATAGTATTTTACAGGTGGTTGATGCGCAGAATGAAGCGCCGGAAACCAAGGCTGCTGCTGCCAAAATAGTCAAACGGACGGCGCTGGTAATTTCCATCATACTGGCTGTTATCAGTTTTTACAAGGCAGAAACAGCTTATCAGGCGCATCAGGCCGAAGTGGCTTTGAAACGGGATTTGAAGCTTGACCGCAGCCGTATTGACGATTATCTGCGGGACGGAAATATTGTTATTGTCAAAGTCGGCGCCGATTGGTGCCTGACCTGCAAGTTTAATGATGTGACCGTTTTCAATAATAACAATCTGGAAGCCGTGGCCGAATTTTATAAGGTTAAGTTCATTGAAGTTGACTGGACCAATTATGATAAAGATGTTTTGAACTTCATGAAACAGTTCGGCCGCTCGGGACTGCCGTTTTACATCATTTTCAGCCGCACGGTACCGGACGGAATGGTTTTGCCGGAAGTCCTGACCGACGAGAGTTTAAGCGGCATTATCCGTGGCTTTTCTTCTTAGGGACAGTTATGGACAAGAAAGAGATTATCCGTGTTACAACAAACGTGGGGATGGGGCTTTTGTTTTTTGCGGCTTATTTGTCGGTGATTGTTTTGAGTTTTGATTTGTTTCATTCGATACGAGGAAAATTAATTCCGACCAGATATCCTTGGTGGGCGATAGTTTATATCTTTTTCATTACCTGCTATGCGTCAGAACAATGGCGCACATCTTCAACTTGTGAAAAACCGAAACTCATGGCCGCGGTTACCATAATTAACTGCATTTTGTTGTATCTCTATTGGTGAGATATAATGTGCGAGCAGCGCGAGCGGCTCGTCCGCTTAACTTGTGGGATTAAACGCCCTCGCGTTTAGATTGGGCGCGGGCGAGTTTGTCAACACGTTCGTTTTCAGGGTGGCCGTTATGTCCTTTTACCCAAACCCATTTGATTTTGTGCAAAGGCAAAAGGCGGTCAAGTTCCTGCCAGAGATCAATGTTTTTGACGGCGGATTTCTTGTTGGTCGTGCGCCAGTCATTGCGTTTCCAGTTTGGCAGCCATTCGTTAACGCCGTCCATCACATAGCGGCTGTCGGTATAAAGAGTAATTTCGCATTCGCGCTTGAGTGCCTTAAGAGCTTCAATGACGGCGGTAAGCTCCATGCGGTTGTTGGTCGTGTCGGTAGCACCGCCGCTCAACTCTTTTTCGGTATCGCCGCAGCGCAAAATCGCACCCCAACCGCCGGAACCGGGATTGCCGGAGCAGGCTCCGTCTGTAAAAATCTCAATCATCGTCATTCTTGTTTATTCCATATTAATTAAAAATTCGCAGAAGAACTCGTTGACGAGTTTGTCTTCGTTTTCATCGCCGCGCAGGGCTTTTGCCACAAAAGAACGCAAACGGTTTTTGGGAATGTGGACTTCAAAATCTTTCGGAGCGCATTCATCGGCGCCGATAACGCCGTTCACCAGCAAATCATCATCAATAAACGGCGAGAGGATAATATCAACATTGCAGAATTTGATGATTCCGCGCGGCGGAAGACGCAGTTCGGGACGGGTAATAAGGTTTAACTGCCCGTCAACACCGGGGATTGAGTCCATCTGATTATAGTTTAGAAAGCGCACTTTGTTATAATCACCGCCGGTCGCTTCGGTGCGGCAGGTGAGATAAATCTCGCGGGCAATGACATTGCTGTTGTTATTGGCCTGAATGGCAAAACTGATTTTGACATATTTCTCGGGCGGGTTGTCGATACTGTTGGGATAAAGCATATCTTCATCAATATTTTCAAGAACCTCAAGCGTTTTATTGGCAATAATCAGCTCAACATTGGGCTGCGGGCGGCGCCCGAACATTCCGGCAATTACCGCATAAGGAGCCGGCACATTGTTTGAGCCGGAACGAATGTAGATGGCGCCGTTTGTCGTCGACATTAAGGGCGCAATTTCGCATTTGGGAATATAGGTGGCAATAAAACCGTCACCGTTTTCATCACAGCTGATAATGTGGTTACGGACTTTGTTGTGGCTGGGAATGGTGCAGCCGGAAATGGCATTTTCCAGCCAGCTTAAAAAGCGGTGCACGTTTTTGACCTTGACCTTGGCTTTGGCCACGTCACCGACTTCAATATCGCGGGAACACTCCACACCCCAGAGAATCACGCCGCCTTCAGAGTTTCCGAAACCTGAAATGGCTTTGGAAAGGTTTTTGCGGTCATCGCGGTGCAGGGTGACAAAGTTTTTGCCGACTGAAACAGCCTGCTTAAAGTCTAAAAACAGTTCTTCGGTCTGTTGATTGATAATAAAATCGTCAATGGCATCTTCGCCAAAATAAATCAGCTTTTGAAAAATATCTTCGGCGCGTGACATAATCTCTCTCCCGGCTTAGAGTTTGAAGTCCACTTTTTCATACTCTACCTTACACTGCATTATATTAATATTATCATAATGGCGGCGCAATTGGTAGAGTAAATCTTCAATCAGATATTCAGGAGCCGATGCACCGGCTGTCATGCCGACAGAAGAGGCATGGCTTAAAACTTCCCAGTCAAGCTCGTTGGCGTCATCAATCAGCAAAGCCTGCTTGGCACCGTTTTTGAGCGCCACTTCTTTGAGCTGTTTGGAGTTTGAAGAATTTTTTGAGCCGATAACAATAACAACATCAGACAGCGGCGCCATTTTTTTGACGGCTTTCTGACGGTTGGTTGTGGCAAAACAAATGTCATCTTTGCGCATGGTCTCAATTGTCGGATATGCGGCTTTGAGATATTTGACAATATCCTGCGTGTCGTCAACAGAGAGGGTGGTTTGGGTGACAAAGCCGATTGGCTGTGAGGAATCAAGCTGCAGCTGCTGCGCTTCTTCTAAAGAATTGATGATATGAACTCTGCTGCTGTCCTCAACTTGGCCGATTGTACCGATAATTTCGACATGATTCGGCTTGCCGATAACGATAATCTCCATTTTTTGCCGCTGCAATTTTTGAATCTGGCGGTGTACTTTGGCAACCAGCGGGCAGGTGGCATCAATGGTTTTAAGCCCGAGCTGCTGGGCATGACGCTCAACACTCTGCGGCACGCCGTGCGCCGAAAAAATCACCGGCCGCGATTTATCTTCAATCTCGGCAAAATCATCAATAAAAATCACACCCTGCGCTTTGAGGTCTTCAATCACATGCTTGTTATGAACAATTTCATGGCGAACATAAACCGGTGCACCAAAGTCACTCAGTGCCTGCTCGACAATGGCTATTGCGCGACGCACTCCGGCACAAAAACCGCGCGGTTCGGCAAGGTAGAGGGTGAGGTTATGCGTTTGTTTTTGTTCCATGGCAGCTTAAATCGTTGTCAGTTTTTCCAAATGTTCATAATCCAGATATTGGTCAATTGAGCCGAGCAGAGTATAAGTCGGTTTGCTGGCAAAAATGCGGTTGGCAATGTTTTGAATATCCTGCAAAGTCACTTTTTCAACCCGTGCCACCATTTCTTCAACCGGAATCACTCGGTTGAATAAAAGCATCTGCCGCGCCAAAACCTCAGCGGAAGAAGACGAACTCTCCAAGCCCATCAGCATACTGGCTTTGAGCTGAACTTTGGCACGGGTCAGTTCTTTTTCATCAACCAAATCGGTGCGGACTTTGCGGATTTCATCAGCCATCACCGGCAGCAGTTCTTTGAGTTCTTCCTTGCCGGTTCCGGCATAAATTCCGAACAGGCCGCTTTGGGTATGAGAATTGGCAAAGCTGTAAACGGTGTAAACCAAGCCGCGCTTTTCTCTGATTTCCTGAAACAGGCGTGAAGACATGCCGCCGCCGAACAGGGTTGAGAAAATCACGCTCGGATAATATTCTTCGCTTTCATATTGGGCACCTTCAAAACCAAGCAGAACATGAGCCTGCTCAATATCGCGTTTTTCAATAAAAAAGCCGCCTTTATAAAGTTGTTTTTCCGGAGTGAAAGAAGCCTTGCGCTGAATACCGGCCATACGGGCTTCCACCATTTTGACAAAGGCCTCATGTTCAATATTACCGACGGCGCAGGCAATCATATTTTCTGCGGCATAATTGCTGCCGATATAACCGTGCAGGGTGTCGGCGGTAAAACTGCGGACTTTTTCGGCCGGTCCCAAAATTGTGCGGCCCAAAGCCTGATTCGGGAAAGCTGTTTCCTGAAAATAATCAAAAATAATGTCGTCGGGTGTGTCAATGGATTGTTTAATTTCCTGAACCACGACTTCGCGCTCTTTGACTAATTCTTCTTCGGCAAAAGTGGCGTTTTGCAAAATATCGGCAATCACGTCCAGAGCCAGCTCGGTGTCGCCTTTGAGCATTTTGGCATAATAAGCGGTAAATTCGCGAGAGGTATAGGCATTCATCTGGCCGCCGACATCTTCGATTTCTTCGGAAATTTGCAGCGCGGTGCGTTTGCCCGTGCCCTTAAAACAGGTATGCTCAAAAAAATGCGAAATGCCGTTAACTTCTTCTTGTTCAAAAGCCGAGCCGGTTTTGACCCACACGCCGAGAGAAACTGTTTCGAGGTGGGGACGGCTGGAGGTAATCACTCTCAGGCCGTTGTTTAATGTCGTCATTTGCCATTGCATGCTGTTTTGCCTTATTCCATTTTCTGCTTGTTATCTCAAGACAGATTATTATATACTGTTAAAAATTGTAAGCACTATAATCAAGTTATTCTCAGAAAGAAAGGAAAATATAATGTTTGAGCGTCCTCAGTTTGCAGTTGTTTTGTCCGGCTGCGGAGTTTTTGACGGAACCGAAATCCATGAAGCGGTGTTGACCATGCTGGCAATAGACGAAGCCGGCGGCGATTATCAGTGCTTTGCTCCCAACACCTGGCAGGCCAGAACAATTGACCATTTTACCGGTCATGCCGTTGCCATTGCCGGAGATGAAGACAACCGCAATGTTTTGGCGGAATCAGCCCGCATAGCCCGCGGAGAAATCAAAGATTTGAAAGAATTTAATGCCAAAGATTTTGACGCTATTGTTTTCCCCGGTGGTTTCGGCGCGGCTCTGAACTGGTCGGATTTTGCCGTCAAAGCCAGTGACTGCGAGGTCAATACCGAAGTTAAACGCGCGGTAGAAGACAGCTATAAAGAAGGGCTGGTTATCGGTGCGATGTGTATTGCCCCGACAATGATTGCCAAAGTTTTGGGCAAACATCATATCAAACTGACAATCGGCAATGACGCCAAAGTAGCCGACGGACTAAAAAAAATGGGTGCCGAACATGAAAACAAGGCCGCCACCGACGTCTGTGTTGATGAAGAAAACAAAATTGTTACCACGCCTTGCTACATGCTGGCCGCCTCAATTAAGGATATTGCCGCCGGTACCAGAAATCTGGTCAGCGAAATGATTGATCTTATCTAAAATCTTTCATCAAAAAGCCCCTCGTTTTGAGGGGCTTAGATATTTTAAAAGATATAGTAACAATGGCCGCCACCTTCCGGTTCAATTTCTCCACGGCAACATCTTTCACATTCGGGATATTTTTCCTGGCAATAACTGTTGCTTAAACCTTGAGAGTAGCAATTTGTTTCTAAATCGCAGTCATTAGTTACGCAATAATCATAATCCTCTTTGCTATTGCAACAAGTACGTTCTCCGCCGCATCCGTTAGAGCAGGAATGAGTTCCGTATCGGCAGTTTGTTTCGTCGCTTAGTGGGGTGCAATTGGGGACACACTCTAGTTTTATGCCGTTTCCTTTTGAGTATCCTGAATCGCATTCCCATCCGCTTTTTATAGTTTTGTTGACACCGCACGCCGAGCAGTTTTGATAAGTATAATGGCTGTGGGCGGGGAGAAATATTAATTTGTCGGTACAGGTTGTTGAACAGACACAAGAATTGCCGGATTTTGTATAGCCGGAGTTGCAAGCCCATCCGGATTTTATTGTGTATGATGAGCCGCAGGCGGAGCAAAAATCAGAGGTAAAGTAGCTGTTTTCCGGCTTAGAGGAAACTGTGTCGGTACAAGTTTTTGCGCAGATACAGCCGATACCTGATTTTATGTATCCTGAATTACAGATCCAGGATTGTGTGACGGTACGAGTGCCGCTGCAGTCAGTACAGGAACTTTGGATTCCCGTAGCGTTTTGAGGAACAAAAGCAGTGAAACAAGGCCTTAAGCTACAGGCTTTGCAGGTATAGCAAGGAGACCCGGCTTCGGTTGTTCCGGCATTGCTGCTGATTCCGTAAGGGCAGTTTTTAGCCGTTCCGCTTGGGCAGTTGTCATCTTTGGCAATGCAGCCTGTCCCTGTTGTATTTGGCTTTTTATTGTTGTTGCAGGCTGTTACTTTGCAATAATTATAAGGGGTGCATCTGGCATGTGTCGATTGACAGTCGGGACAGACAGAGCAGGTCTTAATGTCCGGATATCTGGTCAGATAGCTTGAGTTTGCCGGATAACTTCCGCAATTAACCGGTCGGCAATTGCTGTAGCAGGATCTGCCGTACATGTAAATTGGGCTGCAAATATAGTTGTTTGGAATATTTGATTTATTAAACTCCTTATAGGAAGGATCTATAACACCGCAGCTGGATGGCGAGCAGGAATTGTTGTTAACATACCAGCCGGAAGCACAGCTTGTCAGTTTTAATTTTTTGTTGTTAAAAGGACATTTTTTACAATTGCCTTTATATGGGCAACTTGTCAAATTATAAGCGCTGCATTCATCGCCTTGGTTATGGTTATTAATGCTTTCCCGGCCGGAGAAACCCAAGTCATCGGAGGTATCGGGCAAAAAAGTCGATTTGGCAAGTTGATATGATTCTTGTGAGGGGATAGGCTTTAGTTCTAATTTGTGTGCCTTTGTGTGAGTGTGATCAGAGGCGGCCAAATTGTCCGGTACTCCGGCATAAGCAAAAGAAGACATAAATATAACGGAGAGAGCCCAAACAAGGGCTGTTTTGAAACCGGACATGACACACCTCTTGAGAATAATTAAAACTAAAGCCTATAATCTTAATGATAAACGTTTTTTTTTTTTTGCAACCTAAAAATGCAAAAGTTGCAAATTGTCATGTTCTTGTAACGGTTTGTATTTAAAAGAAAACTCCCCGGATAAAGCCACCGGGGAGTTTTTTTGTATATCAGCTAACAGTTAGCGGATAGCGCAGGTTTTACCGCCTATCGTAATATTATGATAGTTTTGTCCGAGCCGGCATTTGGAAATGCACGGAGCCAGACAGGTTCCGGTATAAAGCTGGCCGCAGATATCAGCGCATTCGTCCAGACATTTTCCGTTAGACAAATTATAACCGCTTTCACAGGTTTTACAGGTCGAAGATGAACCCGAAACACAAGTTACACAGTTGCTGACGCTGCAAATCGGAGCCACATCGCCATAGTTGATAACAGGGCGAACGTAATAGCTATAGTCTGCCTTACCATGGTTGTATGCATCGCCATTACCAAAGTACTGTCTCCAAGCGCTGCCAGATGCGAACTCGGAAGAAGACCAATGCCAATTTTCCGTTAATGTCGTACCTCCGATTTTTGCCATTGTTGCATTTATCGCTACTTTATTATCATAAATAGCATTTAATTCTCCTAAAGCTGGTAAATACCAATCTCCCGATTGGGTTCCTAAAGTCACAAAATTTGACGCATATTCTGCTGCTGGACAGCTCTTTGAATTTGCAACACAATAAGTCATAATTGTTTTCGTATTATTCTTACCGTTATAATCTACCAGAGCTTGACTTTCGCTGCTATTTGTTAAACCCGAAATATCAAATTCTGTAGTTGACCACAGCATTGTACCGCCGTCCTTCAAAGCTACGGCGAGTTTCTTGTTCTCGTCAAAGACAACGCCGATAGGAGTTTTTCCAGCAACGAGTTCTTGTGAAATCGTCAAATCAGAATATAAAACCGGTAACGGATAAGCAGGTTCCGCCGGAGTTATATCACTCTTATCAGCAACACAGGTACCACTTTTCAGTGTATAGCCACAGTCGCAGCCGATAACCTTATATCTGTTATTACAATCTCCCTCGCATCGGGTATTAGCCGGACAGCTCGAGAGCGTATAATAGATTGAGGTTTGGCAGGTGTTTTTATATTTAGCAGGACCTTTGGAACAGTTTGAGCTGGTCGGCATACAGGATTCGGATTTCCAACCCGGTCCGCTTTTGGCAATCCTGTCCGTATAGCCATCGCATTCTGTCGTCATGCAAGCTCTTGTGTAACAGCGGTTTGTTGACGCATTGTTCAAGGTTGAGCAGGTTGCCAGGCTTGAGGCGCAGCAATAAGTGATACCGCTGCAGATTAAGCGGGTTTGACCTGAGGAACACTCCATCGGTTCCGGCATTTCAATCTTGCTGCTGACCATGGTCCACTCGCCTTTAACATAAGATGAATCGTAAGGACATATTGCTGTCCTGTCAAATTCATAGTCAACAAGTGGTTGGATTGAGATAGAACATTCATTTGGGCATTGGGATAGACAATTAGAAGATTTACAACCATCCAGCTCGCATGCCCGACAAACAGTCATCATTGAGGTCGCGGAAGCATTTTTAATTCCTAGAATTTCCGTGAACCAATAACTTAATATAGACGATTTGTTATTATTTCTATGATTGAAAGCCAAAGGGACAGCCACAGAAGTTTCGCTGTCACTTGGGGCTAAAAGCTGACCGTTCGGAGCCTCTTTATTCCATTCGTTCATGGTTTTGTAGCCTTCTTCAGCACATTTTTGTACCGGGGTCAGGATAGGACAGTTATTATCCTGAGCGGCGGGCTTGCATTGATAACAGCCTGCTCCGGCCTCGGTATATAACATTTTGCCTTGGACACCGGTGTCACATTGTTTGAAATAACCGTCCGGACAAGTATCATCAAGCGCAATGCAGGTAGTACCGTTGTCGGCAATTTTATATCCGTCGGCACAACCGCTGACTTTGCAGAGTTTTGGCGAACAATTGGCGCTGGCACTGCTGCAATCAGGGCAGGTGGTCTTTCCGGTTGAGTTGGCGACATTGAAAGCATCGCAGTTCAGGGAATATCCTGAGCAGCTGACGCCCTGTCTCTTATACACATCTCCGAGCCCACGAGACGGAGCTACATCTCG
>ERZ1026946.623-NODE-623-length-11199-cov-77.708363_pt1 | contig 11199 bp, 16 predicted proteins | sample MGYA00519460_ERZ1026946 | MGnify/ENA primary metagenome ERZ1026946 (study PRJEB26926, sample SAMN06164620) | human gut metagenome | biome: ENVO:00009003; feature: ENVO:2100002; material: ENVO:00002003 | host: Homo sapiens | place: USA | collected 2012 ...
CTCATCTTTCTAAGATAGAAGAAATAATAAAACCGACCGGAATGAAAGTGTCTGAATTATTTAAGAAAGCTGTCCTTAATTTTTTGGAGAAAAATTATAAAGAAGATGATGATGATTCTGAATAATTTCTATTCAGATGGAAAATTTAATAATGTGTAATAAGCAGTTATCAAAAAATAAATGATAGCTGCTTTTTTTATTTTATAGCTGACCTACGGCTTTAATGTGGAGAAAGGGAAACGATCATGGAAAATTTGCAAGTTATTGAAAGAGAGAATCAGAGAGTACTGACTACCGCACAGATTGCGGAGCAGTACGAAACAAGTGCGGATGGGATTAAAGTTAATTTCAACCGGAACAAGGAACGGTACACAGAAGGCAAGCATTATTATTGCTTAACTGGCGATGAGTTGAAAGAGTTCAAAAGCGAGGTATCAAATTGTAACCTTGTGAAATCAAACGTAAACAAGCTTTATCTCTGGACGGAGAAAGGTGCGTTGCTTCATGCAAAGAGCCTGAACACAGACAAGGCATGGCAGGCATACGAGTTCTTGGTGGATAATTATTTTGAAGCTAAGAAAGAACAACCACTTCCAGTTATGTCGCAAATGGAAATGATTGCAGCGATTGCATCAAATGCAGCTGAGTTGGAGAAAAAGCAGAGAGAACTTGAACGGAGAATGGATTTGATTTCAGAAACCATTTCCTTGGATAAAGGCGAATGGAGAAGAGATACACATTCTTTGGTGTGCAGAATTGCAAAGGCTACTGACAGCACAATTGGAGAAGTTTACAGCGAGTTATATATACTGTTGGAGAATAGAGCAGGTGTTAATCTGGAAGCAAGGAAGTATCATATGAGAAAGCGGATGATACAGGAAGGCGTTCCATATAGCATGGCAAGTAAGAAGAACAACATTGATGTCATTGCAATGGATAAGAAGCTGACGGAAATCTATCTTGCTATTGTAAAGGAAATGGCTATCAAGGCAGGAGCGTAATTATAGAGTGTGGGTGGTTGTTTTGCTGACGGAGAATTTCTCATGTAAAGCAACCACTTCCCTATTGACATTTGTTTTTAGGCATGTTAAAATAAAAATAAAAACAGTAAAAATTTTGGAGGTATTTATCATGGGCGGTTTGGCTATTATCTTTGTTTTAACTTTTGGTTGTGGCGTTTTTAAGTTCTTATATGAGTGCATTTTTAAGGCGTGTAATGAAGGTAGAACATGGGAAGAAGATTGGGAATGGAACGAAAAAAGGCGAGCCGTGAAATCATATTATGCGTTCAGAGAATTCCTGTATGAAGAAGGGTTTGTTGAAAAAGGTAGTGAAACGGAAGAAACAGATATATATAGCCTGTTCTTCTATCTGCAAAATTTACAGTATGAAAGAGAATGGGAAAAAAGACAATATGTTAAATTATACGGGTATGCAGGAACGATTAAAAGATTTTGTAATTATACACCGGAGAAATTTGAAGAGTATCTTGTACAACTCGATAAGATAGAACATGATTATGATAAAGAGGTTTTACGCCCATTCCATGCAGCCTTTGAGTTTGCAGAGTGGAACAGCACTTATTTATATGAAAGACGTGTAAACTATTGGAAGGATTTGAAAAATGAATTTACAGAAGAAGAACTTGCAAGAAAGTAACTTGCCAGAAGAAGAAAAAAAGAACATCACAATTTCCTATCGCAAAGGAAAGAAAAGAAAAGGAGTGTCTTCTGAGGTATTTCCTTTTAAAACAGACGGAGAAATTAAAGCAATGCTTGATGTTTTCAATAAAAGAACGGAAAGCGTATTGCCAGCAAGCAAATGGTTGACTGAACGAGATAAATTATTATTCATCATTGGAATCAATATTGGCATTAGAGCTTCTGACTTATGTTGCATTACATGGAATTTTTTCTATGATTTAAAAGGAGAATTCAGAGAGGGTTACACGATACAGCCGAAGAAAACAAAGAACAAATTTGTAAAATTGTTTTTCAACAATGCTGTTAAAAATGCTGTTGAAAGCTATGTGGAAAAATTCCCTATCACTTGTTTTGATGACTATGTATTCAGGAGTCAGAAAGGAAGCCATATCAATGAAAGGACAATATGCGATATAATAAAACGAACTGCACAAGAAGCTGGAATAAAGCAGAATATTGGTTCTCATTCTTTACGGAAAACTTTCGGATTCCATGTATGGCATAACGCAAAGAATAAGGATAAAACTTTAGTATTATTACAGAGAGCATTTAATCATAGTTCTACTGTAGTTACTCTGGAATATATCGGAGTAACGGACGATGAAATTGAAGAGTTGTATAACACGATAGATTTAGGACTGGAATAAATATTCAGTCCTATTTTTATTGCATAAATGTAAGGCGATTATTTTTAGAATAGTCGCCTTTTTTTACTTCCTACTTTTACTCTCTAAAACGTATAATTTTACGTCCGCCCAAACACGCTTGCGTGATTTGGAAAATTTTAGTTTATTGGTGGTATGACATTAAGCCGCCAGAAAGGAAAAGAAGTATGAAAGAATTGATTGGGAAAGACGAAATCGGAATGTTTGTTGACAGTCATGATATTGCATTGGTTGACAGTCGTTATGTGGCACGGTACTTCGAAAAGCGACATGATCACGTAATTCGTGACATTCGTGAGTTGGATTGTTCGGAAGAATTTCGACTCTCCAATTTTGGGGAGTCCTCTTATAAGAACGATCAGGGGAAGAAACAGCCTTGTTATTACATGACTCGTGATGGTTTTGTGTTCTTGGCAATGGGATATCGTGGAAAGAAAGCTGCACAATTTAAGGAGATGTACATCAAGCGATTCAATAAGATGGAGAAGCACATTCAGGATTTGGTTGCAGCACGGATGCAATGCCCTTTGCTTACGGAGAACATCAAATTGATGCATGATAATCCTAAGCCTTATCATTACAGCAATGAGTTCAATATGATTAACCGTATTGTTCTGGAGATGCCTGCTAAGAGATTTCGGAGAGAACATGGGATTAAGGATGGAGAAAGCATTCGTCCTTATTTGACACCTGAACAGATTGAGATGATTTCTCTTCTCCAGAATATTGATGTAGGGTTGGTTATTTCAATTCCTGAATACGAGAAAAGAAAGCAATTCCTAATTCAATATAAGATGAATAAGGAACAGAGAATGTTGAAGAGTAAGAACAATTAAATTTAAATCTTGAAGTTGTTGGAGAATTCCGACTGCACAATTTTGTGCAGTCCTCTTCAATGATATAGAAGCAAAAAATATTTATTATTTTCGGAGGAAAATGCTATGAATGAAATGATTAAAGTGAATTGTGAGAATGTAAATTGCCCGACAGTATCCGGCAGAGAATTGCATAAGGCTCTGGAGGTTGGGACACCTTATCACAAATGGATGCCAAGAATGTGTGAGTACGGATTTACTGAAAATGTGGATTATGAGGTGACGGACATTTTTGTCCCTAACTCAAATGGTGGGAAGCAAACACAAATCGACCATCAAATCACCATTTCAATGGCAAAGGAAATTTGTATGCTTCAACGCACAGATAAAGGAAAATTCTGGCGACAGTATTTTATTGCCGTGGAAGAAAAGTGGAACAGTCCAGAAGCAATCATGGCAAGAGCATTACAGTTGTCGAATGCAAAGATACAGAAGCTGGAAACAACTGTAAGTGATTTGCAGAATCAGATGGAAGAAAATAAACCAAAGGTTTTGTTTGCAGATAGCGTAGCAGCATCAAGCAGTAGTATTCTGATTGGAGAATTGGCGAAGCTGATTAAACAGAATGGTATAGATATAGGTCAGAGGAGATTGTTTGAATGGATGCGTGAGAATGGTTATCTGATTAAGCGGAACGGTTCTGAATATAATTTGCCAACACAGAGAAGTATGGAGCAAGGTTTGATGGAAATTAAAGAAACCAGCGTGGTACATACAGGGTATACAACAATTAGTAAGACACCGAAGGTTACTGGAAAAGGACAAGTTTATTTTGTCAATCTGTTTTTAAAAGAACGAAATTGCAATCCTATTCAGACACAGTAAAGAAGATGGGGTGGTGTTTCGCCACCCTGTTGGAAAAAACTAATATAAATTATTATGCTGCCCTATCGACAATACGGGGAGAAAGTGAGTTATATTATGGAAGAATTGAGAACATGGAATTTTGAAGATCATGAAGTGAGAACAGTTGAGATTAACGGCGAACCTTGGTTTGTTGGTAAAGATGTGGCTACTGTTCTGGGGTACCAAAACGGTAGTCGAGATATTAATCGCCATGTTGATGAAGAGGACAAGCTGACAGAACGAATCGTTCTGTCAGGTCAAAACAGAGAAGTAATCATTATCAACGAATCTGGCTTATACAGTTTGATCCTTTCCAGCAAGTTACCGAACGCAAAAGCATTTAAGCGTTGGGTAACATCGGAAGTCCTTCCCTCTATTCGAAAGACTGGAAGCTATACTTATCAGAGAGCAAATCCAAACGAAGAAAAGGCTTTACAGATTCAGGAAATGGACACACGGATTAGAATGTCGGAGCAGTTCTTAAAGCTTGCTGAGATTGAAACAACGCTGTCGAAGAATTATCGTGACATTCTGATTTCAAAATCTGTTGAAGCTCTTGCTGGAGAACAGCTGCTGCCGTTGCCAAAGGTGGTACAGAAAACTTATTCTGCTAAGGAAGTTGGAGAAATGCTTGGCGTAACAGCTCAGAGAATTGGAAGAATTGCAAATCTGAACAATATGAAGACGGATGAATTTGGTGAATTTTATAAGGATAAATCGCCGTATTCTTCTAAGGAAGTCGATGTATTCCGATATAATGATAAAGCTGTGGAACAGTTCAAGAAACTGTTGGCATAAAGAAGTTGGAGTTATCAACGTCCACCAGAGTTGCAGAAAGGCTGGGAAAGATGATGTGAGTCAAATTCACTCCATCGATTTTCTCGGAAGGCATTAAGACACTACTATTTCCAATGAAGATAAAAACACTACCTTATTTCAGAGGATTGCCTACGAAATAAGGGCAACCATTTAAATTTATGTTAGGTGATTAACAAAAATGTTTTTTTGCAGATTGGAATCGGACAATAAGGGTGTCTCCCAGAGTTACACCCTTATTGAAGTTCTTCATGCTGTAAATTCATAAATATAAAAAAGAAAGGAAAGTAAAAAAATGAAAGGCATTGAAAAATTTACAAACGATTTGTTCGGAGAAATTCGGATTCTGGAGCAGGATGATGGTAAGGTGCTGTTCTGTGGAAAGGATGTTGCTGATGCATTAGGGTATGCAATTCCAAGCAAAGCAATTAATACCCATTGTAAGGGGGTTTCCAAATTGGAAGCCCCTACGAAAAGCGGTGTTCAGAATATGTTATTTGTCACAGAAGGCGATTTATACCGCCTAATTGCCCACAGCCGCCGACCGGATGCAGAGAAGTTTGAGCGGTGGGTATTTGATGAAGTTCTCCCATCTATTCGGAAGCATGGTGCGTACATGACACCCGAAACAATTAAGAAGGTTATGCTTACACCGGACTTCATCATTTCCCTTGCTGGAGAATTGAAGAATGAGCAAGAGAAAAATAAGAAACTCACTCTTGAACTTGAAAGCAAGGATGAAGAGATTGGCACTCTAAAGCCTAAAGCAACCTACTGTGATTTAGTCCTGTCCTGTACAAACGCAGTACCTATCTCATTGATTGCAAAGGATTATGGTATGAGTGCAAGGAAGCTTAACTCAATTCTGAATGACATGAAGATTCAGTATAAGTGTGGCGGACAGTGGATTCTGAATCAGAACTATGCTGGTAAGGGCTATACAAAGAGTGCTACTCATACATACAATACTATTTACGGTACTGCTGCAAATATCAGAACGAACTGGACTCAGAAAGGACGACTTCTTATTTATGAGAAATTGAAGGAGCAGGGTATCCTTCCTTTAATGGAACAGTAAAGAGAAAATAATTTAAAATAAAAATGATTGGGGTAGTTATCAATTTGATAGCTACCCTTTATTTATTGTTTTGAATTACTGGAAAAATATTACTATGAACTAATGTATAATATTTTGTACTTATTTTTAGAACAGCTTCCTGTTTTAATTCCTATATACGTATCATTAAATAGAATGTCTTATTTGGAAAAATCGGAAAGGAGCTGATTCTTTGAAAGATTTTCAGTGGGTTATATTTTACATCGTTGCATTCTTTGTCTTGCTTTTAATAGCATTTCTGAATGGCTCGATTGTATTTTAGAAAGGAATTTGTTATGGCAAAAAGATTTTATTGGTTGAAATTGAAAGAAGATTTTTTCCGAGATAAGGCAATGAAGAAATTGAGGAAACTTGCTGGTGGTGATACATACACAATCATTTATTTAAAGATGATGTTGTTGAGTATTTCTGCTAAAGGATACCTTTACTATGAAGGTGTTGAGGATGATTTTTGTTCTGAACTTGCATTGGATTTGGATGAAGATACCGAAGATGTAAAACTTGCGGTTGCTTATCTTGCAGGCAAAAACAAAATAGAAAGAGTATCTGAGGACACATATTTCTTGCCGGATGCAGCAAAAGCAATTGGTTCTGAAACAGCAGCTGCTGAACGAAAAAGAAATCAGAGGGAAAGAGAAAAAAATTCTCTGTCAAATGTTGTACAAGAAATGAATGAGCGTGACAATGTCACACCTCTGTCACAGCCTGTCACAATGTGTCACATAGATATAGATAAAGATATAGATAGAGATATAGAGAAAGATTTATCTAATCTAAGCTACGCAGCAGAAGCAGAAAATCTTTCAACATTTCAACAACGCCCTACTTTACAAGAAGTGCAGGAGTTTGTTAAGCAGAAGAACCTCCACATAAATGTCTTGAAGTTTTACGACTACTATGAGAAGACAGGCTGGAAAACAAAGAGCGGACAACCAATTACAAATTGGAAAGGCAAAGTGTATCAATGGGCAAGCACAGAGGGTATCCCTCACAAGAAAAAACAAGAAGATTTTGTATCAGAGAATGCAAATGCTTATGCAAGCCTGATATATAACTTGGATGAACCTTTTGGGAAAAGGTAGGAAGGAAAATGAATCATGACACAGGATGCAAAGAAACTCGTAGAAAATTATCATGATATGATTTACGCTTTTATTTTTAAGCATGGCGGAAAAGAGGATGATTATTTCTCTTTAGCAGAAACAGCAATACGATCCGCCGAATCTTATGATAAAAGAAAAGGTGCAAAGTTTTCTACATATTTGTGGCAATCATTGCTGAATGGCTTTATTGATGAAAAGAGAAAAGCCTATCTAAAAATGAAGAATGAGCAGCTTGCTATGGCAGACGGAGTAGATTTTAACAGATACGTAGAACCACAAGATGTAGAAGAAATTGTAGTTTCCAAACTCTTTGTGGAATGGTTTGAGAAAAATGAATTAACCAAAAGACAGAAGCTGATTTTGCAGTTGAAGATGTTTGGTTTTACTAATCGTGCTATTGCATATAAGGTTGGCATTTCCGAAAGAGCTGTAACGGATCAGTTGAGAAAAATCAGGAACAAATATTTGGAGGTAAATGAAAGATGTTTGAATTAAGTTTCGGTATTACTTGTATTGTTTCTTTTATTTCAGGAACAATTCTGGATTTGCTTGTTGATATTATTAGCAAGTGGAAGGACGAAGACGAAGAAGATTAAAGTGTAAAAGTGGCATTCATACTTCCCTATTGGTGGATGCCACTTAGAATAAATTGTTACAAGCAGAAAGGAAAATGTGTTATGAAATTTATTTGCGACAGAAGAGAACTTTGTAAGGCAATTGCTTCCTTGTCGAAAGCAATTGTAAAGAATCCGATTTTGAAGGTCTTGGAAGGTGTTAGAATCTACGTGGATTCATTTTATTCTAAGCAGGTAGTTCTGAGCGGATATAATATGGAGTTAGGCATTCAGGCGAAAGTTCCAGCTATTACAGAAGGCAATGGGGATTCTGTTGTTTCATATCAGTTGCTTAGCAAAGTACTGAAAAAGATGACAGGCAATGAGGTAACAATTGATATTTCTGAAAAATCTGCTGTTGTACAGTGTGGTTCAACTGAATTCAGCATTCCTGCAATGACTGTTGAGGATTATCCAACATTGCCTTCTTTCGAAGAGGGAGAAACATTTTCTATTGAGCAAGGCAAGTTGCGTTCTATGATTCAGCAAACCAGTTACGCAACCTTTAAGGGCGAAGATAGACCTGTTTACACAGGGGAATTGTTTGAAATTGATGACAACGAATTAAAAGTTGTTGCTATGGATGGTTATCGTCTTGCTGTTAGAACTGAAAAGGTTTCGTCAGAATTTTCTAAAAAGATTGTCGTACCGAAAAGAACTCTGGAAACAGTTGCTTCTATGATTAAAAAAGGCGATGAATCTTTGTGCGATGTAACTGTTACGGATAGTAACATTGTGTTCTCCGTGAATGGTTACTTTATTTTCTCTTATTTGTTAGAGGGAGAATTTTTCAATTATAAGGGAGCTATTCCATATAGTCATGAAACAGAAGTTATTCTGAATACCGCTGATTTGATTTCTTGTTTGAATCGTTGTTCTTTATTGGATGAGAAAAATGGGTTTACACGTGTTGATTGTGAATTTTCTAATAATCAACTGCACGTGAGAAGCCAAACTTTAATTGGAAAAATTCATGATGTTCTTCCGGTACAAATGAACGGGAATGAAGTTTTTATCAGTTTGAATAAACAGTATTTATTGGAAACTGTAAAGGCTGCTGATTGTGAACAGATTCGGATTCAGTTGACGGATTATAAAACGCCAGCTAAAATCTTGCCAGTGCAAGGAAATGATTTTATTTTCTTGGTTATGCCTGTTCAGGTTTCTAAATAAAATTATTATTTGATTGGCAAAAATTAAAATAAAAGAAAGAGAAAGGAAATGTTGAAATGATGCGTGAGATTTTATTTAGGGGTAAACGTAAGGATAACGGCGAGTGGGTTGAGGGCGATTTGCGACAGGACAAAGACACTGGTGCAAGCTATATATCAGGTTGGAATTACTATACCGATTGTACAGGGCTTGAGCGTGAACCGTTTGAAGACGAGGTTATCCCCAAAACGGTCGGACAGTATACAGGGCTGAACGACAATAACGGCAGAAAAATTTTTGAAGGAGACATCGTTGAATGTTTTGACGAAAGAATAAACGCTAAGTTCTATGCTGCTGTTGAATTTGGTAACCCGAATGGTGAATACAATTGGGGCTATCAATTGAATTTTATCTCAGGGGACAGACTTAATTTAGATATTTTGTGTTGGGTTGAAACGGAAGAAACTGGGGCATATATCAAGGTTATCGGAAACATCTATGATGTTGAAACAAGCTAAAGTGAACTGGAGGAATCAAAATGAACGACATCGAAAAGAAATGGAAGCCGAAATATGGGGAAGAGTACTTCACAATCGAAAACGCTGTTGATGTTGTCCAGTATATTTATATTGGAGATGATATTGACGAATCTTGTATCTTATCCGGCGACTACTTTCCAACAAGAGAACGTGCCGAGCAAGTCGCAAAGAAAATGCGGTTGTTGTTACAACTGGAGCAGCTGCATGATATGTTCTGTCCGGAATTTGAACCAGACTGGAATGACCATGACACTCCGAAAATCGCAGTTCATTTTGACTGTGAAAAAGATAGAATGGTTTCCACTTGTACTTATTCTGAAAAATCTGTTTATGAGGTTTATTTTGATAGTTTTGAAACAGCTGATAAAGTGGCAGCGATATTAAACAGAGAAAGGAAGCGTTGAAATGAACAACATCGAAAAGAAGATTGAAGAACTGAAATCCGAATTTTTGACTAAGCTGGAAGCTTTGCAGAAAGAAGTGAAGATGCAGAAGAAGCAGGAAGAGTTGAAGCCTTGGAAGCCGGAGATTGGCGATAGCTATTTCTATATCAGTAGCAATTTTGAAGCAATGAATAAAGTCAGGGGAACAACTTCTTTTGAAACTGACCGTATTTCTAACGGTAACTGTTTTCGTACAAAGAAACGTGCCGAACAAGCCGCAAAGAAAATGCGATTGTTGTTACAACTGGAGCAGCTGCATGATATGCTCTGCCCTGATTATGTACCGGACTGGAATAATGATGGCGAATTGAAATTTTGTTTAGGTTATGATCATGCTGATGATTGTTGGCTTGTGGACTACTTTAATGTCAGCCAATATCCAACTGTATATTTCGACACAAATGAAAACGCTAAAAAAGCACTAGAAATCCTAAACAAGGAAATTAAGAATTATGAATAAAAAGCATCACAATCGCTAGTTTACAATACGAAATTATTACGCTGTTCTATCTGGCGATACGGGAAGAAAGTGAGTTTTCTATGAATGAATTGCAAGTTATTGAAAGAGAGAATCAGAGAGTGCTGACTACCGCACAAATTGCAGAGCAGTATGAAACGGATGTTAAAATTATATCCAACAATTTCAACCGGAACAAAGAACGGTACACAGAGGGTAAACATTATTATTGCTTAACTGGTGAAGAATTAAAGAACTTCTTTGCAATCACTAAATTGATGAATGCAAATGAAAGTAAAATCCGAACTCTTTATCTCTGGACAGAAAAGGGAGCGTTAAGGCGTGGGAAGCATACGAATGTTTGGTAGACACCTATTTCAATATTCGTCAGCCAGCATATTTGGATAGCTATATGATTGAAGACCCTGTTCTTCGTGCAGAACGCTGGATTGAAGAACAGAAAGAAAGACAGAGATTATTGACTACTGTAAATGCTCAGGAGCAGAAAATTAAAGAGATTCAACCTAAAGCAACCTACTGTGATTTAGTCCTGTCCTGTACAAACGCAGTACCTATCTCATTGATTGCAAAGGATTATGGTATGAGTGCAAGGAAACTTAACTCAATTCTGAATGATATGAAAATTCAGTATAAGTGTGGCGGACAGTGGATTCTGAATCAGAACTATGCTGGCAAGGGCTATACAAAGAGTGCTACTCATACATATAACACTATCTACGGCACAGCTGCAAATATCAGAACGAACTGGACACAGAAAGGACGACTCCTTATTTATGAGAAGTTGAAGGAACAAGGTATCCTTCCTTTGATGGAACAGTAAAGAGAATCGGTTATTATAAAAATAGAAA
>ERZ1026946.625-NODE-625-length-11171-cov-4.921375_pt1 | contig 11171 bp, 6 predicted proteins | sample MGYA00519460_ERZ1026946 | MGnify/ENA primary metagenome ERZ1026946 (study PRJEB26926, sample SAMN06164620) | human gut metagenome | biome: ENVO:00009003; feature: ENVO:2100002; material: ENVO:00002003 | host: Homo sapiens | place: USA | collected 2012 ...
GTGCAAGAACCGCGGCTTTGTGTTCCCCGGCAGCGAGATCTACGGCGGCCTTGCCAACACTTGGGACTATGGCCCGCTCGGCGCGGAGCTGAAGAAGAACATCAAGAACGCCTGGTGGAAGAAGTTCGTGCAGGAGAATCCCTACAATGTCGGCCTCGACGCGGCGATCCTGATGAATCCCCAGACCTGGGTGGCGAGCGGCCATCTGAGCGGCTTCTCCGATCCTCTGATGGACTGCCGCGAGTGCCACGAGCGCTTCCGCGCGGATAAGCTCATTGAGGACTGGTGCGCGGAGAACGGCTTCGAGCTGAGTAAGCCCATCGACGCCTTCTCCCAGAGCGAGATGAAGGACTTTGTTGAGGAGCACAACATCCCCTGCCCCACCTGCGGCAAGCACAACTTTACCGATATCCGTCAGTTCAACCTTATGTTCAAAACATTCCAGGGCGTTACAGAAGACAGCAAGAATGAAATTTATCTTCGTCCCGAAACTGCTCAGGGCATTTTCGTGAACTTCTCTAACATTCAGAGAACAAGCCGTAAGAAAGTTCCTTTCGGTGTTGCACAAATCGGTAAATCTTTCCGCAATGAAATTACGCCGAGAAACTTTATTTTCCGTGTCCGCGAATTTGAGCAGGCCGAGCTGGAATATTTTGTTATGCCGGGTGAAGATGAAAAGTGGCACGAAATTTGGAAAGAAGAGCGTATTAAATGGTGGGAAGAGCAGGGTCTAAAGCGCGAAAATATCAATATTTATACCACCCCGAAAGATGATTTGGCGCATTATGCCAAGGCTTGTTATGATATTGAATATCAGTTCCCGCACGGTATGGAAGAACTGGAAGGTATTGCCAATCGTACAGATTATGATCTGGGCAACCATACCAAAGCTCAAGATGAAATGAATTTGACCTCACATTGCCATGCCAACAGCGACTCTACTCAGAAATTGTGCATTATGGACGATAATAATAAATGGGTGGTTCCGTTTGTGATTGAGCCGTCCATGGGTGTTGACCGCGGTGTGCTGGCCGTGATGACCGAGGCTTATACCGAAGAAGATTTGGGTGACGGCAACAGCCGAATTGTTCTGAAGCTGAAAAAGCATCTGGCTCCGATTAAAGTTGCCGTTATTCCGCTGAAGAAAAACAATGAGCAGATTATGGCCAAATGCCATGAGATTAAGAAAAATCTGCTGAAACTCGGTATCGGCCGTGTGGCTTTGGAAAATACCGGCAATATCGGCAAGGCTTATCGCCGTCATGACGAAGTCGGTACGCCGATTTGCATTACCGTAGATTTCGAGACAATTGAGAATCAACCGGAATCCGTTACAATCCGTGACCGTGATACAATGGAGCAGCACAGAGTTAATACCGCTGATTTGGCGGCTTATCTGCGCGACTACTTCTTGTCCTAAGCCGTTTTGACAGTTGTTATTGAAAAGGCCTGATAAGTACTCAGGCCTTTTTTAGAATAAATTATTATAAAACATAAAGATAAGCCGTTTTAGCTTTACGCAGTTTTGATATCGTGGTATAATTAAAACCAGTATTAAAATTGTGTGGTGCCAGAATGGTGAGTGTGAGTCTAAATAGTTCGATGAATTCGAATTTATTGTCTCTGCAGTCGATTGCGGAACTTCAGGCTCTTGCACAAAACCGGCTGGCAACCGGCAAAAAAGTTAATTCCGCCATTGATAATCCCTCCGCTTATTACACTTCCGTTTTCCTCAATAACCGTGCTCAGGATTTGTCGCAGCTGTTAGATGCGATGAGTCAGGGAATCCAGACTTTGAAAGCCGTTTCTCAAGCATTGGAAACCGGGCTCGATTTGTTAATGCAGGCACAGGCGGCAGCCAAGCAGGCTTTGGAAACGGCGCCGGTGGTGCTTGACCGCTATTGGTATGAACAGCAGAAGGGTGTCAGTTTCGTGGTTGAAAATGCCGGAGAGCTGCTGGCGGCGGTGAACAGCGGCAAGTCGGGAAATATTGTTGTTCTGGGTGATATTAAGCTTGATGAAGAAGTGGTGCTGCAGGCCGGGCAGAAATTAGTCGGTATCGGTTATTTTGCGGATATTAACGGGCATTCAAAAGACAGCGATATTGATAAATATTCAAAAATTAGTTTTAATGACGCCGGGCGCGGTATTGTGGCAACGGACGGCAGTTTGGTTTCAGATTTGTCGATTAAGGTTACAAACGGCGGTTACGGAATTTTTTCTAACAGCGGCAGTCTTTCCGTTCATAATGTTGATATTCAGGGGGCGGCATCGGCCGGAATTATGTTTGTTCCGGATTCAAGTCTGACAGGTGCAACTGTCAGGGTTTCGGGAAATATTAATATTGCCGGTAAAGATAACGGCAGCGGTATTTTGGCTTACAGCGGCAATTTGGTCATTGAGGATAACAGCCGCCTGACGATCAATGCCAATGAGGGACTGGCCGGAAAAACGGTTGTTATCGGCAATCATACCGAGATTGTTTCTGATACGAAAGGTTCTCTTCTGTGGTCCGGTTCCGAAAGCGTTGTGATGAAAAACAATGTCGGGATTGAGGCTCGCAGCCATGGGATTGTTCTTAATTCTTTGAAATCGGTGACGGCCGGAGATAATTTGACCATGAAACTCTCTTCAGACGGTAATCAGGTTGTAAACTATTTACAAGATTTCTCCCTCGGCAATAATGCAAAAATAGAAATTAATGTTGCCGCAAATTATTCGGCAATTAATTCGGTTGATTTGACGGCCGGAGATAATCTGCAGCTTTCCGTTGTCGGCAGTTATGCTTATTTGGTTAATTCCGTTTCAATTACGGCCGGCAATCATTTCGGATTTAATGTTGCGAGTTCCGGCGGGAATGAGACGGCAACCAATAATTTTCAGTTATATTTGGGCGATGATGCCAAAATCCGGGCCGATAATGTTTATTTTGGTTCATCTTCTGTCGTGAGCACCGGAGACAGAGCGCAAATTGATGTTGGCTTGAGTGCTGATAATACACATACGATTTTTGATTTTGCAAAAGTAGAATTAGGAAAAAATTCTCAGGTGAATGTTAATGCGGCCGGTTCTTATCTGGCGTCAAATATCTTCAAAACCGGAGAGGGGACGGTTATCAATTTTGTCGGAGAGGGGTTGGCGACAAACGGGAGTAATCTGCAGTTGTCAGGGACAGAAGTTAATGCCGTTATTACAAATGTTTTGGCAACCAATGGAGCGCAGGTTACTTTTGACAATTCTCAAGTCAATATTATTGCCGATATTAATAATTCGGCCTTTTTGAATAACAGCAGTCAGCTTGCCTTGATAAACGGTTCGGTTCTTGATGTGGCTGTTAACGGTGATAATAACAATATTTTTGAAGCCGGAGCAACGATTGCTATTTCAGCGGATTCAAAAGCGGCGATTACGACTAACGGCAGCAATAATAATCTTTTTAATGCCGGAGGGCGGCATACGACGGAAGTCGGAGCCAAATTATCGTATAATGATAAAAATTATGTGGCGGTGAAAGACGGAAGCAGCAGTTATTATAATGATCCGACTGATACGCCTTATTCTGAATATTTCAGAGAAGTGGCAAACAGGGCTTTTCTGCGCAGCCGTGTTGCCGGAAATGATAATGAGAGAATTTCAGCCGAGGCGGTGTATCGCTCGGTTACATCGGCCGGCATGGCGAAAGCGACTGCTGCCTTGGCAGCTAATGATGACGGGGGGCAAGCAGACAAGGGTGTGAGCATTCATAATTATGCGCAACAGTTTAATGATATTTTGCGGCAATTTGATCAATTGATTAATGATTCCGGTTATAAAGGAGTGAATTTGCTGCGAGAAAATGATTTGCAGATTGTGTTCAGCGAAGGGCGTTCTTCTAAACAGAGTATCAAAGGAATCAATGCATCTGTTGCCGGATTGGGGATGGTTTTGCGTGATTGGGAACACAGCTCGCATGTCAATCGCTCGCTTGATGAGCTTGATAAGGCCGTTGCTGCTATCCGCGCTTATTCAACTCAGTTTGGAAATTACTATTCAATCGTTTCCGAAAGAGAAGATTTTACAACAAACTTAATAAATGTTTTGACCGAAGGGGCAGATAAGCTGACTTTGGCTGATATGAATGAGGAATCTGCCAATATGCTGGCTTTGGAGACGAGGCAGCTTTTAGCTGTTAATTCTTTGTCGCTGGCTTCTCAGGCGACACAATCTATTTTGAGATTGTTTTAAAAATAAAAAAGACCGGTTATCTTACGCAAAAGTAAGGAAAACGGGTCTTTTTTCTTTAATACCATTTCATTTTAATGCGGCACGAGGGGAAAACAGATGCCATGAGGCTGCGATAGGCAGAGCGCGAAATCAGGCGGAGAATTCCCAACAAAACGGCACATATAGCTAAAATGAGGACAAAAGTCATCAATAGCGATACGCCAATAGCATAGATAAATATTTCCATATTTGTTTTGATTTGGTGAATATTCAGATTAAAAAATGGGTGTTTTGGCAAACACAGGCTTAGTAAGAATAATTTTTAAGCATGCTGTAATATATCTCTTTTTTGTATTGATGACAATGGTTTTTTTGAAATATTTTACCATCAAAACCCCGGTTAAAGACCGGGATTTTGATGGTGATGGTGTTATTTAATTAAAATTGGCAGCGTTTTTCCAGTCACTGGTGGTGATGTAAGTATATTCGCCGTTATAATTGCTTGAGGTTTGGGCATATATAGGACTATAAAAACTTGGTCCCTTATCGGCGGCAAATTTAGCGTTTTTACCCATGGCAATGTTGGGATTGTATATGCTTCCTGTTATCAGATAGCTTGAATTGTCTCCGATAGCGATATTATCAGCCGTATTTTCGACAGTAACCGAAGAATTGTTGCCGACGATATGAAGGTGAGTCGACGGCCATCTGGTAAAGTCAATAAATGAGCCGTTGTTTAGAGTAATGCCTCTGCCGTAATAAGTTTTGTTTTTTCCCTGCATAAACAAATTATCTGCGTATGGATTGGCATAAGCCGGTATAAGATTCTCTGTAGGGATGAGTTCACCGAGTAGGAAGATATCTTCGAAAGTCATCAAGCTTCCGTCCATCCCATGAAAATAGACTTTGGAATTATTTCCAATGGCAATACTACCATGACCCAGACCATCAGAGGGCTGTTTGTATTTGAAATAAAGATGATTATCACCGCTTTTGAAAAAGATGTTTTGTTTTAAAGAATTTGTGCCGCCGATGACGGTGATATTTTCGGCAACGGTTAAAATATAAGGTGATAATTCAAGTTCCGGTACCGTAGAGAGAAGAAGACTATTCATATTAGTCGGAATATCAAGCGTCAGATTAGACAGGCGCAGAGCGGCAGCCGCAAGATAGGGCTCATTGCCGGTAAATTCAAGAATATCCGAATTGCGGTTGGTTCCGTAGATGTTTTTTTCCTGATAAATCAGGTAGCCGTTGGGGGTTGATTTATGACCACTATATGTGTAGTTGTACTTTTCATTGTGACAAGTGATTTTTCCTGAGATGCGAATATTGTATACGGAAGAATCTTTTAATGCCGTTTCAAATTCGTCACAAGAGGTTACAATTGTTTCTGGTGAGGAAATCTGTTCGGCAGTCGGTTCATAATATACAATTCTTGCTTCCTGAAGAAGTTTTCCATAGGGCAGAGATACAGATAAAGTCTTACAATTTTCTTTATCAATATATGACTGAGGAATTATGCGTCCGCCGTAACTGACATCTTCAGAATAAAAATCGTAATAGATAAATTGGCGTTTATCTTGGCATTCTTTACCGTAAACGAAATTGTGAGAATATCCCTCCTCATGCAGAGGGTAATATCCTTCAGGGCAAGCAGGTTCTTTGGGTTTGCACTGATAGCAGGGAGTGCCTTTTTCGGTTAACTCCGGTTCGCCCTGTGTGCCGGTTTCGCAGGATTTGAAATAGCCGTTCGGGCAAGTATCGTCAAGTGCCACACAGGCTGTGCCGTTGTCGGCAATTTTGAAGCCGTCCATGCAGGAAGAAACCTTGCAGAGCTTCGGAGAACAATCGGCCGTGTTGCTCTCGCAGTCCGGACACATGGCCTTGCCGGAAGAGTTGGCTATGTTGAATGTGTCGCAGTTCAACGGATAAGCGGAGCAGGCCACGGGTTTGCAGTCTTTATAGCAGGTCAGGCTGCCTTCGGTTATTTTGCTGCAAATATTATTAGCGGGGATATCCGCCTGATAACCGAGTACCGAACAAGATGAAGCCTGACAGCTGTTTGCTTTTATGGTATAACCGTCAGTACAGCCTGTGAGCCTTTTATATCTGCGGTCAAAAGGACAGGAAGAACAGTTTCCGTGAGCCGGACAGACGGTAAGTTCATAACCGCCGCATTGTCCGCCTTGGTTGGCAGAATCCGTTATTTCATTTCCGGCCCAGCCAATTTCCTTGTCTTGGAATTCCGGCAGGAAAGTTGCTTTGGCAAGATGATAAGAATCAGGTATAGGCTTTAGTCCTAAGATGTGTGTGTAGGTGTGTGTGAGTGTGTCTTGAAGACGCGCCTCATGATTAACGGGAAACAAATCAGCAGCCAGAACAGGTTGAACAAAAAGCAGAGCTGTCCATAACAGCCCCGATTTGAGGAAATTAAACATGACACGGTCTCCTAGAATAATTAGAACTAAAGCCTATAACTCTAATGATAAACGTTTTTTTTTTTTTGCAACCTAAAAATGAAAAAAGTTTAAATGAAGAAAACGTGGTAAGTGATTGTCTTTAAAATAAATTGTCAGGCTGCGGTTGTTTTTGAAAATATTTGCTAAAATTTTTAAGTTGTAATAAGATTGGCGGCAGGAAAATTTTTGTCAGGGAAACAGCCGATGTTTGCAGCAATAGTTTATATTTTAATCGGGTTTGTGCTTTTAATGGGCGGAGCGGAATATACCGTGCGCGGGTCTGTCGCCATTGCCAATAAACTAAAAATACCAACGATTATTGTCGGTTTGACGGTCGTGGCATTCGGTACCTCGGCACCGGAATTCGTTGTCAGTATCAGTGCGGCTCTCAAAGGCTCGGAAGGGATTGCCATAGGTAATGTCGTCGGTTCGAATATTGCCAATCTGCTGCTTATTCTCGGAGCAGCTGCTGCCATTTATCCCATCAGCTGCAATCGCAAGATATTTATCCGCGATTATGCCTTTTTGTTTGGGGTTACTTTACTGTTCACTTTGTTTGCCCTCGGCGGCAAATTTGTGCGCTGGCAGGGAATCGTGTTGTTGGTCTTGTTGGCGGCCTTTGTTTATTATAATTATCGCAATTCCAAGAAAAATGATGTGACGCCCGATGCGGAAAGCCCGATTGCCGGCAAGAGCTGGCTGGTGGTTTTGCAGGTGACGGTGCTGGGGTTGGCGGCTATTGTTTACGGTGCTGACCTGTTGGTCAAAGGGGCGGTTGATATTGCGCGTCTGCTCGGTATTTCCGAAGAGATTATCGGTTTGACAGTCATTGCGTTCGGAACATCGCTTCCGGAACTGGCAACGACGGGAATGGCGGCTTTTCGTCATCAAAACGGTGTGGCGCTCGGCAATATTCTGGGGTCGAATATTTGGAATATTGTCTTTATTATGGGGGCAACCTCGGTGATTGTCGATGTTGAGGTGCCGAAACAGTTTTTGTATTATGATATGTGGGTTATGTTGGGAGCGACGCTGCTGTTTTTGCCGCTGATGACTTCGCAAAGCAAGTTGTCGCGCCGTGAAGGGATATTGTTCGTGCTCATTTACGGCTTATATATTTTCTCACAAATACACATTGCCAGAGGGAATTTAATCATTGGGTAATATCAAACAAGGTCTGGAAATCTTAAAGAATAACATCAAAATTGCGCCGGAAGCGCCCGGTGTTTACCGTATGCTGGGCGAAAATGACGAAGTTCTGTATGTCGGTAAGGCCAAAAATATTAAAAAGCGCATCGTTGCTTATTCGCATTTTGACAAACTGCCCATTCGTTTGCAGCGTATGGTGTCGCAAATCAAGCGGATGGAATTTATTATTGTTGAAAACGAGGCTAAGGCTCTGTTGATGGAAAACGAGCTGATTAAGGAGCTGGAGCCGAAATATAATATTCTCTTAAAAGATGACAAGACTTTTCCGCATTTGATGATTGACGTGACGTCTGAATATCCGTGTCTGCGCAAATATCGCGGCAAACGCCAGGACAAGAACAAATATTTCGGGCCGTTTGCCAGTGTCGGTGCGGTCAATAATGTTGTTGATATTCTGCAAAAGGCTTTTTTGCTGCGTTCATGTCGCGATGCGGTGTTTAAAAACCGCCAGCGGCCGTGTCTGATGCATCAGATAAAACGTTGCTCTGCACCCTGTGTCGGCAAAATATCCGCGGCTGATTATCGCAAGTTGGTTAATCAGGCCATTGATTTTTTGGAAGGCAAAAATACTAAAATTCAGGAAGAATTATCTCAAAAAATGCAGGAAGCCAGCGATAATCTCGACTATGAAACAGCGCTGGTTCTGCGTGACCGCATTCGCGCGCTGAGTAATGTCCAGCACGGCAATAATGTTGAATATGCCGATATTAAATCGATTGATATGATTGCTCTGGCACGAAAAAAAGATTTAGTCTGCATTCAGGTTTTCTTTATCCGCTCCGGCCAAAACTGCGGTAATGCGCCTTATTTTCCGAAGCAGACGGAAGGGGCGACCGATAATGAAATTATGGAAGCTTTTCTCGGCAGTTTTTATTCCAACCATATTCCGCCGAAAGAAATTGTTTTGTCAGCGCCGGTTGAAAATAAAGAATTTTTGGAAGAAGCGCTCGGTACTAAAATCAATACTTATCAAAAAGGCAATAAGGCACAGATTATGAAAGTGGTCAAAGCCAATGCCGAAGCATCGATAGACCGTAAATTCGCCGAACAGGCCAGCGTTAAGAATAACCTTGACGAGCTGGTTAAAGTTTTTGGTTTGCCGAGAATTCCGCGGCGGATTGAAATTTATGACAACTCGCATAATCAGGGCAGTTTTGCTATCGGTGCGATGGTGGTGGCAACGCCGGAGGGGTTTGACAAGAAGTCTTATCGCCAGTTTAATATCAAAGATCCGGCAATTACGCAGGATGACTTTGCGATGATGAAAGAAGTTTTGCTGCGGCGCTTTGCCAAAATGACGCCTGAAAATCAACCCGATGTTATTCTGCTGGACGGCGGTCTCGGACAATTGCACGCCGTGCATGAGGCTTTGCAAGATTTTGATTTGAGCGGCATTGCCATTATTGCCATTTCCAAAGGTCCGGACAGAAATGCCGGCAAAGAATTTTATCATCAGCTCGGCAAAGAAAGTTTTATGCTGCCTTATCAGTCGCCGATAGCCTTTTATCTGCAGAATCTGCGCGATGAGGCGCATCGCTTTGCCATCGGTACGCACCGGGCGCGCCGCGCGAAGTCAATTTATAAATCACGCCTGGATGAGATTGAAGGAATCGGAGCAAGACGCAAGCGCGATTTACTGAATCATTTCGGTTCGGTTGAAGAAATTTCACAATCAAGTATTGCTGATTTGCAAAAAGTTGCCGGAATCAGTAAAAAAACAGCGGAAAAAATTTATAACTACTTCCATATTTAAGTTTTATAACTTAAGATTATGCCAAAGCCTGTATAACATTATGAAGGATAACGAAAGTGTATAGTTTACCAAATCTTCTGACCATTTCCCGTATCGTGGTCATTCCGGTTATTTTCCTGTCAATTTATATTCATGCAATCTGGTGGTCGGTGTTTGCCGCAGTTCTGTTTATCGTTGCTGCCATTACCGATTATTTTGACGGATATCTGGCCCGCTCGCGCAATGAAACTTCTGCTTTCGGCAGACTGCTTGATCCGATTGCCGACAAACTGCTGGTTGTTTCGGCTCTGCTGATTATTGTTGCCAACCAGATGGTTGACGAGCTGAGTTATATTCCGGTCGGTATCATTATGTGCCGTGAGGTTTTGGTTTCCGGTCTGCGCGAATTTTTGGCAGAAGTAAAGGTCGGTATGCCCGTGACCCGTTTGGCCAAGTGGAAGACAGGTTTCCAGATGACTGCTTTGTCAATGATTTTGATGAGCCGTGTCGGAATTATTCAAATCGGCGATACTTTTATTCCGGTTTGGGGTGTGCTCGGTGAAATTCTGCTTTGGGTTGCCGGTGTTCTGACTTTCATGACCGGTTATGATTATTTCAAGAAGAGCTTGGATTATGTCCGCAGTCTTGAAGATAAAAACAGCAAAAAAGCCGTCAAAGCCAAAGCTGAAAAAACAGCCGAAGCCAAAAGCGAAACCAAAGCCGAAGCTCCGGTGAAGACAAAAGCGGCTACTAAAAAGAAAGCTGCTCCGAAAAAGACGGCAGCTAAAAAAGCTCCGTCTAAAAAGACTGCGGCAAAAGCAAAATCCGCCGCTGCCGGCAAATAAGAAATGAGACGGCATGGAAAACGTAAAAGCGCATATTCTCGTTGTTGATGATGATACAAGACTTAGGTCTTTGCTGCAGAGGTTTCTGCGCGAGAATGACTTTTACGTTTCCGTTGCCAAAGATGCCGAGGCTGCCAGAGAAAAACTGGAAAATTATAAATTTGATTTATTGATTGTCGATATCATGATGCCGGGTGAAACCGGCTTGCAATTTTTGAGCAAACTGCGTCATGAAGATAATGTGCCGGTTATTTTGTTAACGGCAATGGGCGAGACGGAAGACCGCATTGCCGGATTGGAAACAGGCGCCGATGATTATCTGGCGAAACCGTTTGAACCCAAAGAACTGGTTTTGCGGATACGCAATATTTTGAAACGCGCACCGCAGGAAAAAGAAACCGGTGTCGAAGCCTTGAATTTGGGTTTGTGTTTTTATGATATGACCAAAAAAGAGTTGACCACCAAGCAAGGCCAGATTATTCATATCACACCGGTTGAGCAGTCTTTGCTTAATATTCTCGGGCAGAAATCAGGACAAGTTTTTTCGCGTGAGCGCCTGGCAGAGATTTTAGGTGCCGGTCAGAGCCCGCGCTCGATAGATGTTCAAATCACCCGCTTGCGTAAGAAAATAGAAAAGGATTCCAAAAATCCGCGCTATTTGCAGACGGTGAGGGGGAAGGGGTATATGCTTCTACCATCTTAACGGCCGGAAGCTTGTCT
>ERZ1026946.627-NODE-627-length-11153-cov-4.814111_pt1 | contig 11153 bp, 6 predicted proteins | sample MGYA00519460_ERZ1026946 | MGnify/ENA primary metagenome ERZ1026946 (study PRJEB26926, sample SAMN06164620) | human gut metagenome | biome: ENVO:00009003; feature: ENVO:2100002; material: ENVO:00002003 | host: Homo sapiens | place: USA | collected 2012 ...
AGATGTAGCTCCGTCTCGTGGGCTCGGAGATGTGTATAAGAGACAGATTCAGGACGTTATCAAAGAAGGCCAGATTTTATTAATTCAGGTTGTTAAAGAAGAACGCGGCAACAAAGGCGCTGCTCTGACAACTTATCTGTCTTTGGCCGGCCGTTACTGCGTTTTGATGCCGAACCGCATTAAAAGCGGCGGCGTTTCCCGCAAGATTACCAATGTTGCCGACCGCAAACGCCTGAAATGCATTGTTAAAGAACTGCCGCTCAGCACCGATATGTCTTTGATTGTCCGCACTGCCGGCGAAGAGAAAACCCGCGCCGACATCGTCCGCGACTACAACTATCTTATCCGCAGCTGGAACATGATCCGCCTTGCCGCTTTGAAAGCTAAAGCACCAGCCATGATTCACGAAGAAGGCAATTTGATTAAACGTGCGCTGCGCGACATCTATACCAAAGAAATCGCCGAGATTATTGTTGCCGGCGACGAAGGCTACAGAATGGCAAAAGAATTTTTCAGAATTCTGTCGCCGCACAGCCTGAAGAAAATTAAACATTACCGCAACAACGAAATGCCGTTGTTCCAGCGTTTCCAAGTTGAGGGACAGCTTGATAAGCTGCATGAAGCCACTGCTCAATTAGAATCGGGCGGCTATCTGGTTATCAACCCGACTGAAGCTTTGGTTGCCATTGATGTCAACTCCGGCCGCGCCACCAAAGAAAAAGATTTGGAAGAAACCGCGCTCAAAACCAATCTGGAAGCCTGCGATGAAATTGCCAAACAGCTGAGAATGCGTAATCTGGCCGGTTTAATCGTCATTGACTTTATTGATATGGAAGAGCCGGCGAATAACCATGCCGTTGAAAAACGCATGAAAGAAGCCTTGAAAAAAGACCGCTCCCGTATTCAGGTCGCTAAAATGAGCTGTTTCGGTCTGTTGGAAGTTTCGCGCCAGAGAATGCATTCCTCTTTCATGGAAAGCAACTATCAGGTTTGCCCGCACTGCCACGGTCAAGGCATGGTCCGCACGATGGAATCAAGCACGGTCTTTGTTCTGCGCGGTATTGAAGAAGAAGGCATTAAAAACCGTTCTTCAAAAATCAATGTTTTTGTTCCGAGCGATATCGCTATCAATCTTCTCAATCAGAAACGCCAGTCTTTGATGACTTTGGAGCATAAATATAAAATGAATATTGTTATCAGCGCCGATGACAGCATTCAAAATATTGCCGATTACCGGATTGAGCGGACTAAAAATGCTGCTCCGCGGACAAATAACGAAGAACCGGCTGCTAAAGCCTGGAATAACGAACCGGCCTCCCCTGATGACTGGAATGAGGCAGAATCGGAGAATTTAGACGCCGCCGAAGAAAACGGCAGCAACGAAAACAACCGCAACAATGAAAACCGCCGCAATCGCAACCGTGACCGTAACCGCAATAACGGCAATCGCGACAATGACAACCGCGGCAGCCGCAATGAAAACCGTGAAGACCCCCGTCAGGAAAACGAACCAGAAGTCAACGGCAACGGCGAAGAAAACAATCGCAGCGAAAACCGCGAGGAAAACAACGGAAACGGTAACCGCCGCCGTCGTGACCGCCGCAACCGCCGCGGACGTGACCGCGACCGCAGACGCAACGGCAATAATAACGGAAACAATGCCGAGGGCGGCTCTAATGAAAACAACGGCAGCCACAGCGAAGAAAAACCGTATCATCACGAGAAAAAACAAGAAGCCGTTATCTTGTATAACAGCCATGAAGATAATACATCTTCTGCAGCCAATGACAGCGATGACGACAAAAAAACGGAAAAAGGAAAAACAACCTGGTGGAAAAAACTAATCAAAAGTTAGTAGCCCGCTCGGCTTTATTCTCTTGGAAATGGCTGATGTACAGGCTTTGCCTGTCATTGGCCATTTTGGCATGTCTGACGTCTCGGGCACAGGCCTTAAACCTTATTTCCGATGAAGAGAGCGAAATTTTTCTGCAGAAAATTACCCAGCCGCTGTTTAAGGCGGCGGGAATTCCTTACAACCGCAACAAAGTTTTTATTGTCAATGATGACAGCCTGAACGCTTTTGTCAGTGACGGCAACAGCTTGTTTATTCATACGGGAACAATTACCAGCGCCGACAGCGCCGAAGAATTATCCGGCGTGATTGCGCATGAAACCGGGCATATCATGGGCGGGCATATTATCCGCCAAAAACTCAAAAATGAATCTTTGCAGCAAGCCTCTCTGGCGTCGATGCTTTTGGCGGGAACAACCGCAGCAGTCACCGGCCGCGGCGATGTTGCCATGGCGATTGCCCTCGGCGGCCAGTCATCGACCTTAAGCAACTATTTGCAATATCGCACCGAACAGGAGCGCAGCGCCGATGAGAGCGCTATCAAGCTTTTAACCGCCACTCATCAGTCTCCGCAGGGAATGCTGCGGTTTATGAAAAGGATTAACCAGCGCAATGACATGAGCGGTATTGAAGAAAGCCCTTATTTCCGGACGCACCCGGTGACACGCGAGCGTATTAATTTTTTGGAAAAAGCAAACGGACAATCGGCTTACAGCAGCAACACCGCCAATCAGCAGGAATTTTTGAGGGTTAAAGCCAAACTTCTGGCTTTTCTGGAAACGCCGGAGCGGACTTTCCGCCGCTATCCACTGAGCAATGACAGCATTCCGGCACAATATGCGCAGGCAATTGCCTATTTCAAAAAGCTGGATATTACCAATGCAATGAATAAGATTGACGCTCTAATCAAAGCCGAGCCGAATAATCCGTTTTTTCATGAGTTAAAAGCGCAGATGTATTTGGAAACAGGAAAAGTCAAACAGGCCAAGGCTGAATATCAAACAGCTCTGAACAAGCTTCCCGGTTCGGCTCTGCTGCAGCTCAGTCTGGCACAGGCGACCTTGGAAGATAACCCGTCTAAAGAAGAGTTAAAAAAGACAGTCAACCTTTTAAATCAGGCCAACATCAAACAACCGACACCGATGGGCTGGCTTTTGTTATCCCGCGCTTACGGCAATTTGGGTGATGAGATTTATTCCAACTATGCGGCGGCCGAATACAGCATGAGTATCGGCATGCCCCAAATTGCGCAAAAGCAGATTAAAGCCGCACAAAAGAGCCCGACGAGCAATCCTAAACTTAAACTCAAAATCAACGATTTGGCGACACGGATTGATGAACTTTTAAAAGACACCCCGAACAATTTATAGAAATGTTACGGTTTTATGAATTAATCCGTTAACATATTGATATAAATTGCCTTTTAGCTGCAAATATTATACAATGATAAGGAGTGTAGTGTTTGTCGGTGTGAGGTGTGTCATGTCTTTTTATAGGAAAATGATATGCTTGTTTGCAGCCTGCGCGATATGCGGGGCTGCTCAGGCAGTAAATTATAACAATTTCGAATCCGATGGTTTGTCGGCACAAAATCTTTTGGCGACGACCAATCAACAACAATCTGATAATTACCAAATTGCAAAATCCGTTTTTCTGCCCGAGATAGATGACAGCGAAGTCGGCTGGGGCGACAGAGAAATTAACGGTGACCATAATTCCAATAACTGCGACGGATATACCTTAAAAACTTGTCCGACGGGCGGTTATTGCATATCCTGTCCGTTTAACCGGCGTTTGTATACGTTAAAAAGCTGCGGGTCTCCATATACCATGAGCGGGAACAGCTGCGTCTGTCCTGCAGCCAAACCGTTGACTTGTACAAATGATAAATGTTCGAAATATTGCGGCTCAACCTGTATTGAAAAAAGCTGTACACCGACTAAAGACGAGACAGGCTGCACCAACGGCACTCAGGCCTGTGATAACGGCTGTTGTGCCAATACCAGAAAATGCTGTGTTCCCTGTGTCGATAAAGTAACGACCAAGCCGGATAACAGCTCTTATACAACATCAAGCTGTACAGACAGTAACGGCAGTCACCAGATACAGACAGGCTGGACTTGTAATTCCGGTTACCACCAGACGGGCTCAACCTGTACAAAAGACTGTATTATTCAAAGCTGTTCAGGCTACAGCCTGACGACGTGTCCAGCTCACGGTATCTGCTCAAGTTGTACTAAAACAGCTGCGAGCTGCGCAACTGACGGAACTTATAAAAAACTCGACAGCTGCGAATCCGGGTATACAAAATCCGGCAATACCTGCGTTGAAGCTCCGTCAACTTGTGAAGACTGGATTAGAAAAAATTACAGCGGCGTGACGGTCATTACCTCAAGCTCACAGAGCCTGAGCGGCAGCAAAATTGCCGTTTTGACAAATGTCAATGCCAGCTACGGCGCAACAATTCCTTCAGGCGGTTTCATTGTCGGCCCGAAATATTTTAACTATGACAAATGTCAGTCAATGGCAACCCCGACGGTTACTGTTTCAAGCAAAACTTCGGCAGCAGTCAGCTTGTCCGGCGGTACGGTTTCTGATTTGAAAGTCCATTTTGACCCGATTGTCTATGAAATCTGGGGCAAATCAGGTGTTTGTTCTTATCAGAAAAATTGTGAAAGCAACGCGCAATACAGTTCCTTTTACAATTACATTAAGGATCAGTCCTATTATGTTTCCTGCGATAATGCGTCACTTTATGACCCAAAAAATGAAACAGACTTTATCTGCATAGCTTTGAACAATGCCGGACGCGATTGCTACGACTCTTACAGCAAGAGCTATAAAGATTGTGATTCGTCATATTACGGCTCTTGTACATGCTCAAATGCCAACCAGATGGCCTGTTATGCCTTTTATGATGCCAGTGATTATTGCGCTAACAACGAACATGGCGCTATAGAAGGATACGGTACGGTTAAAAATGTTTCTCTGACAACAAAGTCAGGCATGAGTGTTGCCAAAATCATAGATAATACCAGCGGCACCATGACTTTGTCCGGTACAAACAGCCTTGTCGGCTCAACGCTTTCAAGCAGACGAGGCAGCAGTGCCCGCGCGACAAACGTTGTGGTTGCAGACGGAACAACAACGCTTCATATTGGCGACTCCTTTACCATCGGTGGTACACTGACCATTAATAAAGGGGCGACGCTCAATGTTGAATATGCTGAGCTGGGCGGTTTGTCTATCGGAAGCGGCGGTACTGTCAATGTTTCCGGAAAGCTGAATATTGCTTCTTATGGTACCGGCGGTAAATTCAATAATGATATGGAATTGAACAAAGGTGTTGTCAATGCCAAATCAACCGGTTGTATTATCTTGAAAAACGGTGCCGGCGGTAACGGCGGTTATGTCGGCTCGGTAACCAGCGGTACCTATAACTTTGAGAGCGGTTCGCAGCTGAAAATCGGCGGAACCTGCCGGACAGCTTACCAAAACGGTTCTGCTTCCGTCGGAGACCAGCCGAAACCGAACAACCTTTACGGTAACTTTACCTCTCCGCCGTCAGGTTATTCAGGCTCCTGCAGCTCTTGTTCTTAAGGTAAAAAAAACAAAAATCCCCGGTGGCTTTATCCGGGGATTTTTTATTTATTATCAAGGAAATTAATCTGATTAATTTGTCTGAAGCCCGGGTAAATAATTGTTATTCCGCCCTGTTTTTTGTCCAGTTATTATTGACATCCGAGCGATTCGGAGCTATTATAAAAGGGATGTGTTTTATAGGACTTAGTTCAATTATTAAGGAGATGTGTCATGAAGTACTATAACCTATTTTTTGCTGTGTGTTCAGTTATTGCCCTAACGGGAATGAGTAGTCCCGGAAATGCCTCAGAACCCAGTTCCTATCCAACTATAAGCAATAATGTCAATTCTATTGAACTAAAGCCTATAATTTCTTCCGAATCTTTTCAAATAGCAAAATCTACCTTTTTACCTGACGCCGGTGACAATCTGGGTTGGGGCGACCGTGATAAAATTAACTCCGGCCACAACAAAGGTGACAACTGTGCTGCTTATCCTTTGAGCTCCTGCCCGAGCAAAGGACACTGTATCAAATGTCCGTTTGGTAAAAAATATGATTTGAAAAGCTGCGAAACTTATTACAAAATTGTCGGAAACAGCTGTCAAGTTGCTGACTGCCGCGCATACGGCTCAAACGTTGTCAGTTCAATTCCGGCCAACAATATTTGTTCAATCAAAACAACATCGCCTCTGACCTGCTATCAGAGCTGCCGCAGTGTCAGCTGCAGCGCCTATAAAGTCGAATGCTCTACAGCTTCGTCTATGAGCAACGTTGTTGCAACGGAGGTTTGTCCGGATTGTCAGAATACAAGCGTTTCAAACTGCACAAAGAGAATGTGTAAAATTACGGCTTGCGGTAATAATATGAAACCGAACGCCGATGGTACGGCTTGTATTCAAAAAGACGATACCTGTCCGACAAATTACTTCAAATCCTGCGACACCGGAACTCAGGGCGACCCGAAATACACCGAGCGCGGTACAGCCTGCTACCAGTGTAAAGCGGCTTCTGCCTGCGATAATTCAAGTGTCTATAGAAATCAGGACGGCGCTTATTCCGTAAGCTCAACTCAGAAAGCTATTAACTTGTATGGCCAATATAACACAACCACAATTCCGAGCGGCGGTGTTAACGTATGCTGGGCCGGCTGGACTTATCCGAGCGGTGCCACCATCAACGGCGGACCTTTGAATGTTAACGGTGATATGGTTATCGGTATCCACGGCGGCCGTATGGCTACTCCGGTTACCTTCAACGTTCCGGTTACCGTCAATGGTAAAATCCACTACGAACCGGGTTCGAAGTTTACATTCAACAAAGGTATTTCCGGAAGTTATCAGTGCTATGAATTATACGGTTCCGGTTCTCCGGTAGCCTGCCCGTTCAGCACTAAATGTGACCACGAAAGTGAATACAGAAATTTGAACGGATCTTACTCGGTTAGTTCTTCTCAGAATGCAATTAACCTGTATGGTCAGTCAAACACTACTACGATACCTTCTTCCGGCGCCAATGTATGCTGGGCCGGCTGGACTTATCCGAGCGGTGCAACCATTAACGGCGGACCTTTGAATGTCAACGGCGAAATGGTTATCGGTATTCACGGCGGTAAAATGGCTACTCCGGTTACCTTTAACGTTCCGGTTACCGTCAACGGTAAAATCCATTATCAGCCGGGTTCAACTTTCAAATTCAACAAAGGCATAACAGGTAACTACAGTTGTTATAAACTGGGTGACAGCAATACAACCGTTCTCTGCCCGTTCAGCAATTGTAATTTTGAAAGCGAATACAGAAACATGAACGGATCTTACACAGTTAGTTCTTCTCAAAAGGCAATTAACCTGTATGGTCAGTCAAATACCACAACAATACCTTCTTCCGGTGTTGATGTATGCTGGGCCGGTTGGACTTATCCGAGCGGTGCCACTATCAACGGCGGTCCTTTGAATGTTGTCGGTGAAATGGTTATCGGTATCCACGGCGGTAAAATGGCCACCCCGGTTACCTTTAACGTTCCGGTCAGTGTCTATGGTAAAATCCATTACCAGCCGGGTTCTACCTTCAAATTCAATAAAGGTATTACGGGTAACTACAGCTGCTTCAAGCTGGGTGACAGTAACACTGCTGTTTCCTGCCCGTTCTAAGATATCGGAACAAAAAGAGAGCCCCGTCATTCGGCGGGGCTTTTTTTATGCGGCTTCATCGCCGCTTAATCTTTGAAAAAGCGGCTACAAACCTAACTTCTCTTTAACCTTGGCGGCAATATCCTGATAAGCTTTTGTATGCGGGCTTTCCGGCTCGGCATAAACAATCGGTGTGCCTTTGTCGGCATTTTCACGGATAGCCAGATGCAGCGGAATCTCCCCTAAGAAAGTTTCGCCCATTTCTTCAGCGGTTTTCTTGGCGCCTTCATGACCGAAGATATCTGCGCGGTGTCCGCATTTTTCACAGATATAATAGCTCATATTTTCAATGATACCCAAAATCGGCACATCAACACGCTTGAACATATTAACGCCTTTTACCGCGTCAATCAGGGCAATATCCTGCGGCGTGGAAACAATAACAACGCCGTCCAAATCCAATTTTTGCGACAGGGTAATCTGAATATCGCCGGTGCCGGGAGGCATATCAATCACCATCACGTCGATTTCGCCCCAGTTGGTTTCGGTCATCAGCTGTTCAATGGCACCGCAGGCTTTGGAACCGCGCCAAATCAGCGGCTGAGATTTATCAAGCAGCGTGCCGATTGACATTGATTTGACATTTTTATATTCAAAAGCTTCAAAAGTTTTACCGTCATAACTGACCGGTTTGGCCCCCTCGTAGCCCAGCATGGTCGGAACGGACGGCCCGTAAATATCAGCGTCAAAAACCGCCACTTTGAGACCGAGTTTCTGAAGAGCCAGCGCCAGATTAATCGAGGTAGTCGATTTGCCGACGCCGCCTTTTCCCGACGCAACGCCGATAATCTTTTTGACGCCCCTGACCTCATATTTATCACTTTTTGCATTGAGCTTCTGCACTTTCTTATCGGCGGTATAAATAATGGAAACCTTGCTGATACCGGGCAAAGCCAACAGAGATTTTTCCAGAACGGCATTAATCTCAGCATTTTCGGGCACATCTTTTAAGGTCACGATAACGCGCGAAGCAAAAACTTTGACGCTTTCAATGTTTTCGGGTTTAAAAAACTGTTTAACAATCGTTTCAACTTTATTTTCCATAAGCTTCTTCCTGTTGATAAAACTCATCGTCCTTGAATGTATTGCCCATATAAATATATTATATAAACAGTTTAGTCAAACAAATACAGAGGTAATAAAACAATGGCAAAAATTGAAGGCCCCTGGGGTAATAACGAGCCGGATAATCCGTGGCAGACCGTTCCCAAAGAGACAACCAAGAAACCTAAAGTTGTCGATTTCACCAATCTCAAAACACAAGGTCCGGAAAATTTCAGTTTCAAATTTTCGTGGATAATCATTTTGTTGCTGCTGGTTTGGGCCGCTTCAGGATTTTACCAGGTGCAGCCTAATGAAAAAGGCGTCGTCCTGCGCTTCGGCAAATATGTCGAAACAACAGAGGCCGGCTTACATTATCATCTGCCCTACCCGATTGAAGAAGTTTTGAAAGTTAACTTCTCTCAGGAAAGAAGTATCAACCTCGGCGTTCAGGAAGCCTATAATGTCCGCAACGTAGCAGGAATCCGCAACGGCGGCAATTATAACGACGAAGCCTTAAAGTCATTCACCGAAAGCCATATGCTGACCGGTGATGAGAATATTGTCGATGTTAACCTGACGATTGTTTGGAAAATTGATAATGTTAAAGATTATCTGTTCAATATGCGCGACCCCGACCAGACCGTCCGTGTGGCAGCCCAGTCTGTTCTGCGCGAGATTGTCGGCCAGTCGGAAATGCAGCCGATTATCACAGGCGACCGCGGCAAAATTGAAGATGACACCAAAGAAGAACTGCAAAAAGTTTTGAACGAATTCGGTGCCGGTATTCAAATTGTCCGTGTCAAACTGCAAAAAGCCGATCCTCCGAAACAGGTTGTTGATGCTTTTAACGAGGTTCAGCGCGCCAAAGCCGATATGGAACGCTTCAAAAACGAAGCCGAGGCTTATCGCAACGAAATTCTGCCCCGCGCCCGCGGTGAGGCTGCCCAGAGACTGCAAAACGCCGAAGCTTATAAAGAAGCCGTTGTCAGCAAGTCTAAGGGTGATGCCGAGCGTTTCTTGTCCGTCTACAATGCTTACAAAGGCGGTAAAGATGTCACCATTAAAAGACTTTATCTCGAGACAATGGAAGAAGTCCTCGGCAACTCGAATAAAGTGATTGTCGATCCGTCACCGAAAGGGGCAAATGTTCTGCCCTATCTGCCGCTTGACAAACTCGGCAACAATGTTTCAAAACTTAAAAAGAATTAGGAGTTATGACAATGAACGATAGAACAAAAGTATTTTTCTTTGCCGTTGCCGCAATTGTCCTTTTTGTGGTTGCTAATTCCTTTTATGTGGTTTCTCAGGCCGAGCAAGCGATTGTTTTGCAATTTGGCGAGCCTGTCCGCGTTGTCAAAGAACCGGGTTTGAAATTCAAAATCCCGTTTATTCAGGATGTGACGATTTATGACAAACGCCTGCTCAACCTTGACCCGCCGGCGCAGGAAGTGGTTTTGAACGACAAAAAACGTCTCGATGTTGACAGCTTTACCCGCTATCAGATTGTTGACCCGCTGAAGTTCTACAAAACTGTCCGTACCGAAGCTCAGGCACGCAGCAAGCTTGAAGAAATCGTCAATTCGTCCCTGCGTAAAATTCTCGGCCGCATCACCCTGCAGGAGCTTCTCTCGCAAAAACGCACACAGATTATGCGTGATATCAGTGCCGCCGTTAAAGTTGATGCCGAGCAAATCGGCGTCAGTGTAGCCGATGTGCGTATCCGCCGTGCCGATTTGCCGATTGAGGTTTTGCAGGCCATTAATGCCCGCATGAAGTCGGAACGCGAAAGAGAAGCCAAGGAATTCCGCGGCCAAGGACAGCAGCTGTCTCAGCAAATTCGCGCTCAGGCCGAAAAAGAAAAAACCATCTTGATTGCCGAAGCCGAGAAAAAAGCTCAGATTATCCGCGGTAACGGCGATAAGGAATCAATTGAAATCTGGAATAATGCAGCGAATACCGACCCGGAATTTTATGCTTATTACCGTTCATTGGAAGCTTATCGCAATGCCATGAGCAAAGGCGATACCTCAATGGTTTTATCTCCGAATTCGGAATTTTTTGAATTCTTTGAAAAACCGATGAAAATAGGAAAATAATTTCCGATGAGACTAAGAAACTTTTTTGTATTAATTTTCTTTTCCCTGAGCCTCGGCCTGAGTTATCCGGCTACGGCTCAGGCCGTTTGGCCCTCTTTTGCCGATTTGGCTGAAAAACTTATCCCGTCGGTTGTTAACATTTCAACCACCCATGATAAAAGCGACGCGGCGGAAGAAAACGGTGAGATTGATCATAATATCGAAACAACCGTCGACAGCATTTTCAATGCGCCGTCTACAAACAAAGTTTCTTTAGGCTCCGGTTTTATTATCAGTGCCGATGGTTTTATTGTTACCAATAACCATGTTATTGATAAAGCCGACACCATCAGCGTGACATTGTCAGACAACCGTACCGTCGAAGCTGTCTCTTATACACATCTGACGCTGCC